>Ga0247841_10009252_pt1 | contig 13851 bp, 14 predicted proteins | sample LaCruzMarch2015__2_FD_192410 | JGI IMG/M metagenome (GOLD analysis project Ga0247841, IMG submission 192410) | Freshwater microbial communities from meromictic Lake La Cruz, Castile-La Mancha, Spain - LaCruzMarch2015_18m | ecosystem: Environmental > Aquatic > Freshwater > Lake | place: Spain...
CTTTGCCAACCGACAGGCTTTTCCTTTATCTATGTCACAAAGGGCCGCCAGATCTACATTGCCGGCCGCACCCTTTTGACAAGCCTCAGCGATCGCCTGGCCTATAGTCCCGCATCCTATTATCCCTACTTTTAATTTTTTACTTTTCATCTCTTTAATATCCTGCGACGGCTGCGCCCTTCTTCTCTCCTGTTACAGCCAGCATCCTTTCGAGAGCCATCTTCGCCTTTTCTCTGACATTAGGAGCAACTTTTATCTCATAGACAAGTTTATCAAGCGAATGGGCTACCCATCCCAGAGTTATCAGCTTCATATTGGCGCAAACCAGGTTCGGAGTAGGAAGATAGAATTTTTTATCGGGATTATCTTTCTGCAACTTGTATAACATTCCGGATTCAGTAGCTATTATAAACTCCCTGGAACTGGATTTTTTAACATAAGTGAACATACCTCCGGTAGAACATATATGATCACTCCTTAAAAGAACTTCGGGATTACATTCCGGGTGGGCTATAACTTCCGCTCCGGGGTGGCTGGCCTTAGTCTTTATTACATCCTCTTCCTGCACCCTTATATGCGTAGGGCAGAAGCCTTCCCATAATATTATATTCTTATCGGGTACCTGCGTCTGCACGTAACGCCCGAGATTCTTATCGGGTACAAATATCACTTCCTTTTCCTTTAAGGATCGCACAACTTCTACGGCGTTTGATGATGTACATGCGATATCGCTCTCGGCTTTGACCTCGGCAGATGAGTTTACGTAACATACGACGGCCGCGCCCGGATGCTCTTTCTTTTTAGCCCTCAACTTCTCAGGGGTTATCATGTCCGCTAAGGGACAGCCGGCCTCTTCTACCGGCAGTAGAACCATCTTGTCGGGGTTCAATATAGATGCCGATTCGGCCATAAATCTTACGCCGCAGAATACTATCACGTCGGCATCGGTACGTACCGCGGCCTGAGAGAGCGCCAGCGAATCGCCTGATATATCAGCTATCTCCTGCACCTCGTCACGCTGGTAGTTATGCACGATGATAACGGCATTACGTTTCTTCTTCAGCTTTTCTATTTTTTTCTTCAGTGCTTCGTTATATTTAATATCGTCTTTATCGGTAAACGGTGCCATATGCCATCCTCTGCTAGTTTAATATCGTGTTGTCTATCAATCTGGTCTTCCCTATAAACACCGCCAGAGCTAATAGCGTCCCACTGGAAACAGTATCGACCTGACTTAAGGTCTTTATATCTACGGCCTCTATATAGTCTATCTTGGCTGTCGATTTCTCTTTTACGATACCTTCCATAATCTTAATGATCTTCGCGGCGCTGCGTTCGCCGGATCTGACTGCCGCTTCGGCTTTATTCAGAGCCTGATTCAGGCATAAAGCGTCTTTCCTCTCTTTTTCTGAGAGATATATATTTCGGGAGCTCATCGCAAGGCCGTCCTTCTCCCGTACCGTAGGCAGTACCTTGATCTCTATATCCATATTAAGATCTTCGACCATCTTCTTCACAATTATGGATTGCTGGGCATCTTTCTGCCCGAAATAAGCGATATCGGGTTTTACTATGTCAAAAAGTTTCATCACCACGGTGGTCACTCCTTTAAAATGGCCGGGGCGAGTATTCCCGCAAAGAGTATTAGACAAGCGTTCCACGTCGACATAAGTGGCATAGCCATCCGGATACATATCTTCGGCAGAAGGATTAAAAAGCACATCCCCTCCGGCAAGCCTCGCCATCTCCTCGTCACGCTTGAGATCTCTGGGGTATCTATCCAGGTCTTCGCCCGGCAAAAACTGCTTCGGATTGACGAATATACTGACGACAGCCACATCCGTATGCTTTTTTGCGGTCTTTATCAAACTCAGGTGGCCGTCGTGGAGGTAGCCCATTGTGGGGATGAACCCTATAGTCTTAGACTCTTTCTTCAGGATCTTTGAGAACATTGCCATTCGCTGTATATTATCTATTACTTTCACGCTTTACCCAATTCTCTTAAGCCTCTAAGCACAAATTCACGTTCATTTATCCTCGGGTGCGGAATTATAAGATCCGGGCCGTTAACACGCTCTTGGCCAAAATAGAGTATATCCAGATCTATAGTGCGCGGACCGTTCTTTAGTCCGCGTGCCCGGCCAAGCGATATCTCTATACTGCCGAGCTCCTCCATCAACCCAAAAGGATCAAGCGCCGTTTCTATCTCTATGACGCCGTTTAAGAACTTTCCCTGGGGTACTCCGCCTACCGGGTCTGTCTCATATACGGAAGAGACCCTTTTGATCTTTACGTCTTTTGTTTGGCTAAGCGACTTTATCGCCTTATCGATATAACCTCTGCGATCGCCCAGATTGGAGCCGATACCAATATAACAGACTGTCATAATCTATTTTTTATGCGCTCTACGGCTTCCTTTATCCTGCGCTTATCGACGGTGAGCGCGAACCTCACATACCCCTCTCCGTTTTCGCCGAACCCGTTGCCCGGAGTAGCCACTATATCGCACTTCTCAAGGAGCGTCTTCGAGAACGCGGCTGAGGTAAATCTGTGAGGCACCTTAGTCCAGACATAAAATGTTGCGCTGGGGGAAGCGACATCCCAACCGAGAGTTTTAAGGCCGTTTACCAATACATCACGCCTCTCTTCATATATCTTAGAGACTCTCTTCATATGTTTATCATAGTTCGCCAGGGCAGCTACGCCCGCCCATTGAATCGCGAAGAATACCCCGGAATCGATATTCGACTTTATCTTGGCCAGGCCTTCTACAAGTTCGCGGTTGCCGCAGGCGAACCCTATGCGCCAGCCGGTCATATTGAACGTCTTTGATAGTGAGTGAAACTCTATAGCTACATCCCTGGCCCCTTCCACCTCGAATATACTCGGCGCCTTATAGCCGTCATAACCCATCTCCGAGTAGGCAGCATCCTGACAAACTATCATATTGTGTTTCTTTGCAAAATCGACCACATCCTTAAAAAACTTCTTGTCGCAAACAGCGCCGGTGGGGTTGTTCGGATAATTCAGGAATATCATCCGCGCTTTGTGCAGAATGGCATGATTTATACCTTTTAAGTCCGGGAGGAACCGGTTCTTCTCTAGGAGCGGCATCAATATGGGCTCGGCACCTGCAAAATATGTGCCGGACTTATATGGAGGATAGCACGGGTCGGGGACAAGTACTGCATCGCCGGGATTTACAAAAGCAAGCGGCATATGCGCTATACCTTCCTTCGATCCGATAAGCGGCAGTATTTCTGTATCCGGATCGAGTGTAACACCATAACGCTTTAAGAACCAGGCGGCAATTGCCTTTCTGAATTCAGGCAGCCCCTGGTCGAGCGGATATCTATGGTTCTTAGGATCGCGCGCGGCCTTTGTAAGCGCATCTATTATGAAATCAGGCGTCGGTATGTCGGGATCTCCGATACCGAGATCTATTATGTCTCTTCCTTCTTCACGGGCCTTTCGCTTCGCCTTGTCAAGTTCCACAAAAAGATATGGCGCTAACTTCTTTATTCTTTCGGCTCTCTCTATCTTCATAATATTACCTATTTCTACTTTGATTCTGGGCGCTTTAGCGGCAGTATCCCCGCCATCTCACCTATCACGTTTACAAGATCGGCATCCGGCGGCAGGACTACTTTTGTATTATGCTCGAGTGATTTTTCAACCATCTCGATCCTTCTTAATAGCTGTGCGTTGCCGATAAAATATTCCTCAGCAGCTTTATTGACGAGCTTTATCGCTTCGGCCTCACCTTCAGCTTCGAGAATCCTCGCTTGTTTTATACCTTCGGCTTTTTTTATCTCTCCGCGTTTCTGGCCATCGGCGGCAGTCTCCGTCGCTGTGGCAAAATCGACCGCTGCCACCTTCTCGTTCTCGGCCTTAACAACCTTATTCATCGTCTCCTGCACATCTTTCGGCGGGTCGATCTGCTTTAACTCGGTCCTTACTATCTCCAGCCCCCAGCTGGCCGTCTCATTCATGAGCGTTTTTAGGAGTTCTTTATTGATCTTGTCGCGCTCGCTATTGGCAGATTTAAGCGTCAGGGTTCCAATAATATTACGAAGCGTCGTCCTTGCCAGGCTGACGATCTGGTACTCATAATTATTGACGCTGTATTGCGACTTCTTGACGTTATCTTCGTCGGACCTTACCTTAAAATAGACCTGGGCGTCGACCATGGCATTTAGGTTATCGAAAGTAATTATCTCCTGCGGTTCAGCATCAACCATCTGCTCGGTAACATTCACGATGTATATATGCTCAATAAGAGGTATTATCCAGTGAAACCCCGGATTCGCGAAACGGCTGTATTTACCGAATTTTTCTATCAATCCTCTGCGCGTCGGTCTGATTATCCTGATACCTGAAAGGAAGAGAAATATCGAACCAGCTACTACAAGAAATGTAATAAAACTTCCGGTCGCCACTGCAGTATTATCCATAAAACCTCCTATTTTCTATATCCCCAGAACATCCTTCATCGAATAAAGCCCGGCAGGCTTACCCGCCAGGAACTTAGCCGCAGTAAGTGCGCCTCTTGCAAATATGTCACGCGTCTTCGCGCTGTGAGTTATTTCGATCATATCGAGCTCACTGTCAAAAGTTATCGTGTGTTCACCGACTATCTCTCCTTCGCGTATCGAGTCGATCGGCACATCCCCGGCAATACCGGACTCTTTCACTATTCGCGCCATCTCTTTTGCCGTACCGCTTGGCGCATCCTTCTTATGCTCATGATGTGCTTCTACTATCCCGACAGTGTATCCGTGCCCCAATACCTTAGCGGCATCGGAGATCATCTTGAAAAGAAGATTGACGCCTATCGACATGTTAGGCGAGAATACTACAGGTATCTCTTTAGAGGCCTCTGCTATCTTGGCAATTTGAGCATCAGACAATCCGGTAGTGCCTATCACGATCGCCTTCTTAAACTCCCGGCACGTCTGAAGATGCATCGCAGTAGCTTCGGGTGAGGTAAATTCTATAAGACAATCGCAGCTTTCTATCGCACTCTTAGGATCGTCGCCCATATCAAATTCACCAGTCACCTCAAAACTTTTTTCTTCCTTCGCAAGCTCTATTATCCTGGACCCCATCTTGCCCTTCGATCCGCCCACACATAGCTTTATCATAAAAGTTTATACTCCTTCATCGCCTTGACGAGCTTATCCTTGTTCTCAGGAAGCATCTCGCAAAGCGGCAGACGCATCTCGGGATCGCACATCTTAAGTAATCCCATAGCTGTCTTTACCGGTATGGGGTTAGTCTCTACGAACATCGCCTTTACCAGATCGAGCATCCCGTAATGAAGCTTTTCAGCCCCCTTCAGATCACCCTTATCGAAAGCACTGCACATATCAGCTACATCTTTAGGTATGATATTTGCAACTACCGATATTATACCGACACCGCCTATCGCCATTACCGGAAGCGTGAGCGCATCGTCACCGGATATCAAGAGGAAATCCTTAACACACATCTTCTTTATACGGGCCATCTGCTCCAGTGATCCGGATGCCTCCTTGACGCCTATTATGCCCTTAACCTGTGACAGCTTCGCCATCGTATCCGGTTCTATATTAACGCCGGTACGTGATGCGATATTGTATAGTATTATCGGTATATCAACGGCCTCAGCTATCGCCTTAAAATGCAGATACAACCCCTTCTGCGTCGGCCTGTTATAATACGGGCTTACCTGCAGCGACGCATCGGCTCCGACCAACTTAGCGTGCTTGGTTAATGTTATGGCCTCTTCGGTAGAATTGGAGCCGGTGCCGGCGATAACCGGTATGCGCCCCTTGGCGTATTCCACTGTCAATTCTATCACCTTGTCGTGTTCGGCATATGAAAGCGTCGCCGACTCACCAGTAGTCCCGCAAGGAACCAAAGCCATGGTACCATTTTTTATATGAAACTCGACCAGTTCCTTCAGGGCCTTTTCGTCAACCTTGCCGTTTCTAAAAGGCGTTACTAACGCCACCATCGATCCTTTAAACATGTATGGCTCCTTCGTAGACAAGCTTTGCCTTTCCCTCCAGATAGACTTCCTTAAAATTACCGGAGGTGATCTTAAAATATACTTTAAGTTTCTCGCCTGACCTGGTACTTACCGTGATCGGAGACGACATCTTCTCGACCTCAGCCGATATCACGGCGCTTGCTACCGCGCCGGTACCGCAGGCAAGCGTCTCATCCTCTACGCCGCGTTCATAGGTACGTATCTTTATCGTGTCCTTACCGGCTACCTCGACAAAATCCGCATTTGTACCTTCGGGCGAAAATTCACCGTGATGTCGTATGTGAGCGCCCAGATTCTTCACGTCCACTTTTTCAATATCCGGCACGAAATGTACAACGTGAGGCACTCCCGTATTCACAAAATTTAACTTGTAAGGACATTTATCAATCATAAGGCACAGATTCCACTTTATATCTTTGGGCTCCGTAAGCCTTACCCTGACAATGTCTTTTTTTACCGAGGCCTTAAGAACTCCGGCCAATGTATCTATAGTCATCTCGCTTGCTGCTATCTTTTCAGTTGCGGCATAAAGAGCTATGCACCTGGAGCCATTACCGCACATCTCGGCCTCTGAACCATCGGGATTGAATATCCTCATCGTAAAATCGGCCTTCTTAGACTTTTCCACGACAAGAAGGCCATCGCCCCCTATACCTCTCTTCCTGTCGCAAACTTCCTTGGCCAATCCGGGCAGCCCTTTAACGAGACCACTTCGATTATCGACTATGACAAAATCATTGCCCGTGGCAACGGCCTTCGTAAATTTTATTCCGCTTCTCATAACCACTCCCATAAAAGCTAAGTCTTACTTAAGCGCCTTCGGTATCGTCTCGCCCCTCACCAGGTCACTGTACTTTTCGGCTTTGCGTACGACATAGAATTTTTTGCCTATCACCATAACTTCAGAGGCCCGCGGCCTTGAATTATAATTACTCGACATCGTAAAACCATATGCTCCTGCGCCCATCACCGCCAGGAGATCACCTTTCATCACAAGCGGCAGCAGTCTATCCTTACCCAGAAAATCGCCGGACTCGCATATCGGGCCCACTATATCCACCTTCTCGGCGGTATCTGAGGAATCTTCTCTGAGTTTTACAGGCACTATCTTATGATAAGCCTCGTACAGGCTCGGACGTATAAGGTCGCTCATACCACTATCCACTATGATGAACTTCTTCCTCGGCGTCCTTTTCGTGTAAACCGTCTTCGTCACCAGCACCCCTGAATTACCTGAGATGAACCGCCCCGGTTCCAATATCAATTTAAGTCCCGACTTTTTTATCATCGGTATCACTTTTTGCGCAAAAGCTTTGGCAGTCTGTGGATTCTCTATGGAGTACATTATCCCCAGCCCCCCGCCAATATTAAGATAAGCGGCGGGTATCTTGAATTCTGATATGAATCCAAGGACCTTCTCTATAGCTTCCACGAAAGGATTGGCATCCAATATCTGCGAACCTATATGCAGATGAAGGCCCTTTATATCAACGTTCGGGTATCTCCACTGCGAATTAAATATCTTATGCACCGTTTCGAAATCGAGACCAAATTTTGTCTCGCCCTTGCCGGTTATTATATGACGGTGCGTCTTCGGGACAACATCCGGATTTATCCGTATAGCCGCTTTCACTTTTTTCCCAAGAGCCCTTGCGGTCCTTTGTATCTGGTCGAGCTCCTCTTCGGATTCGACGTTAAAGAACAATATCCCCGTCTTTATCGCATACTCTATCTCGTCAGGCCTTTTGCCCACGCCGGCATATACTATCTTTTTCGGATCACACCCCGCCAGGAGCGCCCTATAAAGCTCCCCGCCGGATACTATATCGAGCCCCGCTCCGTTCTTTACGAGCGCGCGCAATACGGCAATATTCGAGTTGGACTTTACCGAGAAGCACACCAGAGGATTTAATCTGCAAAAAGCGCTTCTGATCTTCTTATAGTGATCGACCAGCGTCTTATAGCTATAAAGATAGAACGGCGTAGGAACCGCACGGGCTATATCGGCGATCTTTATATTCTCGCAGTAGAGTTCGTTATTCTTGAAATTAAATTCGTGCATACTACCTCTTTATCGATCTCTTCGACTTCACAGAGACGGTTGGGTTCAGAAGCCTTATTATATCGGCTCTCAATAATTTATCGGAATACTTATCTAATTCCGCCTGCGACATGCTCTTTATCTCTATCGAAGAATCTATAGAGTGTTTTACCAGCCTGCCCACTACCGAGTGAGCCGTCTTAAACGGTATATCTTTATCTACGAGATAGTATACGAGGTCCGTGGCATAAAGAGCCTCGTCTTCGAGAGCATCCTCTATCCTGGATTTGTTAAACCCAAGAGTCCGTACAAGCTCGGAAAATACTTTAAGCTCGATGGAGACTATATCTATCGAATCAAATAACGGCTCTTTGTCCAGCTGCATATCCCTGTTGTATGAAAGCGGGAGGCCCTTCATTACCGTAAGAGAATTTACCAGGTTCCCATATAGTCTGCCGGCATATCCCCTGGCGAGCTCCAGCACATCAGGATTCTTCTTCTGCGGCATTAGCGAGCTGCCTGTCGCAAAAGCTTCATCCAGTTCAACGAAGCCAAACTCTTTCGTCGACCATATCACGAGATCCTCGGAGAGCCTTGAGATATGCATCCCTATTATCGATAAAAGAGACAGCATATCTATGACAAAATCCCTGTCGCTTACGGCGTCGATGGAGTTTGAGACCGGATGTATGTCGAATGATTTAGCCAGCCCCCCTTTTATCCTGCCCGGGGACTTTATCTCATATTTTGCCGAATCTATCGGAGTACCGGCCACTGCTCCGGCTCCCATGATTAGTCTCACATTCTTTGCCGCGGCATCGAGCCTCACACCGTCCCTCTTAAACATCTCCTTATAAGCGCCAAGATAGTCCTTTAAATATACAACCTGCGCATGCTGCATATGTGTAAAAGCGGGAACCAATAGTCCCTTATTGTCCTCGGAAAGCGCCTCCAGGGATTTTATAAGGTTCGAAATCAGGGTGCCTAGCTCAATAGCTTTTATCTTTGCATAAAGCTTAGAAGCAAATGCTACCTGGTCGTTCCTGGATCTTGCAGTATGGAGTTTTAGAGCAAGCGCTCCTACAGATTTCTCCAGCTTATTCTGTATATCCGTATGTATATCTTCTGAAGATGCGTCCGGAACGTATACGCCCTTTAAAGCCTTTTTGTATAGGGCCTCAAGGGCCTTATACATTTTCGATGCCTCACTGGCCTTCAGGATCTTGGCCCGTCTTAATACTTCGACATGTATCATCGAACCTAAAAGGTCATATTCGGCCAGCCTATGATCGTAATGTATCGAACCGGTAAACTTCTCCACAAGCGGATGAGTCGGCTTGGAGAACCTGCCTCCCCACATCTTTTTACTCATAAGGTCTCCTTATAAGATCCTCGATACGGCAGCCCCCAAAGCTCTATAAAGCCTTTTGCCAGGGACTGATCAAATTTATCGCCCTTCTCGTATGTCGCAAGCTCCTTCTTATACATCGAATTCGGAGACTTCCTTCCTACGACGGAGCATATTCCTTTATATAATTTAACCTTGACCGTACCGTTAACCAATTTTTGAGTCTCGTCTACAAACTTATCGAGCGCACACTTTAGAGGCGTATACCACAGCCCGTAGTATGTAAGTTCCGCATACTTGTGGGCCATAGCTTCCTTAAAGTGAAGCGATTCCCTGTCGAGAACAAGCGCCTCCAGGGCCTTATGGGCCGCCAGCAGCGTCCATCCTGCGGGAGCTTCATATATCTCTCTGGACTTTATCCCGACGAGCCTGTTTTCGACCATATCGCTTCTTCCGACGCCGGCGTCTCCGGCAATACCGGAAAGTTTCGATATAAGGCTTATACCGTCCAAAGCTTTGCCATCAAGCTTTACCGGTACACCGTGTTTAAATTCGATCTCCACGTAGGCAGGCTTCGCCCTGGCCTTATCTACTCCCTTCGTAAGTTGATATATATCTTCGTCAGGCTCGTAATAAGGATCTTCCAATTTCCCACTTTCAATCGATATTCCCCAAAGATTAACATCAAGCGAGTATGGCTTTTTCTTTGTTGCGTCAATAGGGATATTATTCTTCTTTGCATAATCTATCTCTTCACTTCTCGTCTTAAGTTCCCATTCCCTTACCGGAGCAAGTATCTTCAAACTCGGATCGAGGGATTTTATAGTCACTTCAAATCTTACCTGGTCGTTGCCTTTACCGGTGCAGCCATGCGCTACAAATCCGGCCTTCTCTTTATGAGCCGTCTTAACGAGCCCTTTGGCTATTATCGGCCTCGAAAGTGCCGTTGCCAGAAGGTACCCGTCCTCGTAAACTGCGTTGGCCTTCAGGGCCTTGAATACAAAATCATCGACGAACTCTTTTCTTAAGTCATCTACTATGACCTTGACAGCGCCGGTCGCCAGCGCCCTCTTCTTGTATGTAGCGAAATCAGACCCCTGGCCGACATCGCCCATGTAGGCTATAACTTCGTAGCCCCTTTTAGTGAGCCATTTTATTATGACTGACGTATCGAGCCCGCCTGAATACGCAAGAACTACTTTTTCTTTCATATCATGGTCCTTTTATTTCAGAAGCTTTATCAGCACGGCCTTTTGCACGTGCATCCTGTTTTCAGCCTGATCGTATACGATCGAGTGCTTGGAATCCATTACCGAATCTGTTATCTCCTGGCCTCTATGAGCCGGAAGGCAGTGCATCACGGCGCATCCCGGCTTGGCCTTCTTAATTATACCGTCGTTTAATTGGAACGACTTAAAGGCCTTTATCCTCTTAGACGCCTCATCCTCCTGCCCCATACTTACCCACACATCCGTATATAGAACATCCGCACCCTTGGCGGCCTTTATGGGGTCATTCGATATATCGAGCGTCGCCCCGGAAGATCTGGCAGCGGCCTCTGCAAGCTTCACGATCTTTTTATCCGGGCCGTAAGCTTTAGGCGTAGCGACATTGACCGACATGCCTAGCTTAAGCGCCGCAAGCATAAGCGAATTCAATACATTGTTACCGTCCCCTACATATGCAAGCGTCAAGCCATCAAACTTTCCGAACTTCTCCCTTATGGTGAACATATCGCCGAGGGCCTGGCACGGATGCGCCCTGTCGCTCAAGCCGTTTATTATAGGTATCGAAGCATATTTCGCCAACTCTTCGACGACTTCATGCTTATAGGTTCTGGCCACGATGCCGTTTAAATATCTGGATAGAACACAGGCGACGTCCTTAACGGATTCTCTCCCACCCATGCCGATCTCGCTGGAACCTAAATATATTGTATGCCCTCCAAGCTGGAACATCCCTATCTCAAAAGACACCCTTGTCCTGTTCGAAGGCTTCTGGAATATAAGGCCTATAGACTTCAATTTCAGTGTATCGGAGTACTTCGCGCTATTTGCCTTAACATCACTCGCCAGATCCAATATACCGATGATATCTTTTGCCGGCATATCCTGTATAGATAAAAGGTCTTTCTTCATACTATAGCCCTTCGTTTTAAACCTTGATCTTCGATAGTACCTTATCCAATATCGAGATCGCTTTGTCGGCCTCAATCTTAGTAACCGTAACCGGAGGCATTATTCTAAGTATCGTATCCTGTGTGCAATTTAATAAAAGCCCTTCCTTCATGCACTCCTTATATATATCCTCGCCTTTTATATTAAGTTCAACTCCTATGATAAGCCCCATCGACCTTATCTCTTTTATAAAACTGTGCTTCGACTTAAGAGCCTCGAACTTCTTCCGGATGTAACCACCCATAACCTGAGCGTTTTTAATAAGGCCCTCTTTCTTAATGGCATCGAAGACCCCTAGAGCGGCTGCACATACTATGGGCGATCCGCCGAATGTGGATGCATGGGTTCCGGGCGTAAGAACATCCTGGTACTTCGTCCCGGCTACGCACGCACCTATCGGCAGCCCCCCTCCGAGAGCCTTGGCAAGCGTCATTACGTCAGGTGTTATATCATAGTTCTGGTAACAGAACATCTTACCGCTCCTGGCAATGCCCGTCTGCACTTCATCAAATATAAGCACAAGGTCTTTCTCGTTACAAAGGGAGCGCAATGCTTTCATATACTCTCTGCCGGCTATATTAACCCCGCCCTCGCACTGTATCGGCTCCAGCATTACTCCGATCGTTTTATCATTGATAGCTTTCCTAACGGCCTCAATGTCATTAAACGGAACGTGGACAAATCCCGCCGGAAGCGGCTCGAACCCATGCTTAACTTTATCCTGGCCGGTCGCGGTTATCATGGCAAGAGTTCTTCCGTGAAAGGACTTCGTCATGGTTATTATCTCAAAACGCCCGGTCGCACTGCCGTATTTCCTGGCAAGTTTCACAGCTGCTTCATTAGCTTCGGCTCCGGAATTCCCGAAAAATACCTTTCCGGGAAAAGCGCTGTCTATGATGGCTCTCGCAAGATTCCCCTGTTCTTCGGAATAGTAGTTATTCGACACATGCATCAGCTTCTTCGCCTGCTTAGCCACTGCCGAAACTACTTTAGGATGGCAATGTCCCGTCCCTGATACTGCCCATCCGGGGAAGAAGTCTATATACTTATTACCCTCTATATCCCAGGCGAACGTTCCCTTGCCCTTTGCCAGGCAAAGCGGAGTCCTCTTGTAGGTCGTCATTACATACTTATCATACAAACCTATTACCTTATCCGTCTTCTTCATTTCACTATCTCCGTTCCTATTCCCGTATCCGTAAATATTTCCAGAAGCATGGCATGTTTCATACCGGCGTCGAGTATATGCGCCTTCTTCACGCCGCCTTTTATGGCCCTGACACACGCTTCCGCCTTCGGTATCATACCGGAGGCTATCACCTTATTCTTTATAAGACGTCTGACGTCCGAAGACTTCAGTGTATGGTAAAGCGTCTTCGGGTCGTTTTTATCCTTCATTATGCCCATAACGTTCGTAAGCAGGACAAACTTTTCGCATTTAAGTTTTGCCGCTATAGCGCTTGCCACATCGTCAGCATTTACATTATAAAGTTCACCGTCACGCCCCCGCCCAAGCGGATATATGACAGGTACTATATTGTCATTTATGAGCCTCTTGACTACTGTCGTATCTACGGATGTTACTTCGCCCACAAAACCGAGATCGTAGCCGAGATCGAGCTTCTTTACCTTTATAAGATCATTCTCGCTTCCGCTCAAACCGAATGGCCGGCCCCCCATCTCTTTAAGCTCGCCGACTATCTTCCTGTTTATTATGTAGAGGGCCTTATCTATTATCCTGACGGTCTTGTCATCCGTATAACGCCGGCCGTTTATGAACTTCGGCTCAAGGCCGGCCTTCTTCATCATCTTGGATATGAACGGCCCGCCGCCGTGTACTACTATCGGGTGCATGCCGGCGTAGTTCATAAACATTATATCCTCGAGTATCCCTCTTTCGATACCCTTCTCGTCCACCGCCGAGCCGCCATACTTTATCACAACGACTTTGCCGAAGAACTTCTTTATATAAGGAAGCGCTTCGATCAGTATCTGGCTCTTCTTTATAGCTTCTTTCATCACGTCGAATACTCCGAATTGATCGCTACATACTCTTTCGAAAAATCACAAGTCCAGGCGGTTGCGGATCCCTTGCCGCTCTTTAAGTTCACTTTTATGAATACCTCTTTACCCTTTATATATTTCCTCGCTCTTTCTTTATCAAATGTCTTCATGCTCGATCCGCCGGACAGGACTTTTGCCGGTCCCAGATATATATCCACTTTGCCCGGATCGAAATCCACGCCTGCGG
>Ga0247841_10009255_pt1 | contig 13848 bp, 18 predicted proteins | sample LaCruzMarch2015__2_FD_192410 | JGI IMG/M metagenome (GOLD analysis project Ga0247841, IMG submission 192410) | Freshwater microbial communities from meromictic Lake La Cruz, Castile-La Mancha, Spain - LaCruzMarch2015_18m | ecosystem: Environmental > Aquatic > Freshwater > Lake | place: Spain...
GGCTGTTGACGAACGTCTTCATGAACTCGTTGCACACCACGCCCGAAACTGGCGGGTTCTTGGCATCGGTGACGCGGACGTTGTCAAACGGCTCGCCTGCGCCCGTGGCGCTTAATCCCTTCATCTCATTGGAAAACGTCTTGTAGACCTCGCCAGAAAGGAGCACCGAGGATGGGAAAATGACTGCAACGGCTATGGTGGCTGCCAGAAGCGTGCCGCCCAGCTTGCGGGTGAAGGAGAACGAGCGCAGGAACACGCCCAAAGGAAGCATTACCACGGCTGCAGTGCCAAAGAACCGTATGAACGCTGCCTGGGTGGCCGCAAGCAGCATGTAGTTTGCCACTGCATCCATTGCCTGCCCGACCTCGCCCACCAAAGGAGACATCCCCGAAGCTGGCGCGGATGTATAAGAAATTGAGAAGTATCCGCCTGCAGACGTTCCTGCAGTATATGAGTAAGATGCAGTCTTTGCGACGTTGAAATAGACCACGGCAAGCTTCATGTAAAGCGCGTGCGCATCACCATACATCGTCTTTTGGAAATCCTGCGCAAGGGTTATGACGTCCCCGCTTTGGCCGACAAGGAAGGAAGCCGCGATATTGGCGGATGCGATAAGCGAAATGCAGAAAACCGCGATCACCATGCTTTTGACAAGCTCGCCCAGCTCAATCCTCACCCAGGCATCCAGAACCTGAAGCTCGAACAGCTTTGCAGCCATGTATGCAAGCCCGAGGAATGCCGCAGCCATCACCACCGCAAGCCCTGTCCACATGCCGTCATACCAATTGCCTGAGCCGCTGCCGACGCTGGCTGGCGCGGCGCACTTGCCATTGGCATTGCAGGAAAGGCCAGAGCAGCATTCGCCTGAGTGGGATGTGCAGGAATCGCCGGAAGCAATGCAGCTTGCGCACTTTCCAGGAGTGGGGCTGCAAAGGCCGCTGCAGCAATTCGCATCCGCGCTGCAAGGCGCATCGCATGGGAACTTGTCGCCTTCCCCGCAGGTGCAGGATGCGCATGTGCCAGACCTGCATTTCATCCCGCCGCAGCAGTTGCTATCGTTCGTGCCGCAGCCCGGCATCCCTGGGTTCAGGCATGCCACGCAGTAGCTGACTGAAGGGTCAGGATCTTTGTTCTGCACCTGGCAGAGAGCGCTGCAGCATTGTGCTGCCCCCTCGGGGCATTCCCCGTCGTTTTCTACGCATGCTGAAAAGGCAATGCCGGCGAGGGAGAGCGCAAGGAATAGGATAAGAAAAAGATGCTTTGGTACTAACGCCCCTCCCATGCAGTTACGGCGGTAGTGAGGTTTATAATGCTTTTTGGAAGCGCCAGCAGGCTATTCCCCGAACGACGGGAAAAAGTAGATATGCGGAAGCAGGGCGATGAAAAGCGAACCAATGAGCGCAGGCACTGCTATCCAGAGGCTGGCGTTGTTGAAAAGGAAGCTGCCGCACACCGTGACTATGAAAAACAGGATTGCCCAGAGCCTGTAGCTCCGCACCATCTTTTCAAATTTCGCGCGCCCTTTCATTGCCTCCTCAAAATGCTCCTTGCATGCGATGGTGTGCTTTGCAGGCTGGCGGAAAAGTGCGCGCAGCCATCTTGCAGCGCGGATGGGGAATTCCGGCTTGGCGGGCAAGCCATTGCGCAGCTCACCGCAGATTATGCATACTCCCTTTTCGCTTTTCTGCGCGTGCCTGCCGGATGCCGCCCCTGCTCCCTGCGCTTGTGCGCTTGCGCCCTTGCCCGAAGCGCTTGCATGCGCGCCTGCATTTGCGCCCTTTTTCCCCTTGGCTGCGTGAGGTGCCATGGCGCGATTTCTCCACTCCCCCTTATAAAGCTGAGGATGCCAATTCATGTGTGATATTTATGGCAGATGATGACATTTCCACAGAGGCTGATGAGCACGAAGGGCACACGCACGAGCATGATGAGCCGACAGAGGAAGAGATTGCGCAGATGTACGCGAACTTCGAAAAAGCAGGGAAGATTGCAGCATCGGTCATCAAGGAGGCGCCCAAGCTCGTGCTTCCCGGCGAGTCCTACTTTGACATTGCAGAGTCGCTTGAAAAGATGATTGTGGATGCAGGCGGAAGGCCCGGCTTTCCCGCAGGCATATCGATAAACGAGATTGCAGCGCACTTCACGCCCGAGGCGGACAATGCCATCCTCATTGGCGAGACCGACCTGGTGAAAATAGACATTGGCGCGCAGATAGACGGCTGCATCGGCGACACCGCAGTCACCGTGGACCTGTCGGGCGAGCAGGGCAAGCTTTGCGAAGCAAGCTCGGCTGCGCTTGACGCAGCGCTTGCGCTCATAAAGCCAGGCGTATATGTCGGCGACATCGGCGCTGCGATAGAGAAGGAGATTGTTTCGCGCGGATTCAAGCCGATTGAGAACCTTACCGGCCACAAGATAGAGCCCTACCTTCTCCACGCAGGCGTGGACATGCCGAACATAGGCGGGCACCAGGGATATATGGTGCAGGAAGGGGACATTTTCGCAATCGAGCCATTCGCATCCACAGGAAGCGGTCATGTGGCAGACACATCTCAGGTTGAGATATTCTCCCTCCAGGCAACGCCTAGGCTTCGCATGAAATACTCGCGCGAGCTACTCGAGTACATCGTGGGCAATTACTTCTCGCTCCCGTTTGCAGAGCGCTGGCTGCGCAATGTTTTCAAGTCGCGCCTCACGCTTTCCACCGCGCTTCGCGAGCTTATGAATTCCGGCGCGCTCCACCCATACCCTGTTCTTCGAGACACAGGCAAGGGCATGGTGTCGCAGTTCGAGCACACCGTGATTGTGGAGCACGACTCTGCAAAAGCCATTACGAAAATTTGAGGCGCCACTATGCACGCATCCATTTTTGGAGCACCAAAAAGGGACGCCTTTTTCGCCACGCGAAAAAGAGCGAAGTTGGGGCAGAATTTCCTGGTTGATGAAAACGTCCTTGCTTACGAGGCGGAATGCGCGGATGCGCGCAACAACTCCGTGCTTGAAATCGGCGCAGGAGACGGGAGGCTCACGGCAAAGCTCCTGTCGGCGGGGGCAGGGCACATCACCGCAGTGGAATTCGACCCCAAGCTTGCAAAGCAGCTGCGCATGAGGTTTGCCACCTACAAGCGCGTGAAGGTGCATGAAGGCGACTTTTTGGAGTATGATGAAAAGGCGCGCTTCGGCAGGATTGTGGGAAACATCCCCTACTACATCACCTCGCCCATTCTACTGAAGCTGTCGCGCATGAATTTCGACAAGGCAGTGATATGCATACAGAAGGAAGTTGCTGCCCGCATGATGGCAGAGCCTGGCAGCCGGGAGTATGGAAGGCTTTCCGTTTTTTCCCAGCTCACATACGCAACTGAGACGCTTGCGCTTGTGGAAAGGACCGCTTTCCTGCCTGTTCCAAAAGTGGACTCGTGCATTGTCTCGCTTGTGAAAACCGGCTTTTTGATGACGGAATGCGAGGAGAGGGCGGTTGGCGCGATTTTCTCGCACAAGAAAAAAAGCCTGAAAAACGCAGTGGTGGATGCGCGCGAGAATTTGTTTGGGAGCCGCGACAAAAAGGCGGCAGGGCAAATCGCGCAAACGCTTAAATACAAGGAGAGGAAAGTCTTTTCGCTGTCGCCTTCAGAGGCGCTCGAGGCTGCGCAGCAGCTTTGTGCGGCGCAGTCGGATAGGAAGTGAAAATATGTGCGCATCGTATCATAGCCACATGGGAAAAAGCGAGGCTGCAGACAGCGTGCTTGTGGCAATGGTAGCAGAGGTGCTGCTGGTGTGCGCAACCGCGCTTGGCTTTTTCGTGCAGTTCAACCTTCCAGTATCATTTGCAACAGGCGGCGCGCTTGCCGTGCTTTTCATAGGCTCCATACTGTGCTGGAAAAGCACCATGGCTGCCACGGGCATACTCGCGCTTTCATTGCTTGCAGTGGAGATAATGCTCATCACTCGCTTTTCCCTGCTTTTGCTTCCGTTTGCCCTTGTGGACATTGTGCTTGTGATGATAGTGGCAGGCGGATGGCACGCGGGAGAGTAGGCGCATTAATCCTCGTGCTTTGGAAGCTTCCTATTTTCGCGCTTGATGCCATCGCCCATTTTCTGCTTTTGCGCGCTGCCATCTTCCACACTGGAAAGAAGATGAAGCTCCCCTTTTGCGCATTTTGCAGACAAGCGCGCGGCAAGCAAGGGCTCGCTGCTTCCCTCATATTCCCAATTCCATTCTGCCCCGGCAGGAAGATGCGGGATGGAAAGTTGCAGGGGCGAGCCGTCAACTCCTCCCTGCAGGTCGGAGATGTTTATCTCTTTCAGGTCTTCAGCTGCTCGAACGTAAAGCCTCACGCGCCCGCCAGCAGATGACTTTGAGAATATTGTTTTCGGCTTGAGGAAAATTTTTGCAGAAATGAGAAGCGCGAAAAGGAAAACAATTGCCACCCCCGCCACAAGGAAAAAGTTTTCCCCGCTGGAAAACGCGCCTGAGTCGGAGCGCAAAGGAGACGGCACAAGAATTGTCTTTGCCTCCTTGCCGCACTGGATGGTGTAAGGGCCGGACGCAGTGGGAGTGAATCGCGCCTGGAAATCAGAGTCAAGCGCAAGCGCGCGAAGCTCGCCTGTGGGAAGGGAAAGAAACGCAGAGCTTTGCCCTTCGCAAAGGATGGAAATTTCCCCGCCCTGCTCTGATTGCCCTGCAAGGAATAGCGCATTTGCTGGCGCAAGCAGAAGAAGCAGGAAAATGAGGGAAGAGCGCAGTGCCATTCACCCACCAGATGGAAAATGACGGGCCTGAAGGGATTTGAACCCTTATCCCGAGGTTCGAAGCCTCGTCGGCTATCCAGGTTGCCACACAGGCCCAAATTATGCTTTCCATCTGTAAATCTTCAGTCTTTTATCAGCTCTCATCAGCCTGACAATGCCCCAGCGTTGCAATCGCCCGATTACATCGTTTGTTGTTTTCCAGTTTGTTTTTGCTTCTATGGAGATTTGACTGATTGAAGCGCCTTCTTTTCTGAATTTTTTAAGCGCGTTTACGACTGAAAGCTCTATTTCGTCATACGCTCTTCTTTTTGACATGTTCATGTTAAACGTGGGAAGTTTTTTAAGCATATCTTACTAAGTAGTTATGACTATATAGTGATAAGATGAAAAAAGAAGATCTCGCGTATTTCGTCGGTGTTTTGCACACCGATGGATGCATCTGCACCTATCGCTTCAAGGATAAAATAAGGCACAGGTATATTCTGAATGTAGGAAAAAAATCACTGCCCATGCTGAAAAAGACCAGGGACATTTTTCATGAAAGATTCGGCAGAACTATCAACATCCGCAAGCAACTTCATAAAAATGAAAACCCAACATTTTTGATAGAAGTCGACATTGCAAGTTTAAGAGATATATTTGCCAGATTGGAAATAGACAAGAACAAACTGGCACCCTGGATTAAAAACAGTCAGCGTTTCTTTTGCGCTTATCTTGCAGGCGTTATTGATGGAGATGGAGACATTTCCATCAGAAGACCGCAATATCCACAGTGCCGAGTCAGGATTACTGCCGGTGAAGACTTGCCAGAGTTGATGGGATTGGTACGGCAACACCTCAAATGCGCAGGTAATATTTACAGAGCTATGGTTTCCACATATAGCTTACCCAGGGCAAAAGTAAAATTTGGAGTATCCCATCAGCATTGTTTTTACTTGTCCCCGAAGAACATGAAAGTATTCTGGAAGTTTGTCTTGCCATATATACAAATTAAGCACAAGCGAAAGAAGTTGCTTGAATTTTATAGAATTCAAGAAACTCGCAAGATGCGTGGCTAACCTTTGCGCGCGCAGCCTCAAAACTCGTCGTAGTGCTTGGAGGGCGGTCGGACGAACAAGTAGTATTTCGACACGCCGCCAAGCTCCTCGTTCACGCGCGAGACTATGAGGTTTGCAGGGTCAGGCAGCAGCGACACGCGCGACTGGATGTCCTTGAAGCTCTCGAAGGGCTTTTCCTCGCGCGCCCCGAGCAATTCCTGCAGGTGCTTCTTGCCGATGCCTGAGAGAAGCTCAAGCTGGTGCAGCCTCATGGAGATTGGGCCGGCCTTGTTGAAGAATGTGACAAAATCCGCCTCGCGGTCCGAGATTATGTTCCTTGCGGCAATGGGAAGCTCGCTTCTCGACGTGGCTGACAGGTCCTGGAAGTCGAGCCTTTTCTTTATCTTCTCCACTTCCACCCTGCCTTCCTTGCCAATGCACAGGCGCTGGCCAAGCGCGCAGGTGGAGCCACGGATGATGGAAACCTCCAAAAGCGTGAAGAACTTCTCGCCCACAAGCTGCGCTATCGGCTCGCGCATGCGGTCAGTGGGCCTGCCCTCGGGCATGAAGTCAATGACACGGGCGTAAAGTTCCATCTCCATAAGCTCACATCGTTCCAGCATTGATTAAACTAACAGTGGTTATCTTCGAGGCAATATAAAATGCTTTGCGTCAAGCCAGTTATTCTGACTTTTTCTCTTCCTTGCTCTCCTCGGCAGGCGCCTCAGCCGGCGCAGCCGCAGGGGCATCAGGCAGCGCCTCTACCTTGGGCTCGAATTTCCTTGCCTTCTTGGAGTATTCGGCGATGAGCGCTTCCACCTTCTCCATCTTCTTCTCGGCAAGCTCGACTTTGTCTTTTACCAGAATAAGCATGAGCTGGCTCTTGTTCTTCGGGAGAAGGTCCACGATTTTCACCGCGGTCTCGATCTTCACCTCGAGCTTTTCAAGCTCGTCGAGCATCTCCTTTGCATCGTTGTACTTCAGGTGGGAAAAGCGCTTGGCGTACTCGAGCGTGGTCTGCTGCTCAAAGCCGAATTCGCCGGCTGTGCCCTGCCTCTTGTCGAGTATCTTTTCCACTTCGGCAAGCAATGCCGGGCGGATTTCGTTTGCGCCTTTTCCTATCATGTGGACCACCGTTTACTTCTTCGCCACTGCCTTGAGGTGCACGGGCGGGATGATGAGCTGCTTCGTGGCATTCATGTCGCTTATCTCAACGACGTACGACTTGCCGCGCTGCGCCACAATGGTGCCTGTCCTTCCGCGGTAGCGCGGGTGCGGCATTCCAGAGTACTTTGACTGGTGGTCAATGGCAACGCAGTCGCCGATGGAATACCCGCTTATCAGCCCGGGGATCGTGAGCTTGCGCTTGGACTGGCCAAGTGCGCGGCTTCTTTTTGACATTTTTCCAAGTGAGCGTCTCATTTTTCATCACCTTAATAGCATTTGGCAGTGCAAAGCACAGCCAGGGGATGTTACCCTGCGACTAGTTTAAATACCTTGCCCCTTTAAATACCTCAGACGGTTTAAAAATGTTTGTATGGGGCTGGTTCTATGTCAATTACTCACGGTTAAAAACGTGGGCTTGCTCGACCCGGTCGGGAGCAATGGGCAGATTGACTGCAGCCCGCTGATGGAAGTGTATCTGTGCAGGATGTTCTTGGCAGCGTTCAAATCGGCGTGGAGAATCACGCCGCATGTTTTGCACTTGAAGACAGAGCCTTGTCTCTGCCCTCTTTTCAAGCTGCCGCATATGGAACAGGCACGGGAAGTGTCCCTCGCGGGAACGAACTTCACAGCAACTCCTGTTTCTTCTCCTTTGTATGCGAGGAAGCTTTCCAACTGGTAAAAAGCCCAGTTGGAAAAGAGCCAGTTCTGCTCGTGCCGATGCCTTGCGGCTCTTATCCCCTTCAAGTTCTCCAAAACCAGGACCCCATTCAGTCCTGCACTGCTTATCAAAGCCCTGCTTATGCAGTGGTTGACATCCCGCATAAAACGTTTCTCCCTGCCACGCATCCTTACAAGATGCCTTTTGGCGGAGCGAGTGCCTTTGCTTTGCAACCCTGCCCTCAACAGAACATACCTTTGCTTTCTGGAAAAAACATCGTGCCCTTCGTAAAGCCATCCTTCCGAAGTGGCGATAATGTTGTTGATGCCTCGGTCCACCCCAATGACCTTACCAGTGCCATTGGATTTGATGGTTGGGCGTTCAATAGCAATCATCAGCCTGAACTTCCCATCTCTGCACTTGACAAGATTGCTTTCCTTGACCTTCCAATCGGAAAACTTCCGGAAATATTCAGGAACGTTGAGCTTCATCTTGAGCCTCCCGTTTTTTGTAAGGAGGCTTGCGGTTTTCTTCACGAGGTCTATCTTGCTACTCCTTGCATCGTAATGGATAGACTTGCCGGAAAACTTTGGTCTTGGGGCTTTTCTTTTGATTGCCTCCTTTACGGAAGAACAGGCATACTTGTTGGCAACAACTGCAAGCTGGGCAGGAAGGCTAAATTTTCTGCGAAGGGCAGAATAATTGAAATGGTGCATCCGGAAGGCGTTGGTTTCCTCATGTTCATAACAGGAGGAAACGGCAAAGTTCATGGCGTCAGACATGGAAGACAATGTATCATCAAGCATGGCGCGCTGCCCGGGCAATTCCTCGATGGCCGTTGGGATGGTCTTCAGCATGTCTTTATTAAGGATTTTGCGGCTATAAAAAGGCTTGCAGACGGTAGGATGCCGGTGAAATTTCCAGAAACTGCAACAGAACATTCAGGGTTTCGGAACAACCAGATTCCATTCAAAAGAGATGGTTCGGGGATGTATTCAAGAATATGGAGAGCGCAATTCCTCCCACGATTGAAATTGTGGGTTTCCTTGCGAGGGGTTTTATGAAAAAGAGCAAAAGCAAAAAGAAATTTAAGAAAGGCAGCATGCCCCAGATAGCCATAAAGCCTACTTTCAAGATCGAAAACATCGTCGCCTCGTCCGAGCTGGGCCTCGAACTTGACCTTTACACCATTGCATACAAGCTTCATGACGTGGAATACGAGCCTGAGCAGTTCCCGGGCGCCATATTGAAGCTGAAAGACCCGAAAACCTCGCTTTTGCTTTTCAAGAACGGGAAAATCATCTGCGCAGGCGGGAAGAACGAGAAAGAGGTCACGGACGCAATTGCAATCACAATGAAGATGCTCGAGAAATACTCGAAAATCACGCCCCCGAAGAACTTCAAGCCCAAATTCGTCATCCAGAACATCGTGGCATCCGCCGCGCTTGGCGTGGAGCTTGACCTCTACGGCATTGCATCCGAAGTTCCAGACGTGGAATACGAGCCTGAGCAGTTCCCAGGCGCCATTCTGAAGTTCCTTGTGCCCAAGACATCGCTGCTTCTCTTCAAGAACGGCAAGATAATCTGCACAGGCGGGAGAAGCGAGGCAGACGTGTCAGCCGCGCTCAACCTGGCTGCAAAGCTCCTCGCGCCTTATTCGTCCCCGCTGCCGATAAAGAAGGATTGAAAAAAGAAAAAGAGGGAACGGTTTTGCTATTTCTTGGCAGTTTGCCAATTTAAATCCCATAACGGACAGTGTATGAGCGTATGGGCATATCTGACAACTCACGCACCCATCCATTTATTTGATTTTTTGTCTTTTCAGGCAATGCGTTCCCAGATGTTTTGATATTCTTGAGTGCCCTGATCACATCGTTAATCTTCTTCGCAAGATACCATGCATCTGCATTAAAAACGCCCACAAAGTACACGTGTGACACGCGCTCATTATTGTGTTCTTTTATTTCACCTAGCATGCATTGGCTCGCCTCGAAGATTATATCGATTACTCCCACATGCCGGCTCAAATCCACTGGCCTTTCTTGCGCTGCCAGTTTGTTCACAGCATCTCCCCACCGGCGGCCTTCGCGATTTTCTGCGTTCTCGTGTCTTTTTACAAGCCGGCCCAGGCCGTCATTTAGGATCATGCCGTCCAATTTAGACCGGGCTGCAGATGCGGCATTTTTTCTTCCAGTGGCGATGGCAATGGATTCGCTTATTCTAAGCCTGTCACTTGCAGAAACGCACCTTATTGCGGCGGCAAACTCCTTTTTGTTGTTATCCCAAAAAGTCTTGAGGGCCTTCTTATTGGTAAGGTGGACTATGCTTCTGAGGCGGCTCGCAGGAGAGTATAGTTCTTTTGCCTCTTCTGCGCCCAGATTTTCATGCAAGTAATCATGCACTCTTTCCCCAAGCTTCTTGTAGCACTTGGCACCCAGCATTATTTCGTTCTGGTCTTTGATGGACATTGACCTGAACTTGCTCCAGCTGCCAAGGCTGTTTTTTTCTATGAATGCCTTGACGGGCAGGGATTTTCCGCCAGTTGCAATGGTTTTTTGCATCATATCAATCAACCTCCAATTTTTCAGCGCATTAGCTACTTCGAGAGCCCTTCCAACTCGGCAATTTCCGATTTGACACCCTTGACATCGAATTCTGAGTATGTCGAAAACTCCGGCCCGACTATCTCGCTCATGCGCACAAGCATCCGCAGCAGCTCGATTTTTTCGGCATCGCTCATGGATTTACGGGTGATGGAGAAGCGGCTGTCTTTCAGAATGCCGGAAATAATCCATAAGCGGTCGAAGAACCCCTTTTTCTCAGCACACATTGCTTTGTCTTCTGGGCTTGTTGCAAATCTGTATGCTTCTTCCCACGCACTAAAAATGTCAGAATGAACACGTTTGAGGTCAAACATGCTAGAGCTGCCGGCATGGTACTTGACAAAATCTTCATGTTCTTTGTGTTTTATTGCAATCATCTCCTTGCAAACATCTTCCAAGCCCCGTGCAGATTTTACCACAAGAAGGTAAGCCGTCTTGAAATCGCCGGCTTCATGCGCCACAATCGCTTTTGCCTGCCTGGCTTCCACCAGTGCTTGAATCTGAGCTACCGTGCGCTCTTTCCTAAATTCACGGAAGCTCATTGCATCAAGCATACGGACTGGTCCGAAATCCACCCTAGAGTGCCTTTCCGGAAAATGAACCCATTCCGGCCTGCACTTTTCCGCAGGTATCGCCCTTCCGGGCACGCGCATTTCCTTTCCATCCTTCACAATCAATGCCATTCCAATCCACCTCCAATTTTGTTTTTCTTTTCTTTCGTTCTGTTGTTCTGTGTTGTTCAATGTGGTTATTGTGGTTTAATATACTTTTTAGCAAAAATCATGCCAAACAACAGCTTTTATAAGCTTTTTTTGCTAAAAGAGAAAATATGGAACTTGACGCTCTCGACAGGAAGATATTGCTCGCGCTGGAAGGCAAGGCGCGCGCTGGCGTGAAGCAGCTTGCGCGCAGTGTCCGCTCCTCGCCGGAGGTGGTGCGCTACAGGCTTGCGCGATTGGAAAAGGAAGGCGTGGTAAAGCGCTACATGGCGCTGGTGAATTTCTCTGAGCTTGGCTATATCGGCTACGGGGTTTTCTGCTGCTTTGAGTCTGAAGAGGGCAGGAAAGAGATGCTGGAATACCTCATGGCGCACCCGCGCGTTTACTGGCTTTCTGATTTTGGCGGCAGGTTTGACCTTGCGTTCGCGGTAATGGCGCGCGATGACTTTGAGTTCTATTCCATCTTCACAAAGATTAAGGAGAAAGCACGCAATGCGCTGACAGGCTGGGAAGTGGCAATCAGGATGGAGCTAACGCAGTTTCCAAGAGACTACTTGGCAGCAGGCGAGCGAAAAGCCAATGCCAAGACGCCATACTTTGGCAGGAAGCTGGGCAAGCAGGCGCTGGATGATGCGGACTTTGCCATTCTGAAAGCGATTTCACAGTCTGCGCGCGCAGAAACTGTTGCAATTGCAAAGAAGGCAGGCATGCCTGCAAGCACGGTTGCTTTCAGGCTGAAAAGGCTGGAGGAGAAAGGAATCCTGCAGGGCGCGTCCCCTCAGGTGAGCTGCCAGAGATACGGCTATCAGTGCTACCAGCTTTTCCTGCAGGTGGATGGATTGGATGAGGAGAAGCGCAGGAAAATCTATGGCTATGCGCAGGCAAATTCAAACACAGTGTTCCTGCTAGAGACGCTGGGAAACTGGAATTTTGAGATGGTTGTGGAAGTGCGCGACCAAAAGGAATTCCAGCGTCAGGTATCAGCGCTGAGGCAGGCATTCCCGTGGGTTGGGAAGGTTGAGAGCGCGATAATTTTCGACCATAATGTTAAGTACGACCTGTTTCCGCTGGAGAGACAGGAGAAAGCTGGGGCGATTTGATGTTCCGTTGCCGCTTCATAGCATCAGGCCGCGTGCAAGGTGTTGGTTTCAGAGACTTTGTTTGCAGGATAGGGCAATCCATCGGTCTTTCCGGCTATGCCAAAAACCTCGCAGACGGCACAGTGGAAATCGTCGCCGAAGGAGAGAGCGCGAAGATAGACGAGCTCGCGCGGCGCGTGTCGGTGCGCATGCTAAATGGCATACATGTTGAGAGGATGGAAGAAAAAGAGAGAAATGAAATCAGCAAGCGCGCGCATGCTTCTTTTGGAGTGAAGTACTGACTTCCAGCGATTACTTCACGGCGCCCTTTACAACTGAAACAAACTCCTCAGCCTCTTCAACATACTTTCGCGCATCATCGTAATGGAACGCCTTCTTCCCGTAATCGGCTCCGCTCTTGTCGGACATTGCTTTTTGCAGCAGCCTCAAGAAGCGCGCGTTCTCGCTTCCAAGCTTCCCCTGCTGCAATGCTTTTGAGAACATGGCAGAGGCGTCATCGTGCCGAGTTGCCTTGATATGCAGGAACTTCAGGCTGATTGCGTCATTCGCGCGGATGATGGCATGGATGGCAAGCGCGCAGCATACATTGGCAGCCCCTTCGTCGCTCTCGGACAGCGCCAGCTTGTCTTTTGCAGAAACAAGCCACTCTTCCGCCTCGTTGATTGCCCGCTCCGAAGTGTCGGTCATACCAGCCTCACCTTCTTCTTGCCTTTAAGAAAATCTTCGAATTCATCCTTGGAGTCGAACATTATTGGCACCACTTTCACCCCGTACTTTTCATAGATGCCGGACATGAATGAGGATGTGTCGATTCTCTTTTTGAGGAGCAGTGCGACATCCGCATCGCTTTCAAGCCTTTCCTGCCCGCTTGCAACGCTGCCAAATAGATATGCCGAAGATATGCCTTGCTTTGCCCGAAGCAGGCGTTTAAGCTCCGGGATGGAAAGCGCCTGGTGGGAGACGCTCAGCTGGAGGATGCTTTCCATAACCCCTGAAAACGGGCTTTTCCTGTATTTCACCGCCCTGCTTTTGCCGACCAGCACCACATCCACTATGCTTGCGCGCTCGAATTTCTGGACAAGCTTCCAGGTGGTCGTGAAGGGGAGCTTTGCCGTCTTGGCAAGCTCGTTTATGGAAAATTGCCTCTGGGGATAGGCGCGCAGCGTCCCGAAAAGCTGCCGCGCCCCCTTGTATGTGAGAAGTTCGAATGCTTCCATGGCAATCAATCCTGAAAGGGATGATATTATCCCTTTTGGGATAAATGTTTATAATCGTTGCGCGCATGCTTCTTTTGGCGTGAAGTACTGACTACAGGAATGCAAGCCCGCAAATCGCGCCGAAGAGCGCGCACACTGCGTTGGTGGTTGCCTTGGTGCCGATTCCCTTTTCCTCAAGCACGCCCACTATGCTGTCCACCATGCTGCCTCCAAAGCCAATGAGGCCGATTGCCACCACTTTCCTCAGGTCCAGGCCGGGAATGAGGAACATCGCAGCAAGGCCGATGAGAAGCGCGCCGTCAAGGGACATCAATGTGCCAAAGACAGTGATGGCGCCGTTCCTGCCTGCCTTTGTCTTCTTGAAATTCAGAAGGGAGATGGGCTCGCCGCCAAGCACGCCAAGCTCGGATGCGAATTTGTCCGCGGTGATTGCCGCAATGGAGCCAACATAGGCGCCCCAGCCAATCCAGGGATTTGCAACCGCGCAGATTGTGGGAATGAGCCCGTTTGCCAATACGTTCTCCCAGCTCCTCTCGTGCTCGTAAAGCCCCAAGTCGCGCTTTTTCTCAAATCCGTAGCGCGTCACAAGCACGGA
>Ga0247841_10009256_pt1 | contig 13848 bp, 10 predicted proteins | sample LaCruzMarch2015__2_FD_192410 | JGI IMG/M metagenome (GOLD analysis project Ga0247841, IMG submission 192410) | Freshwater microbial communities from meromictic Lake La Cruz, Castile-La Mancha, Spain - LaCruzMarch2015_18m | ecosystem: Environmental > Aquatic > Freshwater > Lake | place: Spain...
CTTAATACCAGGCCAAGAAAAAGTTTAGGTTTTAAATCGCCTAATCAAGTATTTTTAACTAATTTTGAAAATCAAGTTGCATTTATTACTTGAATCTACCGTTTTTATACCACAGGTGCGGTATTGCAAAATTTAAAATGTTTGCCTCGCTGGTCGGGCAGGCAAATATTAAATTTCAAAATGGAACTATCCCTACCTGCGGCAAGCAGGGAATAATACTAATAGCTTCGTAAACAATAAAATTTAAAATTTGAATTTAGTTTTAATATTAAAAAATCAAAGATTAAAGATAATGTTTTTTTATTTCGTAGTTAAAATTTTACTTTATAACAAAATTACAAATAATAAATTTTGTAACTTTGCACCCCATATTTTTTATTTATACAGAATCTTAACAGATTTATATGCCAGTCAAAAATTTCCGTATTAATATAATAAAAACAAAATAATTAAAAATAATTAGAAATAAATGGAAACAAAGAAGGACATAGTACTTGTACCTACAGATTTTACTGAGGTTGCCGAGTATGCGATTATGCACGGTGCAGGTATATGCAAAATGCAGAATTATAAGCTTACGCTTTTACACATTATTAATAAGGATACAAAATCCTATTTAAAAAAAGAGAAACTCACAGGCACTGCTATTAACGAAAGACTTGAAAAGAAAGCCAAAGAGATAAGCGAAAAGTTTAACATCGTTGTAGATTACATTGCACGCGAAGGGAGTATTTTTTCAACTATTGGAGAAGTAGCAAAAGAAATTGGCGCCAACATTCTTACTCTTGGAACGCATGGAAAGGTAGGTGTGCAGCACATTGTAGGGAGTTATGCCATGAAAGTGATTGGAAGTTCGCCTGCACCGGTTATTGTTGTGCAAAAACGAGGATTCAGGGAAGGATACAAAAATATTGTATTGCCTATCGACGATACCATGGAATCAAAACAAAAAGTAAAGTGGGCAATACATATTGCAAGAAATTTCAGTTCTACCGTACATATTTTTACTATGTACTCTTCGGATGGATATCGTATGGCCAAGATAAAAGGAAACCTTCGTCAAATAAAGAAATTTTTTGATCAGAACAATATTATTCATACCGACAAGATGGCGGATAAAAAAGGCGCTTTTCCTAAGCAGGTTCTTTCTTATTCGCAGGAAATAGATGCTGATATGATATTGATTATGACAACAAACTCCGACATGTTGATACCAAATTTTATTGTCGGAAAATGGGAAGAACAAATATTATTCAATAATATGCTGATTCCTGTAATGACTATCAACCCTGTTGACCTGCATATTTTTGTTGGGGGATTATAAAAAATTAGTCTCTTATTTTTAGCTTCCTAAAGTTGCCACCATTATTGCTTTAATTGTATGCAACCTGTTTTCAGCTTCATCAAATACAATTGACATAGGTGATTCGAAAACATCTTCAGTTACCTCCATTCCGTCAAGTCCGTATTTTTGAAATATGTCTTCACCAATCGCTGTTTCCCTATTGTGGAAAGCGGGAAGGCAATGCAGGAATTTTACATTTGGATTTCCGGTTTTTTTTACCATATTCATATTCACCTGGTAAGGTTTCAATAGTTTGATTCTCTTTTCCCATATCTCTGCAGGTTCGCCCATAGATACCCATACATCGGTGTAAAGGAAATCAACGTTTTTAACGCCTTCTTCAACGCTTTCGGTAAGAGTGATCTTAGCTCCCGTTTGTTTTGCAATTTCGCGGCATTTCATTACAAGTTTTTCATCAGGCCAACATTCTTTTGGCGCAGTGGCTCTGAAATCCATTCCCATTTTTGCTGCGCCTACCATCAGCGAATTACCAACATTATTATGAGCATCGCCAACAAAAGTGAAAGCTATTTTGTTAAAAGGCTTGTTGCAATGTTCCATCATCGTAAGAAAATCTGCAAGGATCTGTGTGGGATGGAATTCGGTGGTGAGACCATTCCAAACAGGAACACCGGCATATTTTGCAAGTTCTTCGACGATGTTCTGACCGTAACCTCTGTATTCGATACCATCATACATTCTACCTAATACGCGGGCAGTATCTTTCATTGATTCCTTTTTACCAATCTGCGATCCGCTAGGCCCGATGTATGAAACATGAGCGCCCTGATCGAGGGCTGCCACTTCAAAAGCGCATCGCGTACGGGTTGAATCTTTTTCAAATATCAGGGCTATGTTCTTTCCTTTTAGCCTTTGTTGCTCGGTTCCGGCATGTTTTGCCTTTTTCAGATCTTTTGAAAGTTCTAATAAAAATTTAATTTCTTCGGGTGTAAAATCCAGTAATTTTACAAAACTCCTGTTTTTAAAATTATAAGCCATATATTCCTCCGTGCATAATCAATGATTGATATAATCAATAACCGAAATTAACCGTTTTGATATTATAATTATTTGCACCGTAATTTTTAACCAAGCTTGAATGCGCCTTTTGAGCTTCGGGCAATGATTTGTATTGGTTGCAAATAATATTGTTAAAGAAATTGCGATAATCCTCTGGGTATTTTGCCATGATAGCCTTTTTAAACTGATTTTTTGCCCCATCTTCATTATTGAAAGGCCTTTTTGAAACAACAATACCTGAAATTATAGCATTCCATTTTGAGCCCAGAACAGCAAATGAATGAACTACATAATAACGGGTGTGATTAACAACAGCAGGGGTTTGGCTGTTGTTACTTTCTTTAGCAGGAATGATGTTGTTCAGCATTTCTATATTGATAGTCCCTGTATATTGCAATACTCCAACAGCACCGCCCCCTAAAACAATGATAATTAGAAGAATTATCAGTATCCAGAAACCGGCGCCCATGCCTTTCTTTTTTAGCTGTGAAACTGGCGGGACATACTGATTTGCAGGAGGGTTAACAGGAGTTCCAATCTTGGGAAGAGGTGGTGGTGGTGGTGGCGGAGGAACGGTATTATTAACAGGTGGTGGAATTGCCGGTGATTCTTGCTTGTGAGCACTTTGTTCAACCAATTTAAATCCGCAGATAGAACAGATAATTTCATCTCCTTCTAGTTTAACACCGCATTGCGGGCAGAAAATAAGATCGTGTTTCTTTTCCATTGCTTATATTATAAATAAGGTTACAAATACAAATATAATTATTTTAAGTAAAAATTAAAGCCGGTAAAAACCGGCTTTAAATAAAAAATAAAATAGATTAATATCTGTAGTTATAATATCCAGGCCCTACTGCAAATACAACCCTTAATATTGCACCAAGAATTAAAGCTAATGCAATATAAACTACAATAAGAATACCTATAGTTGCAAGAAAGTAGCCCAACTGGTTTTCTTTTGCAGGTTTCATGGTATGTTTCATGCCTGCATATAAAAGATATAGTCCGTATATACCGGCAAGAAAAGCAATGAACGCAATAGCGGGAAAAATGTTGAATACACCGGCAATCCACATAGGTGTAAATGAATAAGCGACGAGTTGCATAGCTCGCCCAAAATTTTTCTGTGTTTTAAATGAAGGGGCAAGGGTATTAACAATAAGTGCAGTAATATATGCACCTGCAATACTGGTGATAAAAGAAGTAAGTCCTATTTCGATACCCCATGTCCAACTGGTAAATTTAAAACCCCATCCCCAGCTTACTCCAATTAGTCCGTAACCAAGAATACTAAAAATAGCAGGTATTAGAGCCAATGGAAAAACATAACCGAAAAAAATTGAAGATGTTTTCGGTGTTTCCATTTCAATAGCCCGCCATTCTTTCTCAGGGGAGAACATAATATTGGCAGCTCTTGTAAAGATGTTAGAAGCTGTTGCATGCATGTTAGCCTGATTGAAACCCTGAAAAGGATTTTGCTGTTGTTGCTGTTCCTGTGGTTGAGAATTAGCTGAAGGTTCAATAGTATTACCACATGAATGGCAAAATTTTGCACCATCTTTTAAAGAAGTGCTGCATTTTGGACAAAACATAGTTTTAAGGTTTAATTAAACAATAAATTAAATTTCTAATACAAAATATTTATTCAAAGATAAAAGTTAAATTTAAAACAACAAAATATATTTTTACAAATATTATTTTCGTTTTAGCAGCTTATAGTTTAATCCATTGATTACTTTGTTCACAACTTCAAAATCATTGAGTCCTTCAAAAAATGCAGTGAGTGTTTTATAGCCATAAGTCCTGCAATCGAAGCTGGGATCAAGTTTCCTTATATTTGTTCCAATAGTGGAAATGTAAACCAATTCGCTTTCGCCCATCGACATTTCAAATGCTTTATTAATAATTCCTGAATTTACAGAGGGCTTGTTATCTTTTACACGTATGTTTTTTTCCGGTTTTTTGTCCTTCGTTTTTATTATTATTTCATTTATGCTTTTATCAATATTTTCACAATACGTGAAAATTTCACATGATTTCACAAATGCAACAGGCGTTTTCTTTGCACCAATACCCATCACAAAAATTCCTTCCTCCCTTATTCTTTTCGCCAGACCTGTGTAATCACTGTCGCTCGACACTATGCAAAACCCGTCAACAAGGCTGTCGTGCAATATATCCATTGCATCAATGATCAAAGCGCTGTCGGTCGAATTTTTTCCTGTGGTGTATGAGAACTTCTGAATAGGGCTGAATGCCAGTTCGTTTAACAGCTCTTTCCATCCGTTCATTTTAGGAGTTGTCCAGTCGCCATATATTCTTCTGATGGTTACTTTCCCATATTTTGATGCTTCCTCCAGGCTTAACCTGAGTAATTTTGGCTGGGCATTATCTCCGTCAACAAGTAATGCAATTTTATTTAAAGTAGTTTCCATTTATTCCGCTTTGATTAAGTATGATTTGGATTGATGATTTATGAAGCAAAGTTACTCTTTTTTCTTATTTATTTTTTCAATTACAAAACCCAACAGGCTTCCGAGGATTAAGGTCATTATTAAAATTGGAACTAAGCTGTAAGGTTCTTTCCATGCAATCAATATTGCACAAGGTGTCAGGCAGAGAAAAGAAATTAAAATACCTTTTGCTATCGGATTAATTTGTAAATAGGAAGTGGAAATAAAAAATCCGGCAATTGTCCACATGCTGAAAGCAGAAAGATTTGCATCCCATGTTAATTTCTGAATGATCATAGGAATTACATCAATAATCCCGGCTGATGCGCCGAGTAATAATCCGGTCATGATTTTTGTTTTCATATTCAATTATTTCCTGTAATTTTTTTATCAGTGAGCCAAAACTAAACTTAACCTTTTATTTTTGCAATGTTCAATATGTTCACGGAAATGCTCAACAAGGCTTGCTATTTTGGAGTATGCCTCTTCTTTTGTGATCATTAAGCTGTCAATTAAAATATTTCCAAATATCAGAAATTTTCAGCTAATAATGCTATTTCCTTGATACAATAAAAATTATTTAGAATAATTCCAGATAAATTCTCTTATATTGAGTACTTTTGTATATTCAAAATAACTACTGATCAATGGCTATTGACAATATAAAAAGAATTGAATTAAAAATAGAAGGCATGGACTGTACCAACTGTGCACTTGGCATCAAAAAACGATTGGAGAAAGATGGTTTTCAGGACGTGAATGTAAATTTTGCCACAGCAGAAGTCAGTTTTGCTTTAGTGGATAAAACCCGCCTGCAGCAAGCAAAAGACAGAATCCGTTCCATGGGGTATAGGGTGGTGGAAGAAGATAAGGAAATGAAAAAAGGATTTTCTTCCATCGGGATGAAATTCATCGTTTCGCTTGTGTTTACAGTCCCTTTGCTTGTTGCCATGTTATTACCATATCATTTATTCCACGATCCCTATTTTCAACTGTTGCTTACTATTCCTGTATTTGCAATAGGGGTATGGCATTTTGGAAAGAGTGCATTTCAATCCATAAAAGCGGGTGTCCCGAATATGGACGTGTTAATCATATTGGGCGCTGCTGCGTCGTTTATATATAGTTTATATGGAACCATTGAAAACCTTGGGCACGATTACCAGTTTTACGAAACCACTGCAAGTATCATTACCATTATTTTATTTGGCAACCTGCTGGAATATAGTTCTGTAAGGCGCACCACATCGGCAATTGACGATCTGGTAAAACTTCAGAAAATCAAAGCAAAGAAAATCAATTTTTCCGGTAATTCTGAAATCATTGAAGATGTTGATGTTTCGCTTATTAAAAAAGGGGATTTATTGCTTGTAAATACAGGCGACAAATTACCGGTGGATGGCAAAATATACTGGGGACAGGGAAGTATAGATGAATCGATGATTTCCGGTGAAAGTTTGCCTGTTGATAAAACAATTGGAGAACAGGTGATTGGTGGAACCATATTAGTTACCGGCAGCGTTAAAATCAAAGCTACTGCAATCGGAAAAGAAATGGTGCTTTCACAGATCATCGAAATGGTGAAGCAGGCACAGCAGGACAAGCCGCGTATGCAAAACCTGGCGGATAAAATATCTGTTGTGTTTGTACCGGTAGTTGTCGGGATATCGCTTCTTACGTTTGCATTATCATTTTGGATAGCGGGTATTGGCTTTCAGCCTGCATTAATGCATAGCATTGCAGTTCTTGTAATTGCCTGCCCCTGTGCTTTGGGATTGGCAATTCCAACTGCAGTAGTTGTGGGAATTGGAAGGGTTGCCAAAAACGGTATACTGATTAAAGGAGGCAGTACACTTGAAGAATTTGCCAATACTAAAAAAATAATTTTTGATAAAACCGGCACGCTGACCACAGGGAATTTTAAAATTAAAAGAGTTCAAACTATTGATTTTTCTGACGAAATGGCCAGATCAATTTTGATAAGCCTTGAAAAGCATTCTTCTCATCCTATTGCAAAATCGATAGTAAAAGAATTTGAAAAGGCGGATTTGATCAAGCTTACATATGTTTCCGAAACGAAGGGTTTGGGCATGGAAGCAACAGATGCGGAAGGTAATACATACAAGACCGGATCATACAATATTGTAAAAAATATTACAGAGGATGATTCCCATACTGTTTATCTTATAGTTAATAACAGGCTTGTTGCGTGGCTTGATGTTGAAGATGAGATAAAACCGGAAGCAATGGAAACAATCAGGTTGTTGAAATCGCAGGGAATAACAACCGTCCTGCTTAGCGGCGACCGCAGGAACAAATGCGAAAAACTTGCCAATGAACTGGGAATTGACGAAGTTTATTATGAAAAAAATCCGGAAGAAAAACTAAAAATTATTGAAGATTTCACAAAAACAGGAAATACAGCAATGGTAGGTGATGGCATCAACGATGCACCTGCGCTTGCCAAAGCCAGTGTCGGCATTTCATTAAGTAATGCAACGCAGATAGCGATAAAATCCGCACAGATCGTGCTATTGAAAGGAAATCTTAACCTGCTTCCGAAAGCATGGTCAATAAGCAGGATTACGCTTACTACAATTAAACAGAACCTTTTCTGGGCGTTCTTCTATAATATAATTGCTATTCCTGTCGCAGCAGTCGGATTATTGAACCCCATGATAGCTGCGGCATCCATGGCTTTTTCCGATGTATTTGTAGTGGTAAATTCACTGAGATTGAAGAATAAAAAACTGTTGTAATAATTTACATCCCTTTTAGTTCAGTTATCTTGATATCTTTCGGAATTTCAAATCTCTCTGCCGGAATAACGCAGTTTTCTTCGATTTTGGTAGTAATAGTTTTTGCTACTATACCAGCTATATTCACTTCTGATTTTAGAGGGATACCATTCCAAACTGAATAAGATGATTTCATTTTTAGGGCTGGTTCATACATAGAATATTTATCACAGGTTCTCCCAAGCAGGACCTCTGTACCTTGCTTTGTAATCTTCATTTGCTTCATCATATCTTCAGTCAGGTTACTGAAGTCAATATCTTTCTGCATACGGTTAGGCATGATTTTCGTTTTTGTACCGGACTTGTTAGTCATGTCAATATTATACGCATAACCGTCTTTAGTGATTGCCAACAACTGCTGGGGCATATGAACTTTTCCCACGATTCCCATATCCATCTCGCCCATTGTTTCCGCACATTCCTTGTTACCATAGTCGTCAAAATAGAGTGTCATTGTTTGTGTCATTCCCATGGTTCCGGAGATCATGGTAATAATACCTGATTTGAGTTGGTACTTTTTATTAGTTTTCACAACTTTTTCAGTACTGTTTTTACTTGCAGTGGAATCGGCTGAGTCGTTGATTTTTTTGTTGTCGCCCGAACATGATATCAGAGTATTGAAAGCAAATGCCGTAAGCAGAAATAAGATTTTTTTCATCATTGGATTAGTGTTTAAGTTTATAAATTAATTTAATTGAGTAAAGATAAAATATTATTTCTATATGAACCTAAAATCAATTCTTCATTTATCAGCGAACCAATCCAAGTTTAGTTGTTTCCTTTTTCACTCGCTTTGGGCGAGCCTGGAACTTAAATCTATGATTCTGTATTGCTTTTGGCAAATAAAATATGTAATATTGTAGCTGAATAAATACCCATTCTTTTTGTAACAACGAGGATGGTATGTGAAATTTATTTTATAAAATTGCAACTTAATTTATCATACAAATGCTAGGGTTATACAAAAAAATCATCTTTTCAATTTTACTTTTAGGTTTGTTTGCTCATTCATCTTTTGGACAACTATCTGTTCGGCTATCATTGCATAACAGCGAATTTAAACAGGCTTATTTTTGTTCAATATACGGGCAAAGACTTAATGTAATCGGAGCGCAAAAATTTTCAGGCAATACTATCGAATTTAAATTTGTTTCATCCATTCCTAAAGGCATGTACAGGATATTCATGACCGACAGCGCTTTTATTGATATAGTCGTCAGCAGGGATGCAGAGATCGTAATAGATACATACTATCCTGATTTGACAGACAGCATGAAAGTGCTGACAGGAGAGGATAACAAAATCTATTATCAATATTTGCAGTATAAAAATAAAGAATTGATTAAACTTAATAAAGTCATAATCCTTATCAAACCTGAATCACAGAAGAAAACAAATTTACAGACCGATGAGCGTATAAGTTTCGTAAAAGGTTGCATTACCTATGATTTGCAGCAATACGCTGAAAGTCTTATAAACCGTGATACGACGCTTTTTGTTTCGAAAGTAATCAAGGCAATGCTGCTACCGAACCTGAACATGTATTTGCTAAAGCACCCTGATGGCAAGGTATCTAATAACGACATTGAATATTTGATTGTTCATTTTTTCGACAATATAGATTTTGCTGATTCTTCATTTCTGCGTACTGAATTTTTATACAGGACTATCAAATATTACATTGAAAAGATTGCATTACCCAGGAATGTTACAGGGTTTAATATTGCAAACGACATGATACTGGGCAAAGCTAAGGCAAATGAAAAAGTTTATGATTACTGTCTCGGCCTTTTAATTGATATTTACGAAAACACACAACTCGAAGATGTGTTTGTTAAACTGTATGATGATTATCTTACAAAAAAACCAACAATCATTCCCCGCGAAAAATACGTTACGATAGCAAATAAGATTAATATTATAAAAAGTCTGAAACAGGGAATCATTGCACCTGATATTTTTGGAAAAGATACCACCGGAAATGAACAGAAATTGTCAGAAGTTAAATCAAGCCTATTGCTACTATTGCTATGGACATCTGATTCAAAACACTCTGAAGAAACTATCATGCAATTATCCGACCTGTATAAAAAATATAAAACCGAAGGTTTTGAAATATACGCTGTTTCGCTCGACACAGCCGAAACACAATGGAAAACTGTTTTAAGAAAACTAAAACCGGGCTGGATAAACGTAATAAATATAATAGGTATGAACAACACTGTTTCGAAATTTTATAACACATGGTCGTTACCCGGGCTTTACCTGATTGATAAAAAGCATATATTGCTTTCAAAACCGATGAATGTTGATTATTTAAAAAAACAATTAGAAGCTGTTTATAATAAAAAGTGAGGCAACTATTATATTAAATTAACGTCTTATTTCTTGAATAACATTGAAATGTTTCGTTATTTACACAGGAATATTTAACTTTACAATCCAAAATTTCCATGTTATCTTTAATTTGATGAAAAAAATTATTCGCAGAATTTTATTTTTCTTTTTATTGATTTTATGTATTAACGGGTTTTCACAGAATACCGTTACTCATGATATTCCATGGTATTCCGATACAGTCGGGATGTGGGGACCTTCCTCATCAGTATGGAGTATCAACAGGATTGACACACTTGTTGATTTTACTATAGGTCCTTATGGCAGTTCATACCCGTTCGTATATAATATTCCATGGCCAGTTGATGATTCTGTCGGCATGATCTTCAACTACGGCGCCTATATGGATATGCAGATGGTGTTTCAAATGGTAGGCTGGAGCAGTGGAAGTGTAAAAGTTAATTATCCTACCGAGATAAAAATGGATTTTCCTTCCAACGGTTCCTATTCAAATGGAAATTGGGTTACGATTCCATCAGAGTACCGCGAACAAGATACAGTGCTTCATCCTTCCGATTCTGATAACTGGGATATTTGGGCAAATTTCCCTGATGCCGGTAAAATTGAACTTTTTCTGAACATAACATTTCAGGCTAATATTGACCTGATTTATTCCGATCCTACTGATCTACTTGATATTACATGGGATACGATGCACATCATCGAACCTATCAATATTGACCTGGATACTTTTGATATTTTTCTTATTGATATTCCAAATGGTGAATACGTAATTCCATGGGTTGCATACCATACCGATCCTTTCACAGGTAACACCGTTATTGATTCGGTTTATTTGCTTCACGATGCACCAGGTTGGCCGTTGCAGTTCCCCGATATTTTCTATAATCTGATAGGTATATCAGGAGATATTTCCATTCCGGATATCTCAAATTATACTAAATGGATTGAAAATGAGCAACGATTAAATGCATGGGGCAATGATGAGTACTTGCATATAAATCTTGACATTATCAAATTTACTCAGGTAATGTGCCATTATTTATCGAACATCCCATCGCTTGAAGAACTGGAAGCAGTTAGTCAGGCATTTCAATACGAAGAAGGTGACACAAGCATTTATTTATTCACTGATCCTCTTTCAGGAGAGGACTTTACAGCAGACATCGCATGGGACCTGATTGATGCCAATCTGCTATTCACCAATACCATGAACCAAACTCTCACTTTTGAAGATAACAAAGAATATGATTTTTTCGGAATCCCAATTCCTCCTATGCATTACCCCAATGTATGGAACGTATTTAATTTCCCTGTTCCTGTTGATTACATGGTACTTGATACATTAGGCGCCGTAATTGAACAGGGAACATCGGACAGCATTAAATTTGGCGCAGACTACGACTTACAGCTTCGCTTTCCATGTTACGATTATGATTCGTTACCGGTTACAATCACCCACACAATTGATCCATGGCTTACCAATTTGGTTAGAGACAGCATTGAAGTTAACCTCTATATTAAGATACTTGATATTTCATACAGCCTCGGAACACCATCCAATCCGATAATTTCAGGAAACTACATTTTATATGAAGACACATTATATCTGGGCACTTATGCAGGACCACCCTTGTTTGGCCCGCCACTCTGGATGCCCTGGCAGATTGATGGGTATTTCCCGGATACTACATTTACACCGGATAAATATTTGGTGCCAATTAATAATCCTTTGGAAGATACAATTGTTATAAGCAACATTCTTTGTTTTGGGACAAACATAGGAAGTGCGCAAGTTGTCGCCACGGGAGGTGTCCTTCCATATTTATACTCATGGTCGGATGATACAACTGTAATTTCAACAAACGCTACAATCAGCAATGTCGCGGCTGGAAACTATTTCGTAACTGTTACCGATGCTAACGGTTGTATGGTGGAAGATTCGGTTCTGCTACAAAATATTTACCCGCCTATCACAACCACTCATACATCGGCAGATGTATTGTGCCATGGTGACAATACCGGCTCTGCCTCGGTATTTGTATCAGGTGGCGATCCTGGTTATTCTTATTCATGGCAGCCAAATGTTGGCACAGGACAAAATGTAAATACCCTTAATGCCGGAACATATTATGTTACGGTAACAGATAACGTTGGATGTACGGCTTTAGATACTATTACGATTAATGAACCTGATTCAGCATTATTGATAGCAGTTCAAAATGTAACGAATGTTCTGTGTTATGGCGGCAACAATGGCTCTATTGATATTTCAGTAACGGGGGGAACGCTTCCATATTCCTATCACTGGTCAAATAATATCAACACACAGAATATTAGCGCCATATCAGCAGGAATTTACATGGTTACAGTTACAGATGCTCAGTTGTGTAGGGCATTCGATACAATTAATGTTACTCAGCCCGGGCAACTTAATGTTCACGTTCACGATTATTCAATTTGTTTTGGACAAACAATTTCTATCGGGGTTGACTCCACATCCGGTGGAACATCGCCATATACCTTTGTTTGGAATACAGGCGCACAAGGACAAAGCACGAGTGTATCTCCTCTGGTAACTACTTCTTACCAGGTGCATGCAGTGGATGTAAATGGTTGTATTGGGACAGATTCAACTATACTGGTATCTGTGAGCGAACCTTTGAGTATGATTCTCAATGCATCTAAAGACACTATTTGTATTGGTAATTCCACTAATATAAATGCAAATATTGCCGGAGGCGGCGGATTTCATTATATAATTTTTCTGAATACCGGCCAATCGGGAACTCCACCTCTTACTGTTAGCCCGACCCTGACTACCATGTATATTGCTACTGTCTGGGATACCTGTCATTATTTAAGTTTTTCCGACACTATTGTTATTACTGTATTACAACTCCCAATAGTGAATTTTGATGCAGAACCAACTTCCGGCTGCCAGCCGCTTACTGTTCAATTTATAGATTCGTCGCCCGATGCAGGGCTGGCTTATAGCTGGAATTTTGGCGATGGAACAAATCAAGTATCCTCCCAGAACCCCACGCATACATACAACCCAAATGGTACTTATTCTGTTACATTGGAGGTTACTTCTCAGCAAGGATGTGTGAATAGTCATGCAGAAAACAACCTGATAAATGTGTGGCCCAAGCCTTATGCCGATTTTAATGAAAGCCTTTCTACCATAAGTATTCTTGATCCACTTGTATCCTTCAACAATACTTCGTCCACCACTTACAGCAGTTACTGGAATTTTGGCGATGGCAGTACCAGTACTGATACCGACCCTAATCATCAGTTTAATAGTGTTGATACGTTTAATGTAATGCTTGTCATTCAGTCGGACCATGGCTGCCTTGATACAGCATACGATCAGGTAATTATGAAAGAAACATACACCTTGTATGTGCCGAACACCTTCACCCCTGATGGAGATGGTATTAACGATATATTTTTGCCAAAAGGAGATCTGATAGACCCAAAAAATTACAAAATGATGATATTTAACAGGTGGGGCGAAAAAATATTTGAAACCACCAATATTTACGAGGGTTGGGATGGAATTGTAAATGGCAATCCTGTTAAACAGAATACAGTGTTCGGTTATGTGATTACTTATAAGGACAGGGAAGGACTATCGCAGAAGCAAATCGGCAGTGTAACATTGCTGTATACGGCCTATTAAAACCATTTTTTTCGTGCTGATTGTAAAAAACACGCTGACTGAAAACAGCGAAGTTTGTGATAACTGATGTTACGCAAACGAAATACGTCATTGCTGTAAAGGTTAGGTAATTCGGTAATAAAAATTAAGTTTAAAGGACTAAATTTTTATTATCATGAGAGACAATAGAAAAGATACGACCAT
>Ga0247841_10009257_pt1 | contig 13846 bp, 11 predicted proteins | sample LaCruzMarch2015__2_FD_192410 | JGI IMG/M metagenome (GOLD analysis project Ga0247841, IMG submission 192410) | Freshwater microbial communities from meromictic Lake La Cruz, Castile-La Mancha, Spain - LaCruzMarch2015_18m | ecosystem: Environmental > Aquatic > Freshwater > Lake | place: Spain...
GCCTCCCACGAGTGGCGCACGTCGCCGGTCGGAAAGACAAGAGAACAAAGCGGACAGCGGGATTCGAACCCGCGACCCTCAGCTTGGGAAGCTGATGCTCTACCAACTGAGCTATGCCCGCAACACGTCCAAGTATATCGAGCCGATTCGCCGCAGCCAACCTACTTCTCAAGCGCAGCCAGTGCGGGCAGGGTCTTCCCGCGCACGTATGCCAGGCATGCACCGCCGCCGGTTGACACGAAGCTCACGCGGTCCGCGTACCCCATCTCTTGCAACGCCTCGCCCGTCTCCCCACCGCCGATCACGCTGAATGCACCCGAGGTCGCCACGGCCTCAGCAACGCCCCGCGTTCCCGCGGCGAACGCCGGCGTCTCGAACGCGCCCATCGGCCCCGCCCAGACGATCGAACGCGCGCGTGCGATCTCCCGGGCGAACATCGCGAGGGTCTCGGGCCCGATGTCGAGTCCGCTCAACCCGGGCGGAATCCTCGTCGCGTCGCCGATGGCCGCCTTCTCTGGCATGCTGAGGGAAGGCGCAAGCACAGCGTCGACGGGCAGAACAATCTTCGTCCCCTTCTCCGCCGCCAATCGAACGATGCCCCGAATGTCCTCCAAGAGGTCGCGATCGACGCGCGAGTCGCCGACGTCCGCCCCGGTGGCGGCAAGGAACGTGAACGCCACGCCGCCCCCGATGAGGATCCCGTCCACGCGCGGGATGAGATCGCGCAGGACGCCAAGCTTGTCGCTCGCCTTCTTTCCCCCAACGATCGCCCAGTACGGTCGATCTGGATCATCGACGAGACGAGACAGGACGTCCACCTCCTTCTGGACGAGGAGGCCGGCGTACGACGGGAGTCGCTCGGCGACGCCCACCGTCGACGCGTGGGCGCGATGCGCCGTCCCAAACGCGTCATCGACGTAGATGTCGGCAACCTTGGCCAGCGCATCGGAGAACGCCGGATCGTTCTCTTCTTCCTCGCGATGGAAGCGTACGTTCTCCAACAGGAGCACATCGCCCGGCGCGCTCGACCGGACGGCGCCGACGACTTCCTCGCCAATGCAGTCGCCGAGTTTGCGCACGGGGCGGCCGAGAAGCTCTGCAAGCCGTTTGGCTACGGGATCCAGCCGCAACTCCGGGACGGCGACGCCGTCCGGGCGGCCGAGGTGCGTCACGAGAACGACGGTCGCTCCGCGATGCAGCAGCAGTTCGAGTGTCGGCAGGGATGCCCGGATGCGGGAATCGTCCTTGATCGTCGCCCCTTCGAGGGGAACGTTGTAGTCGACGCGGACGAGGACTATCTTCCTGGCTACGTCTGCATCCTGGATCCGTCGTAGGGACTTCGCGCGACCCATGGACCCTCCTCCCGCGCCTGCGCAGCGCAATTGAACCTATTCCTGAACGGCATTATAATAGCGCGCAATGAGTGGGCAAAGCCTCGTTCTCCTCGCGGTAGGTCTGTTCGCCTCCCTCGTTGTCACCGTCGCTGCCGTAGACCGCTACCTCCTCGACGAGTATCCGCCTTCCGAGATCGCCGGCCTCTTGTGGCGCGTGGAGAATGCACTCGGCCGAGCCCAGGATATGGAGATCTCCCTTGCATCCAAGGAATACGGGGACAATGCGGAGACCGTTCGCATGGTGGTTCGCGTCCTCGTCAGCCCTGTCCCCGCCCTCTCGATTCACTACACGGAGCCTGAGAGCATGAGGGATCAGGTCGTAACCATCGAGAACGATCTCTTGTCGCACTATCTGCCCGAGGCGGATCTGCTGGTGGTCAAGCGCTGGACGGGAGTTCCGCTCGCCGCCGTAGGCCTCGCCGGGCTCGATGTGTCCCGCCTGCGCACTCAATGGCGGCAAGGCACTGTCACCGTGCAGATCCTCGACAACATGGTCAACCTCGCCTCGGGCGCCCTCGCGACGAGCTTCGCGTTCGCCGGGACGCTAACTTCCACGTCGCTCGATCAGGGCGCCTCGCTCAGCGCAACTCCGTCGCCCACGTTTGACCCGGACCTTTCCGGGTTCGCGTCGGCGCCCTCCGTCAGCTTCTCCGACCCGCTCTACGGAAGCTACATCATGGAGGTACGCGACGCGGTGTCGGGGCGACTGACGCAGACCCTGTGGTTTGACCGCACGACGTTCCTTGTCCAGAAAGTCGTCTTCTTTGAGGACGACCGCCGCGTCCGGACTCTCGAGGTCGAGCGACTGCTCCTGAATCAAGGGCTCACAGCCGATGAGATTCTCGTCCTTCCCCGGGCAGCCACGACAATCCGAGGCTGAGGCTACGATTCAGTTTCCGTCAGCGTCCCCGGTCGCCCCACGGCGGCGCCGGAACTCCCGGAGGTCAAGTCCATCCTCAACGAACTCCTGGAACTCGTCCTCCTCCGCGAAGGGTGATTCGATCGACGCCACATCGAACACGGCGTCGGCGATAAAGATCGGGCACCCCACGCGGAGCGACAACGCAAGGGAGTCCGACGGACGCGCGTCGAATTCGAGGACATCGCCGCTGGCGGGTCGAACGTAAATCGACGCAAAGTACGTCCCGTCCTTGACCTCTTTGATCACGACGCGATCGACCGTCGCGTGGAGATCGTCCAGGATGTCCTTCATCAGCGCGTGCGTCAGGGGTCTTGGGAAGTCCTCGCTCTGAAGCCCGAAAGCGATGGAGATCGCTTCAGCGTCTCCGATCCATATTGGTAAAGCCTTCTGCGACGCGCGATCCTTAAGGAGCACGACGGGAGAGTTGTTGGATGGATCGACCAGAAGAGCTTTGATCACAACTTCCCGCATCTCGAGACTCCTTTGCCGCTTCGCGCTTTCCGATTATACAGTCCTCCCCTGAGCGCACAAAGCGGCGGCCATTGGACAGACGTCTTCTCTCCGCTACACTCGGGCGTTGGAGCCGAAGGGGGTGGTCGGGGTGTGCGGAATTGTCGGCTACGTGGGCTCGGAGCTCGCAGCGCCGTTTCTCCTAGAGAGCCTGAAGCGTCTCGAGTACCGCGGCTACGATTCGGCCGGGATCGCGCTCATCGAGGACGGCAAGCTCGCCCGCTTCCGGCGCGCCGGAAAGGTGCGGGACCTGGAGCATGATCTCCATGGGGCAGCGTTCTCCGCCACAGTCGGTATCGGACACACCCGATGGGCGACGCACGGAGTCCCTGCAGACAGCAACGCTCATCCGCACCTGGACTGTCATGGCCACATCGCGGTCGTTCACAATGGCATCATCGAAAACCACGCAATACTCAGAGAACGCCTGGAGAAAGACGGGCACATCTTCTCGTCGGAGACGGACACGGAGGTGCTCGCCCATCTTGTCGAGTCCTTGTACGACGGTGACCTTCTTGACGCCGTGCGCAAAGCGGTCGGCCAGGCTCAGGGAGCGTTCGCCGTCGCCGTCCTGTCCCAGGATGCTCCCGATCGCATCGTCTTTGCCAAACGCGGAAGTCCCCTCGTCGTAGGTCGCAGCGACGGCGCCGCCTATGTCAGCTCGGATGTCCCCGCCCTGCTCGGAAAGGCGTCCGAAGTCCAATTCCTGCTCGACGACGAGCTCGGCGAGATCACGCTCGACGGCTATCGCATCCTGACGCTCGACGGCCGCCCTGTGCATCGCCCTCCACACCGCGTTTCTGCCGATCCGGTGGCGATCCAGAAGGGCGGCTACAAGCACTTCATGCTGAAGGAGATCCACGAGCAAGCACGCTCCGTTGGAGAGACGCTCCGCGAGAAGCTGGACCAGGGAACCCGGCTGCTCGGCATGCCGGCCCTCGAACAGGTCGCCCCCGACTTCGATCATATTTACTTTGTCGCGTGCGGCACAGCTCATCATGCGGCGAAGGTCGCGGAATACCTCTGGGAGAGTGTATTGCCCGTCCCGGCGCACGCCATCATTGCGTCCGAGTTCCGCCTCCGAAATGCGCACGTCACGCCGCGCACGCTCGTCATCGCCGTCTCTCAGTCCGGGGAGACGATCGACACGCTCATGGCGGTGCGGAACGCCCGCTCCCGCGGAGCTCACGTCATTGCGCTCGTCAATACGGAGCAGTCGGCCATCGAGCGCGAATCCAACGGCGCGGTGTACACGAGAGCTGGAATCGAGATCGGAGTCGCAGCGACCAAGACGTTCACGGCCCAGATCGCCGCTCTCGGGCTGATCGGCCTGGCGCTCTCCCGAGTGAAGGGCGCCGCCTCCGAGGCCGAGTTATCATGCGAACTGCGAGAGTTGGCCCTCCTCTCGGGACGCATCGTTGACGCGTTGCGCGTGGAGGACAAGGTCCGCAAGCTTGCCGAGCGGCTGCGCCGCGCGTCCGATGTTCTCTTCCTTGCCCGGGGCGTTCTTTTCCCGATCGCTCTCGAAGGCGCTTTGAAACTGAAAGAGATCTCCTACATCCACGCCGAGGGCTACCCCGCTGGCGAGATGAAACATGGCCCCATCGCTCTGATCGACGAGGGGACTCCCGTCATCATGCTCGCGTCACGCGGACCCGCCTATGACAAGCTCCTCTCCAATATGGAGGAGGTCAAGGCTCGCAAGGGATTCGTCGTCGCGGTGTCCGACGCGCCGGAAGACCCGAACCTGGTACGGCTGGCCGACGAGATTCTTCCCGTGCCCGCATCGAGCGGGATCTCGTCACCCATCCTGTTCACGATCCCGCTCCAGCTTCTCGCCTACCACGTGGCCGTCTCTCTTGGCACCGACGTCGACCAGCCGCGCAACCTCGCCAAGACGGTCACCGTCGAGTAGCCGCTGACACCCACACATCGCCCGATGCGCGTTCCAGAGTCCACCGACCCGGCGAGGTCTCTTGCCGCCACGGAACCTCGACCCGTCCCGTCGCCCTGAAGTGCAATGCGGAGCTGTCGGCGCATTGCGGCCGTCCCGCCGTTGGCCGCAACTAGCCCCGGGGGTGAGCCAGAGTCCAACTCCACGCCGACCGCACGATCTCATCGAGGGACGGGATCTCGGCCGCCCAGCCGAGGTCTTCCCCGGCGCGCGTTGCATCGGCCACCAGGATCGGCGGATCGCCGGGACGCCGCGGCGCCTCGTCCACGGAGATGGGCCGACCGGTCACGCGCCGGCACACGTCAATGACCTCCCTGACCGAGAACCCTCGCATGGAGCCCAGGTTGTAAGCACCGACCGGATGTCCACGTTCGAGAGCCCGCACCGCGGCGACGTGCGCAGCGGCCAGGTCAACGACGTGGACATAGTCCCGCACGCACGTCCCATCGGGCGTGTCGTAGTCATCGCCGAAGACCCGGATCGTCCGCCCCGGGTCAAGCGCGGCGGCAAGAACAAGCGGGATCAAGTGCGTCTCCGGGCAATGGGTTTCGCCGAGCCGACCGTCAAGAGAAGCACCCGCAGCGTTGAAGTACCGCAACGCGATGTAGCGGAGCCCCGAGTTTTGAGCGCAATCCTCCATGATCTGCTCTGCGATCCACTTCGTCCTTCCGTAGACGCTCGTCGGACGTCGCGGATGCCGCTCGGAAATGGGCGCCGATTCGGGCTCCCCATACACCGCCGCGCTCGACGAGAAGATCAGCTTCTTCACGCCCTGAGCGTTCATCTCACGAAGGAGATTGATCGTCCCGCCCACGTTGTGCGCATAGTAGCGTTCGGGCTCGCTCATGGACTCCCCAACGCAGATGAGGCCGGCGAAGTGCAGGACAACGTCAATCCCGTACGCAGTGAACGTGCGGTGCAACGCCTCTGCGTCGAGGAGGTCTCCCTCGACGAAGTGCTGGGAAAGCACGGCGTCGCGTCGGCCCTGAGAGAGGTTGTCCAGAACCACCACCTCGTACCCCAGCCCAACGAGCTCCCGAACGCAGTGGCTGCCGACGTACCCGGCTCCACCCGTGACAAGGATCATCCTGAGCCTCCGCCCCTTCGCTCTTTCGCCCTCGACATGCCACTCCACGCCTTGAGGAGCGAGAAGCGTAGCGTGCGGGGAACCCGGAGGCAAGTCCGACTTCTTCTGATCCCGTCTGCTCACATCCGCTCGCTCATGCCTTGCCTTCTCTCGCCGCGATAGGTACCCTCACGTCGCGGACTGATCAGGCTCCGGGCTGCTCAAGCTCGGGAAATGGAGGCGTCCGATGGATGCACCGAGTTCGAAGCTTCGCGTTCATGTGGTTTCAGAAACTGCGTACGTTGCCAAGGGGCAGGGAGTCCACACCGCGTTCGTTGACTGTGTCAATCTGCTCAAGCGATCCGGCAAGTTCGAGGTCGTCGTCAACCAGGAGGGATGGGGCGACGTGCTCCATGCGCACACCTACGGTCCCTACTTCTTCTGGAAGGGACGGCGATACAAGGGACGCCGCGCGTTCACCGTCCACGTGATCCCCGACTCCGCCAAAGGCTCCGTCCCCGCGGAGCGCCTCTTGATGCCGTTCATCCGGCGGTACCTCCGCCGCGTCTACAACTACGCTGACGTATGCATTTCCATCTCGCCCGAGGTCACGGACAGCCTGCGCCGGCTGGGGGTATCGAGCCGCATTGTCGAGGTCGTCAACCCGCTCGACACCGATCGTTTCCGCGCTTCCCCCGAGCTGCGGGCCGAGGGCCGTAAGCTCCTAGGGATCTCGCCGGACGCGTTCGTCGTCCTCGGTGTCGGCCAACTCGTGAAGCGAAAGGGAGTGGAGGACTTCATCGACATTGCCGGCGCGTGCCCCGAAGTGCAATTCGTGTGGGTGGGTGGCCGGCCCCTCGGCGCAACGACCGAGGGCAAGTCACGCATTGACCACAAGATTCGCGAAGCAGGTTCCCGAGTGCTTTTCGCCGGACTGCTCGACTTGGAGCAGATGTCGTTGACCTACAACGCCGCCGACGTCTTCCTCTTCCCAAGCTACCAGGAGAATTGCCCTCTCGCCCCGCTTGAGGCAGCGGCATGCGGACTGCCCGTGGTATACCGCGACCTTCCCGAGTACCGCCGGCTGTACGAGAATGAGTACATCGTGGCCAGGGACACCGCGGGGTTCATCGAGATCACGAAACGCCTGCACGAGGACGCCACATACCGAGCACGCGCGGTTCAGCTCTCTGCCGCGTTGGTTGGACAGTTCGACCGCAACAAGGTCCTCGCATCACTGGAGAGGATCTACGAGGAGCTCGCTCGCTAGCGCCTATGCGGGAAGCCCGGACGATGGGGTCGCATCTTGGCACAGGATGTCGCTGCCCTCGCGGTTGACCTCGACGAAGTGCCCTTCCTTGAGGCCAAGGCCGTCGAAGACAACCTTGGGAACAGTCATCTGCCGAATGGCGCGGATCCGGTACCATTGCCCTGCAGGAGCGAATCATGGAGCAATCGATGACCCAGCGTCTGGACCAGCAGCTTGCTCGTCACCACGATCCGATCGAGGCGGCCGTCGGCCGGTATGGCCTTCCGCTTCACGTCTTCTTCGCCGAGGAGATGCAGCAGAACGCCAAGGGGTACGACGAGGTGCTCGCTCGTCTGTACCCAAGATCCATCGCCCTTTTCGCAACGAAGTCGAATCCATGCCGCGGAGCCATCCGCGCCGCCGCGCGGCTCGGACTCGGCGCCGATGCGGCATCGGAGCACGAGCTTCGCGCTGCCCTCGAGGAAGGCATTCCGCCCGAACGCATCGTCTGTAATGGGAACGCCAAGACGTCGCGGTACATTGAGGCGATCGTGCAATGCGGAGCCCTGTGCGCGGTCGACAATGAAGACGAGCTCGACGAGTTGTCGCGCGCCGCGGCGAGGCGAGGCGCCCGGGTTCCGACTCTGGTGCGCTTCCGCGGCATGCCGCTCTCCGGGTTCACCGCCGACGACCAGACGACGGCGGCTGACTGGACGAAGTTCGGGTTCCCCATCGACGAGGCTGACGGGGTCTTCGCTCGCGTCACGGCAGCGCCGGGAGTGCGCTTCGTCGGGACCTCGGCGCACATCGGGACGCAAATCGCGGACCCCATCGCCTACGAGCGGCTGGCCGTTCACTCGGTCGCGTTGGCGCAACGCGCCCGCGAGCTTGGCTCTCCCGTCTCCGCAATGGATCTCGGTGGTGGCTACCCCGTTTCGTTCGTGTCGGGAGGGGACTGGCTCGCGTTTCAGGAGCGCCTCTTGATGCGCCTCCGGGAGTCGTCTTCTGAGACCGAGTCCGTCACGTGGACCGACCTTCCGATGGGCTACGCCGGAGCCGACCTCTGCGACGACCCTCCACGCTGGACGGGGAAGGCGTACTGGTCGGCGTTCCCTGCCTCGAAGATGCTCGAGCACGTACTCGTCTACCGGCACGCGGACGGGCGGACGACGGCCGAGCATCTCGCCGGCCTGGGGTCGCCGACGCTCATCGTCGAGCCGGGACGCAGCTTGATGGCCACGGCCGGCGTTACGCTCGCCGAAGTTCGCGGAACGAAGAGCGTTCTCGGGAACCGCGTGGTGTCCCTTGACCTGGGGATCACGAACCATGGGACCAACCTGATCACGCCCGACATCTTCCCCGCGGCCGTCCTGCCGCGCCGGGCGGATGACGAGCCGGTCGACGCGTTCCTCGCGGGACGTCTCTGCTTCTCGGGCGACATGGTGAGCAAAGTGAAGGTGCGACTGAATCGTGCCCCCCGCGTGGGGGAGCGCGTCGTCCTGTACTCGACCGGCGCGTACAGCGCCGACCACTTCGCCTCGAACAGCTGCGGATTCCCCCTGCCCGGCAAGGTGGCCATCGACGGACACGGGAGGCTTGAGGTGTGGCGCCGCCCGGAGACGTTCGAGGACGTGTTCGGGCCGCCGGACTAGGCGCGCGCCCGGCTTTCGTTCCAGTCCGCGGGGCGCGGCACGGACTGCGCTGGACTCCGGCGCTGACGTGAAGGTGGGAATTGCCTGGGACGCCTACGCTCCTGCGTGGTCTGGGTGCCACTGCGGCGGGGCCTCGGGCTGCAGGAGCCAGAACGCACAGCCTCCACTCGGACTCGCCGTTCAGTTCTTGAACCCCTACGTTTCCTGTCGTAGGATTGGGCATTGGACGTTGCAGATGTGGGGCCGGCGTGAGACCTGTACAAGCCTCAGGGCACAGCGAAGGGTGGCTATGAGGGCGCCATCGGTAGATACCTAATGCAGAAAGAGAACCGAGTTGTTGAGTTGATTCCGATCTCGGTGCCCCAGCCGATCACTCCAGACCAGGTGCAGGGCATCACTCCTGGGCGATTCGTGCTGGATGCCGTCGCAGGCAACGGCGTGAATCTGATGGACAGCGACATTGTTGCCGTGAGTTCCAAAGTCGTTTCCTTGTTCGAAGGAAGAACCGTACGCTTGGATAGCGTCACACCATCCGCGAAATCGCGGGTCCTCGCCCGCGTGTTTCGAAAGGATGCCCGGAAGCTCGAGCTGCTGCTGCGAGAGGGGCGCGCCGCCGCGGTCGTCCCTCTGGGCAGGATCGTCCGCTCGAAGCAAGCCCGCCAGATGCTAGTGTCTCTTGCGCGCGACGAGGCCGAGGTCCGCAGCGCATTGGAGCTCGGCAGCAAATTCGAGTTCCTCACGTACAAGCACGCAACCTACCTTCCGGAAGCCGGCCTCGACATCATGAACTCTCCTGCTGGGTACGTGTCCCTGCTCCCCGTGGACCCGTGCCGCAGCGCAGCGTCTATCGGAGCCGCTGTCCAAAAAGAGATCGGGAGACACGTCGCGGTCATCATCACGGACACCGTGGCCCCACTGGGGCGCACCGGCACCGTGGACGTTGCTGTTGGGTTCTCTGGGATCGTCCCGTTCGAGCAGAAGCTCTTCGAGAGGGACCTATTCGGAGACCTGCGACCCGGCAGCAGGAATCTGGTGATCGATTCGATTGCTGGTGTGGCGGGCGCACTCATGGGACAGACAACCGAGCTCACGCCGATCGTGCTAGCCAGGGGAGTTCGCTTCGCTTCCGACGAGCACGAAGGCAGGCGCTTCACGATGTCCAATGTCGGCTATCCGCCACATGTGTTCGGTCGAGCGGCGGCTGGGGTCGTAGCCTGCACCGTGCTGTACCGCCTCCTCGATCTGATTCCCGCTCGGAGGCGGAGCTCGCCTGACTGACGCCGAGGCAAGGAAGTCGTGACCGTCATTGCAGGATGAGGGCTGTGGCGGCCAGATAGACGTGCCTCTCTGGGTGCCGCCCCCCCTGGCACTCAGTTCGCTCTCGGCAGCAGAGTCGTCCATGTGGCGCGCCTTCTGTCGTTGCTGGACGAGGCGACTGCGGGCAGAGCATCGCACTGACGCGCGGCAGAGACTGGAGACATCCATGAGAGTGTTCGGAGAGCTTCGCTAAGCGCGCGTCCTGCGAGGCCAGCGCTGGAACGTGAGCAGATTGGCAACGCGGAACCCTACAGACGCAACGAGCGTAAGCACGACCCCGCGCCATAGCGTTCCCGGCGGGTACTCAAGCGCTCGCATCCCGGCACCCTCCTCGCCTGCTGGGGCTGGCTTGTATGTGACCCCTCTGACGAGCACGGCGGGCGTCATCTCCGTCCTCTGCCCCATGACGAAACCGGCCATCGCGGCGATCGAGTCGATGATGACATCGACGCCTCCCGAGCGTGGAACACCGAAGAGATCGTCGCCGAACGTGAGCCTGGAGACGGGGTCCATGCCCGCATACCCGACAGCCACGTCGTTTGACCCGACCCGCCCGAGCTTGGCCAACGTGTCGGTGATGACCACCGCGACCTCGGCGCCGAAACGCTGCTGCACTCCGGCGCGGATTCGCGAGGCGACGGCGCATGGGTCCTTAGGGAGGACGACCACCACGCCGCCAGGCACGTTCGAATGGTCAATGCCCGCGTCATCGAGGTAGGCGGCATGAGCGTTGACCATGAACGTGAAAGCGTGGTTCTGAGCAAAGGCTCGGCGCATGGCCCCTGAATTCGGTGACATTGCCTCAAGAGCCCGCCACAGCGGCTGGTAGCGAACGAGCCAGGTCATCGGGATGACGATCGCGACGCGACCGACTTCCATCAGCACTTGCACCTCGCGCGGATCCTTCCGGAAGAGCCGGCCTAGGACCCGCGCCTTCCGTGAGGGCATCACATCGGACAGCCGCACTGCCGCGCCCTCGTGGAACGAGACGATCTTCGAGGTTACCGCCAGCACGTCGCCCGTCTGCGGCCGAACGCCGTTCAACGCGAGGAGATCGCAGAAGTACTCGGCCGCGGATCGGCCGGCTGCCGAGTCGAGGTCGACGACGCGATCCGTCGGGAGAGGTATGAGCTCCACCGCACGCTGCGGCCTGTCTGTCCCAAGAGTCCCCGTCATCGAGTGCTCCTCCCTGGTGAGACGGGATTCTAGCGGAGGCGCAGCCAGGCGGCAATGGACGACTAGCGCCAACGCGTGACGATCGACTCTCTTGCGAACAGGCGGACGGCGGCGCGCAGCAAGAGCGCGTCGACGGCGAAGAGAGCAAGCGCCAGCAAGAACGTTCGCAGTGGGGTGAACTCGACGAGGCCGGTGACCTGGACGGCGATGAGGGCGAAGATCGGGAAGATGATCACGACGGCCAGGTTCTGCGCCGCCTTGGCGTCGGAGGCGCGCGACGAGCCGATGACGCCGATGACGAAGCTCATGAGCGACACGGCTGGCATGAGCAGGAACATCGACAGGAAGAACGTTGGCGTGAACAGGGTCCACAGCAAGGGCCCCCAGCCGAGGCCGAATCCGACGGCCGCGAACAGCGCCGCGCTGGCCCACGCTACGAGGAGTGCCGGCACCGCGCCGGCCACGATCTTGCCGACGAGCAGCTCCCACGTGCGCACGGGCGTCGCGAGCAGAGGTTCCAGCGTTCGGGTCACCTTTTCCTCGACGATGCTCAGCGTGGCAAACACGTTCGCGATCATCGCCGGAATCAGCAGGACAAAGAACGGGAATTGCCTCAGGATGAGGAGGCGAAGTGCGTCGGCATCGCCCGCTCCCGGGCCGAGAATCGCTGGATTGACGAAACGCGGCACGATCCACGAGAGGAAGACGGCCTGGCCGACCAGGAGCGCGGGGATCACGGCAAGGAAGAGGAGGCTCGACGGGGTCGCCGCGATGCCGGCCCACTCCATGCGCACAACGTTCCAGACCCGTCGCCTCACTCCGTCGCCTCCTCGATCAGGCTGAGGTACACGTCCTCGATCGAGCGCTCGACCTCGCGCACCTCGAGGATTTGGCCGCCCATCTCGACGATGCGCGTCACGAGGCGCGGGCGGTCTCGGTCCGGGTCGGCGAGGCGCACGTCCAGGGCGCCATCCGTCCCGCGTTCCACGCTTCGTACGAAGGGCTCGACGCGCAGCGCGGCGAGCCAGTCCTCCGTCACGGACGCGAGGCGGACTCGCAGGCGTCGCTCGAACTGCCGGTCACGCAAGGCGCCCGGCGTGTCGATGGCCAGCAGTCGCGTGCAGAAGACAGCGATGCGATCGCAGAGCCCTTCGGCCTCAGTGAGGTTGTGCGTCGACAGGAGGATCGTGCGGCCCTCCTTCTTCAGGGAGACGATGAGCTCGCGCAGGTTTCGCGCCGCCTCGGGATCGAGGCCGGCGGTGGGCTCGTCGAGGAAGAGGATGCGCGGTTCGTGTAGAAGGACGCGGGCGAGAGCCAGCCGCTGTTTCATGCCCTTCGAGAAGGTGCCGACCTTGTCGCCGCCGCGGCCGGCGAGGCCCATCTGCTCGATCCCCCTCCTCGCCGCGGCGTGGGCGTCGACCCCGCCGTAGAACGCGGCGAAGTAGGCGAGATTCCGCTCCGCCGACAGCCGCTCGTAGAAGCCCGGCGACTCGGTGAGGAAACCGATCGACTCGTGCACCTTCTCTGGCGCTGTCGCGGGGTCGAGGCCGTTCACCGTCGCAGTTCCCGACGTGGGGGCGAGGATGCCCGCCAGCATCCGGAGCGTCGTCGTCTTGCCGGCACCATTCGGCCCGAGCAGTCCGAGGATCTCGCCGGCCGGCACGGCGAGGGTCAGTTCCTCGACGGCGACGCGTTCGCCGAATCGCTTCGAGAGCCCGTCAGTTGAGATCACTTCGGGATCTCTCATCGATCCGTCACGCTCCCCAGATAGGGCTTGGGTAGTCTCCCGCGTGGACCCGATCGCGAATCCGTCCGCGGACCCAAACGAGGTCCTCGCGGTGCGTCACTCCAAGCCATGTGGCCGCGGTGCGGAGGACGCGCACTGCGACCTCCCGCGTCGCAAGCAGAGTCCCGATTGCGGTGGGCAGGCGGAACTCCTCCGTGTCGCTTGGAGACGAGGCGAGGAAGCTCTCGAACTCGCGTTCGAGCAGTGGGGAGAGACTTGGGTCCAGTCCCCAAAAGTTCATCGACGTGCAAGCGTCGCGCGACACGGCGTGCCAAGCTCCGGCTTCGTCTTGATACCCAATGTCGGAGCCGCGCTTCGCAACGCCATGGCGTTCGATGATCGATGCGAGGCATCCAGACCGATCGACCTCGCACACACCCCGGGACACGGAGCCGTGTTCCGTCAACGTCGCGCTAAGCGCGTAGCCGACGAGCGCGTTCCGTTCGGATGTTGCGTCGTTACTCGAAACGAGGAAGCGTGCGAGCGTCTCGAATGCCTCGGCGCCGTAGAAGTCGTCGGCGTTGACGACGGCGAACGGCCCGGGCACTGCGTCGCGGCAGGCGAGCACGGCCTGGCCCGTCCCCCAGGGGCGCACGCGGGTCGATGGCACGGAGAAACCGGCAGGGATGTCGTCCAAGCGCTGAAGCACGTAGGCGACGTCACAGCGGCCGGCCAGCGGCGCTTCGAGCCGTCGGCGCAGAACGACCTCGACCTCGTCGCTCACCACGAAGACGACGCGGGAGAACCCGGCGGCGAGGGCATCGTGGACGGAGTAGTCGAGAATGATCTCCCCGCTCGGCCCGACGGCCTCGATCTGCTT
>Ga0247841_10009258_pt1 | contig 13846 bp, 10 predicted proteins | sample LaCruzMarch2015__2_FD_192410 | JGI IMG/M metagenome (GOLD analysis project Ga0247841, IMG submission 192410) | Freshwater microbial communities from meromictic Lake La Cruz, Castile-La Mancha, Spain - LaCruzMarch2015_18m | ecosystem: Environmental > Aquatic > Freshwater > Lake | place: Spain...
AAATTATCAAACGTGCCATCGAAGAACCTTTACGCCAGATTGTATATAATGCGGGTAAAGAAGGTGCAGTAGTTGTTCAGAAAGTACTCGAAGGAAAAGATGACTATGGGTACAATGCACAAACCGATAAATACGAAAACTTCTTTGCTGCAGGTGTGGTTGATCCGGCAAAAGTTTGCCGTGTGGCTCTTGAAAATGCTGCTTCGATTGCAGGTATGTTCTTAACTACCGAATGTGTAATTACAGAGAAAAAAGACAATAATCCTGCTCCACAAATGCCTATGGGCGGCGGAATGGGTGGAATGATGTAATAGCAATTGACAGTTGACAATTTTAACTGTCAACTATACTTTATCAACTGTCAACTAAAAACTAACTATCTTCCCGCCGGCGAAATCCGGTGGACTCTATATATAAATGCCAAACCCTTGCTGCTTTCGGGCTGCAAGGGTTTTTGGCATTTAAATATCGTTGTCCGAATAAAATTGTTTTTTAATGTCCTCAAGCCGGACAGGCTTTTACTTTTTTGCTACAGCCCAAAAAAGTAAACAAAAAAGGCCGCCGCTTTGGATAAAAAGCTAAAAATTATCTGCGTTTCGCTAAACCCGTCCAAACTCGCTCCTTCGTCGCTCAAACAGGGACGGCTTTTTAACGCTACACTTCGATAATTTTTTCACGCTTTTTCTCCAAGGCGGAAAGAGACAGAAGTGCGAAAAGTAAGCTCCTAATAACTCAATTTCGTGGAAAGATAGATATTTTAGAGTTTTGCAAGAATGTATCAAATTTTATCTGACACTATTAGATTTTAATAGAAAAGTCTCAATTTAAGAAAATTGAAAGATACGAATAATCAAATCAATTCTGCTGCAAAAAGAATTTGTTCCATTTCCATTTGAACTTTCTCTGCCTCCATACGAGCAGCCTTGGCAAAGTCTGAATCTGATGATGCATAAAGAATTTGACGAGATGAATTCACCAATAATCCGCAAGTGCTGTTAAGACCAAATTCAGCAACTTCCTGCAAACTACCACCCTGTGCTCCTACTCCGGGAACTAAAAGAAAATGATTTGGAACAATAGCACGGATATCGGTCAACATTTCTGCTTTTGTAGCACCTACTACATACATCATGTTTTCGTCTGATCCCCAAATGAGAGAAGTCTTTAGAACTTTCTCAAACAATCGTTCACCAGTTTCAATATCTTTCATAAATTGAAAATCATAAGCACCTTTATTAGAAGTTAAAGCAAGTAATGTGACCCATTTTCCTTCATAAGTTAGAAATGGTGTTACAGAATCTTCGCCCATATATGGTGCAACAGTAACTGAATCAAAATCCATATTACCAAAAAAAGTTCGGGCATACATAGCTGAAGTATTACCAATATCGCCGCGTTTGGCATCGGCAATAATAAACTGATCAGGATATTTTTCACGAATATAATCAACAGTCCGTTCCAAAACTTCCCATCCCTGAAGACCCAAACTCTCATAAAATGCCAAATTCGGTTTATACGCCACGCATAAATCGGCAGTGGCATCAATTATGGCTTTGTTAAACTCAAATATTGGATCATCCGATTCGTCGAATAAATGTTCTGGAATTTTATTTACATCAGTATCAAGTCCCACGCAAAGAAATGATTTCTTACGTTGTATATTTTCAAATAATTCTTGTTTTGTCATCTATTTATTTACTATTTAGTCATTTACCATTTACTATTTAACTGATTAACCCATTATTTACTTTAAGTAATCTCTAACTTTTTCTTTTATAATTGATTTTACTCCATTCCATGTAATTGGTCTGATTGTTTCAGGGTCTTCACTTTCGTCAGCATCCACAAAATAGGTCAATGCAGAAGGAATAGAAATCCCCAGCATTTGCGATGGATATTTAGATTTATGACATGTTATTACTTCTTCTAATGAATAATGTTGAAGTAATTCGGCAATATCCCAGAAATCTTTTTTCTTACCTCTTCCTAAAATTGCTTGTATTTTCATTGCCATCAAGTCTTTATCACTATAAAAACGAATTGAATCTACAGTTTCAATTTCGGCAATTAATGGATGTGGATAATATACAATGTCAACTTTTATTTTGTCGATATAACAAAAAATTCCCCATTTTGCTCTTGTATCTTCATAAAATAATCTGTCTGAAAACTCAGAGCGTAAAGTGGATTCTATTTGATTTTTATCAAACTGTTCATTTGAAAATAAATCCAAATCAATAGAACTTCTATGACCATATTTTAATGATAATGCTGTACCACCAACTAAACTAAAGTTTTTCAAAACTGGCAGTTGCATTAATTCATTTAATAAGGATAAAGTTGCGGGTTCAACTGTCTTAATTTGTAGCATTTTAATTCAGATATTTCATGGTTGATTATTGCTGCAGCTAAATTTATTCTATGTTCTGGTAAAAATCTGACATTCAGAATCACCTTTTCAATTTTCTCATCCCCATAATACCTCCTGCATTGCCTGATATCCTCCACATCACCACGTTCGAAAACCCTGGCAATAACAAAATCGGCTTTTTTATCAATATCAAGTTTGTCGATATTAACGTCCCAAAATATACATTTTTCGAAAACTGGTTTCATAAATATAAATTTACAATTTTGTCATTTACTATTTACTATTTTTAAAAATGACAATCAATAACGCTTAGGCAAATAAACCTTTACAATTCACTCTCTTTCAATCGTTCTGCATTTTCGGCCACTATCAATTGGTCAATCACTCCTTGCACATCCCCACCCATAAATGCCGACAAGTTATAAATGGTGAAATTAATACGGTGGTCGGTAATACGACCCTGAGGGTAATTGTAAGTTCGGATTTTTGCTGAACGATCGCCGGTAGAAACCATGGTTTTACGTTTTGAGCCAATTTCGTCGAGATATTTTTGATGTTCAATGGCATATAATCGTGATCGAAGTTCGTTCATAGCTTTTGCTTTGTTTTTGTGCTGCGATTTTTCATCCTGACATTGAACAGTAGTACCAGTTGGAATGTGAACCAAACGAATGGCAGAATAAGTGGTATTTACTGACTGTCCGCCAGCTCCGGACGAACAAAAAGTATCAACCCGAACATCAGATTCTTTTAATTCATAATCAAACTCTTCCATCTCGGGCAACACAGCCACTGTAGCCGCCGAAGTATGTACACGCCCCTGAGTTTCGGTTTGTGGTACACGTTGTACGCGATGTACACCCGATTCATATTTGAGTGTTCCATATACATTTTCGCCCGATACAGTGAAAATAACCTCTTTGAAACCTCCGGATGTTCCTTCGCTGGTATTGGTAACTTCAACTTTCCAACCTTTAGTTTCGCAATATTTAAGATACATTCTGAATAAATCGCCAGCAAAAATCGCTGCTTCGTCGCCACCTGTCCCACCACGTATCTCGACAATAGCATTTTTATTATCTTCCGGATCGGCTGGAATCAATAAAAGTTTGATGTTTTCTTCCATCTCTGGAATTTTTGGCTCAATTTCGTCAACTTCAGCTTTGGCCATTTCGCGCATTTCCACATCTGTTTCACCGTCAAGAATTTCTTTGGCTTCTTCTAAATGTGTTAAAGCGGTAATGTAAACTTGTTGCGCTTCCATAATTCGCTGTAATTCACGATACTCTTTGTTTAATTTTACATATCGCTTCATATCGCTAATAACAGAAGGATCTGTTATTAAGGTCGAAATTTCTTCAAATTTATGTTGTAAGCCTTCTAGTTTTTCTATTAATGTTTTTTCAGCCATAATAATAATAAAATAAACCCCAAACCTCTAAAGGGGAACTGAGATAGTATTGATTTGTTTAAAAGATAAACTCCATCCTATTGAGTTGGAAATGAGTTACTATTGTTTTGATATTAGTTAAGCAAAGAGTTTATGGAAACCGAACTAACCTAATCACCCTTTAGGGGTTAGAGGTTTATTTTCCTTTCGTTCAGCTTCGTCCTTCATATTTTCTACAAACTTTTTAATACGCCATTCCACAATACTTTTGTATCGCCTTTGAGTAATAAAAAGATTAAAAAACCATCCAAATTTAATTTTAATATTGCTTACAAAGAGTTGTTCGTTGTTTTTTTGTGGTACAACAGTAAAAACACAATAAGCTTTATCCAAAAGCAGTGCAGAATAAATAATGTCGGCAGTAACTTTATTTATTCCATTTTTATACTTCGTTTTTGAAACAATAGCTTTTACCCGAACATCCTTAAATGAGGTAACATTTGGTACAATTATATCAAAAACACCCAATGTTATACCTGTATTTAAGTCCTTATTTGATGATTTAAAAACTATAATAAGTTCATTTCCTTTGTTTTGCAACCCCAAATCTTTCAATGCCCAGTTAAAAAGATGACCCGGAGAATTATCGAAATCTGTTACGAGATAATCGGCCACTTCAGTGCCAACACGATTTGACACTTTAACTCTTTGTTGACACTGTGTTGTAAATTCACCGTCTTTATATTGCGTCCAAATTGTATCGTTTGTTGACGCAATTAAAGCTATATAAGGATAAATGAAAACAAATACAATAAATTTTATACGTTTAAACATCTATATTTCAAGTAATTTTTGCAGATAAACAACTAATTTTCAACATTAAAATAATCCTTTTGAGCTACAAAATTACCACAAATTTAGCTGAATAAAAAATAAAGACGGAAATTAAGACAAATAATATCCAATAATTTTCATTAATAATAAAATCGTGTATTATTTTAATAACTCACACGGTATTCCGGAAAGGTTATTTCAATAGTGAAACAACTCACACGGTAAGGCGGGAAGGTTATTTCAATAGTGAAACAACTCACACGGTATTCCGGGAAGGTTATTTCAATAGTGAAACAACTCACACGGGAAGGCGGGAAGGTTATTTCAATAGTGAAACAACTCACACGGTAAGCTGGGAAGTATATTTCAAGGGTGAAACAACTCACACGGTAAGCCGGAAAGGTTATTTCAATAGTGAAACAACTCTCCCGAGAAATCATACTCAAAGCAGTTATAATCTGGTGACGGATGTCGACAAAAAATCACTATTAAAATTACGGATTCTTCAGCCTTCTGGAGCGTATCAAAATATTTGGTTGTACAGTTTTAGTTTTCACTTCCTACCCCTCATTTGTGATGATAAGAAGTGAAATCCCGTAGGTATTTACGAAACATTCCCCCGGTTTCAACCCATAGCCGTCAAGCTAAGAAATTTTATTTTTTGTAAATGCCTAGTCTTCGGGCTGAAAGCTCATTATATCCTAGCCCAAGGCAACGCCTTGGGCTAAATAGAAAAAACAATTTGCGCCCTGAAAGGGCAAAATAAAAATAGATTGTCTATGTTTTCAACGCTTTATGCTGCCCTTTCAGGGCGAAGACACAGCCTTTACCTTTCTACCCAGGGCGTTTCCCTGGGCTAGAATATATCAGGCTTTCAGCCTTTTAGAGCCTTAGCTTGACGGCTATGGGTTTCAACCGGAGGAATGTAGCCTTAAATTCACTTGAAATTTCCTTTAATTATTACCGCTTCGGCTTTGTTCTTCAGAGGATGAGGTGGAACGGTTTGCACGGGTTTTAAATTCGTCTTTCCCGAAACGGTAACTGAAGGTAAGGTTGAATCTGCGGGAATCACCAACATTGTTTACATCAATATCCACATTGTTGTATTTTGAATATGCCCCCGACATAGATGTTTTGAAAATATCATTTACAGAGATTTTTATCACACCTTTGTCTTTCAACACTTTTTTCTGAAATCCTAAATCGATGCTATAACGTGGTTTAATAACAATATTTCCGTAAAGTTGCTTCGAATAATAATTTCCACTCAGTTCCATACCAATTTTGTAAGGCAGTTGAATACTGTTCATAATATTACTACTGAAACCGGGTTGTTTAAATTCTACATTGCCACCAATATTGGCTCTTACTTCTTTATACATGCCGGTAAGTGTTCCGTTTAGATTCCACCAATCGAAAATTTTCAATTGAACGGTTTCCGAAATATTCACATCATTCGAAAAGCTCATGTTTTGCATAGTTTCGTAAATGGTTCGGTTGTTATCGTTTTGTGTAATAACCTGCCCTATCAGGTTGGTTGTGTAATTGTAGCCCACAGAAGTCATAAACATACTTTTAAAATCGTGTGAAAGCGACATGGAATGGGTTAATTGCGGTCCAAGGTACGGGTTGCCTTCAAATACAGTATACGGATCCTGATACCACCGGAATGGATTTAACAAGCGGTACTGTGGACGTGTAATCCGGTAACTATAGCGTGCGCTAAGTGTTTGACTGGTGCTAATTTTGTATTGTGCAAACAGCGATGGAAAAAGTTTCAGATACGTAGTATCATTCACCTGATTTAAAGTGATTGATTTTCCTTCCGAAATGGTGTTTTCAAGCCGTAATCCTGCCTGCAACGACAGTTTTTTGTATTGTGCACGAACCGAGGCATAAGCCGCCTGAATGTACTCTGTATACACAAAATTGTCAACCTGATTGATAGTACCACTCATGGTTAAACTCGGATCGATACTGACATAACTGGCTTTCGCACCTGCTTCGAGTGTATAATTCTTTAGAAACGGATGAACAAAATCCATTTTTCCTGACCATATCGAGATATCGCCACCCTGATTGGTTTTAATATTTATACTTTTGTTCAACGGGTTGTCATTTATATCATAATACTTACTGTCTTGTTCACTATCCGAAATAAAACCGAATTGTGCATAATCGGCATCTGCCACCAGCGAAGTTCCCAGCGTATCGATATCCCATTTATAGTTTAGGTTGTAAGTTGTGCCGTTCCAGTTCATGTTTCTGTCTGTGATGGTTTTTAAGGTGGAGTCAAGCACTTGATTTTTGTCATGAAACCAGGTACTATTTATTTCATCCACCTTATTAGAACCGAAATTACCGCGTGACATCACACTAAGCACCTGGTTTTTTGATAAATAAAAATCAGCCCCGAATTTGTAATTATGCGATAGTCCGTTATAATCGGTATGTGTATCGAAGGTTTGATTACCGCCTGCAAAACTCCCCTGCGAAAAGCCACGATATCCCGTTTGTCCATTCCATCCGCGCCAATCGTAAATCGAATAATTTCCATACAGATTTACCTTTCCTGCTTTCAGATTCAAATCCAGTCCGCCATTTCCTCCTATAAATGAATTATAGGTCAAACCGCCGTTCACACTACCGTTAAATCCGGGTGCTTTATTGTGTTTGGTTTTGATGTTAATAATACCGGCATTTCCTTCCGCATCATAGCGTGCCGGTGGATTTTCAATTATTTCTATCCGGTCGATATTCTTTCCCTGCATACTTTTCAGCAGGGTTACAAGCTGGTCGTCGCCAATATAGGTTGGTTTGTCGTCAATCAACACTTTAATTCCTTCCTTGCCTTTTAAACTGATGCGGTCGTTGTTGTCGAAAGTAACGCCCGGCGATTTCTTCAGAATCTCATACACGTTTTCAGATGCTGAAGTAATGGATGCCTCCGGATTAATCACTACTCTGTCCACCGACTGTTCTACAAAATTCTTTTTCCCCACTATTTCCACCGCTGTCAACTGTTTGGTGGTCTCAGTCATTATTATTTTCTTTTCAATAAATCCCTTATCTTGTTGTTCCACTACAATTTCAGTTTCGCTTTTTTTGTAGCCAATCATACTGACAGTTAATACATATCGCCCTTCGTTCATGTTTTCAAACTTGAAATTTCCATTCGCATCGCAAATTGCACTTTGTATCAGGGTCTTTGTTTGTACATTCGTCAACGATGCAGTAGCTGATACCATCGGTCGATTTTTATTGTCGGTAACAGTTCCTTTTATTACCGATGCGGCATACACTGAGCTGAAAGTTGAAATAATAGCTACTATTGAAAAAATAATTAACCGTGGATAAAATGATAATGTCTTCATAAAGTATTTTTTAAATGTTGTATAATCTAAGTAATGGAATGCAAAAAATGTCGTATTTCTACAATATAAAGCAAAGAAATGGAACGCGGACGGAACGTGCCGACTTGGCGGCACGTTCCGTCCGCGTTCTATTTAAGATTTTAAATGGTACATTAAATTGTTCCATTTACTTATAATAATATGACTCATTATTAAGAAAAATATTACATCGCAATTGAAGTTTTTTTTTGTAAAATTGGTAGTACGACTTAAAGTCGCACTCCCAATTTCCATCGACCTCACGGATATGATTATTAAATGCATAAAGTTGGCACACCGTCAGTGGGAACCAGCACAACTTTTAGTCTTTTTTATTGAGGAGATATCTGGCACGACGGAGGATTCTTATAAAGTGGAAAGCCTGAGCTTTCCTTTTAGCACGATGTAGTCTGGATGGCCTAACCATTAACCTTCGTTGCAAACGAGGGGGAGAAAGATGTCGGTTTGTTTATTTCAATAGTGAAACAGATCACCCGAGATGTCGGTTTGTTTATTTCAATAGTGAAACACAATTCCTATTGTAGTGGGAGAGTTATTTCACCCATGAAATAACTCACCGGAGATGTCGGTGAAGTACTATGAAAATTTGGTTGAAATATCACGATGAATTTTAGCCAAATTAGTTATTAATGTATTGGCACACTTTGCAAAAGTGCGCCAGCGGGGGATCGAGGGGCAAATTCATGATAAATAATTTGGAACAATAACTTACTATTTAATTGTTTGGAAAGCAGGAGCTTTCCTTCCCACACGACATAGCGAATTGAAAATCAGCGAAGCTAAAGACGCTATGCCGAACTAAACCGCTAAACTACACTACGTTCAACTGGGGAATCCCAACATTTTGCAAGTTATTAAAGATTATATATCCGTTGTGTTGTGGGACTAGTCCATTTTTTGTATAACCTTAAAATTTTGTTGCTCATAAAGGCTTCGCTCCAAGCTCTTCTAGTATTTTTAATAAATTAGCATTCTGATCTAACCAATTATGTGAACTTATTGTCCCGTTAGTTGTGTCAACTATAAAGTATGTAGAGTCGAAATCAGTCTCTTTACACCAGTAATTTACACTTATTATATAATTCTTTCTATAGTGTTTCAATTTAAAACTGTCTCCAATTTGAATCACACTTGCCAAAACTCGATCTGTAGCTTCCGAATAAAAGAATTTTTTTATTCGTAATTCATCTTCCATTTCATTGAATTTTGAATTACCATATACTGATACAACGTTAAATACATCTACTATAAAAGCGACTTTGTCAGCTGGAATCTCAGAGTCATTATGAATTGAAAATATAATTTCATCATTTAATTCATCTAATTCACTTCTTTTTAATTTAGCATGCAACTTTGGTTTTCTTCTTTTGTCAAATAATGCCTGAACTAAACCATGTGGTGCCGGTTTTGCTTCATTATCAATTCTAATATAATATCTTCCATCAGAATTTGATTGATGAGGTGGATACATACTTTGAGGAATATCTAGAATAAATACATTGCCTTGGTCTGTTACAAATTCTTTTATATAGATATTTGAAGGACTTGGTGTTATGTTAGAGAAAAGTTTTTGGTTTAACCAGTCTTTGCTGATAAATTTAGAAAATGTTAGTTCGCCCTGGCAATAACATGCTATCCGTTTCCCATTTTTTTCTTTAGATTCTCTAGGTGCTCCAACTATTATCATACCACCTTCGGTGTTTAAAAATGCAGTAACCTCTTTATATAAATCGTCTATTTCAACCTCACCACTTTTAAATTCTAATGTCGAATTTTCATCTTGTCGAACACAAAAGAATTCTTTCATGTCTTCAATATTCAAGTCTTCTGGATTTTTGTTGAAAAACTGTGTAATGTATTCTTTTCTCATCTTCTATTTTTTTTTGGATGCCGTCTATCGTCCGAGGCTATGGTATTTGTCCGCCAGCTGGCGGAGGGAGCGTTCGCTGTAGTGGAACGCCAAAGTGAATGCGGGAGCAAAACTGCCGGAATGCACGTCAGCCAGCCAATGAACATACGTGTGTTAGCCGCTAGGTGTTTTGTTCATACATTCTTTTCGCAAGTTCTGTCAATTCGTAAGTGAATGGAGACTCGCTTTTGTTTCTTTTAATCAAACCTTTTTTCAAATCAAGCATTCTGTTTTTCTTGCCTACTGAGTGTGACGAAATATCTAATTCTTCTGCAATTTCTCGTGCTATTAATGGTTTCTCTTGGCTTGCCAACTCCATAATAATATTTATATCAGTTATAGGAAGTAAATCTTTATCTTCAATTTTCTTTAATTCATATTGTATGTCATTTGCAATTGTTTCTGAAATTACTGGTGAATGGCATTTATTACATTTATAATCAGTAAACTCTAATAGTGGGATTTGCTCTTGAGTAAATGTTTGATTACAATCAGGATTTGTACAATGTGTCCTTTTTGCTGAAGCAAGGAATTCTTTAATGGTTGGATTAAAGTTAAATGGTCTTTCAATAAAGTACTTCCTGTGTTTTGTCCCTTTCGGTTTTCCCCACATTAAGTTGTTTTTTGCTGCTAATCCATAATTTATGCAATATATTGAAACTAACTTTCCATCCTTATCACTCATTTCAGTATACTTGCTTATAAAATAATTAAGTTCCAATGTTGTAATGAATTTTTCAAGGTCAGGTATGAAATGAAAATGACTTGAATAAGGTGTAGAAGCAATATATGATTCACCTGAATAATCAGAATTTGATATTTTCTTTTTCACTTCTGTTAGTTTCTCAGTGAACCTAAATAGTAAATCTCTTAATTGTAGAATATCAATTTTTTCATTCATAGACATCAATGAAAAAGTTGTTTTATGAAAGAAAGGTTCAATTTTGTCTTCATAATATTTTTGAGAAGCAGATTCTATATCAGATTTGAGAATTTTCTTTTCATAAATAATCTTACTTTGATAACAATAGGATAAAATATATCCAATAATTCTTGGGACATTCATTGACGTCTGAAAAATCAGTTCATAATATTCATCTATTGAATTTTTACTAGTATCAAAAAATTCACTTATATCTTTCTTTGTGAAGTGATTGATTCTTTTTTCCAACAATCGTTTTGTGAAATCAATAGCCCCTTCTTCCATTTTATTTCTGTCAAATTCAGAATATAAATTATAAAAGTCCAAATTAATGATATCAATTTTACCTGGATCTATCTTACCGTAATGAATTCTATTTGGGTAAGCAGCAATTTTAAACTTTATAAATTCTTCTGACCAATTATTTAATGGAGCTAATAAAACTTCGACAAACGTTTCTATTGCAGAATCGTTAATTTCGGAAAAGTCATCTAACAAAACAACGATATGTTTAATTTTTAATGATTTCAGAATTTCCTTTACTTCTTGAATGAATGACTTAATTTGAAAAACTTGCATATAAACTGAAGAAAAATTCGATTCAACTTCAGAAGCATTAGTGTTGCCTGATTTAATTGTTGTTACATCGTTGCTTTTGAAAGCGCCATTAATTCCTATTTCGGATACTCCTCCACTAATTTCAAAAGGACCTGTCTGCTCTGTGTTTTCCGAATTAAATCCTTTAGAGTTTGTCTTTTTGAAACCAATACTTTTTATTATTGGTATTTCAATTTCTTTTAGCACTTCATTATCTTCAATTTTGTTTTTTAAAGCTTCAATCTTTAGTTTGACTTTTTGAACTTTTGTTTCTTTTACCACTGAACCTATAATACTTTGAAAAACTGTATCATATCGCAAATTTATTTCTTCAATAAGTCTTGCTAAGACATTTTGTAAAAAACTTCTTTCAATTAAATATTTTTGAAGAGATTTCTGATCAAGATATTCATTTAGATAATCAAGGTTGAGATATTCTGTTTGTGCTGATTCATACACAGTTTTTACATCAATATAACAAGGAAGATAAATATCATTCTTTCTTAATTCTTGTTCAATTCGAAGAAATATAGTTGATTTACCAGTTCCCTTTCTACCAACTAAGTAAGTTGTATTATCTTTTAAACTCTTTTTTAATATATGCTCACTAGGAAGTAAATCAGTGTATAATTTATCAAGTAAATTCCGTCCTTTTTCATCTACAAGGTCGGCTCTTCTATATTTCTTTAATGATTCTACAGCATTAAAAAAATTCTCTTTATCTTCATTTGTCAACATAGTATTATATTTTATATTTGTTTTTTTTACACTTCTGACTAACGACCAAATATATAATTGATAATTAGTCAATTAGAAAATTGGAAGTCGGTGCTTTCGAGTTCAAATTTAGTAATTTGTTTCTGGATTCTTTTAAGTAATCCAAGTTTCTTTTTCTGATCCCTGAAAAGGTATTCTTCAGGGTTGTGATAAGGAACTCCTCTCACGACCATATTCCAAATAATCACCGCCAATTTTCGAGCTGTAGCACTGATTGCCGAAACTCTCCCTTTTCTAAAACTGATTCTCATAAAGAAATCTCGTAAAGGAGTTGAATCTTTCAGATTCCCAATTGCATTTGCCGCATTTCTCAACGATATTTTCAGGTTATTACTTCCCTTAGGAACTTTGCTTGACAATACTTTACCGCCGCTAACCTTATTGTTTGGAGCTAATCTTAACCAACTGGCAAAATGCTTGGCAGTTGGAAATTTCCTGATACCTTCCACACCAATTTCACTCATGAGAGCCAAAACTGTTGAATAGCTCATTCCTTCAATAGCCAACAAATCAGTTCCCTCAAACATTTGATACGATTTTAGATTCAGATCAATGTTTTTCGGGGTATTCTTGTTTACCTTTTTATATGGTTTTGGCTCAATATGATGCTGTTTTTTGTTTTCATCATCATTGATAATGCTATTGAGCTTTTCTTCAATCTTCAGGTCACATTCTTCAATTTTTCGGTGTAAATAGTCATACATATCCAATTCGTGTTTCAATGCAAACAGATAATCCTCCCGACCATTGCTTTGTAGTGCCCTGGCAATATCAGCCTTGCTGGTATGACAATTGGCATGACGAAGCTCAGCCAGTTTTTCAGGATTCTTTTCACCATTGCAAATAGCTCTGATGATTCTCAATCCACTCAGTCCGCAAGTATCTTTAACTACCACATCTAACCGAAGATTAAGCAATCGCAGATATTTTTGCATCTTCTTGCTTGTTGAAGCTGATTCATACAGCAAATTCTTTCGGTGTCGGCAGTAAGTTCTCAATTCTTCGGTTTTACCATCAGGTAAAAAACTACTGCTTAACAAACCTAACGAATGCAACCGCTGTATCCACTGGCAGTCTTTAATGTCCGTCTTTTTACCTTTAATGTTTTTGGTAAACTTTCCATTACATAAAATCACATGGAAACCACGTGAAATCAGTACTGCATAAAGATTTTGCCAATAAGTTCCTGTACTTTCCATCGCTATGGTTCGTACTTTACACTCTCTAAGCCAATCACACAAAGAAAACAAATCGTCATTGAATACTCCGTATTCACGTACATCTTCTTCTCGCTGTCCTACAGCTACCCAATGTGAGCGGCTGCCTACATCAATCCCTGCAGCTTGTGGATTGACTACTTCCATTTTAATAACTTCGTCTTCCATAAGAATTAATTTTAAAAAAACTCTTTGGAGATGCGCTTTTGGCATGTAAAATATTCTGATCGGGGTCTCCCATGAATTGGAGCCGCCAAGTAACTCATCGCAAACATCTCAACCAGGATTGCGCTCGTGCTTAGGTAAGCAACATTGTAAAAATCGGCCTTTCAAAGAGCAATACAAAATTAGAAAAATATCGCAAAGGTCAACACGTTAGCTTCGTAACTCAATGAGTTTTTATATCCTGGATTGTG
>Ga0247841_10009259_pt1 | contig 13844 bp, 10 predicted proteins | sample LaCruzMarch2015__2_FD_192410 | JGI IMG/M metagenome (GOLD analysis project Ga0247841, IMG submission 192410) | Freshwater microbial communities from meromictic Lake La Cruz, Castile-La Mancha, Spain - LaCruzMarch2015_18m | ecosystem: Environmental > Aquatic > Freshwater > Lake | place: Spain...
TTCAGCGAAAGGCGGCATGAAATGCAATTGAGAGACGAGGACACACTCCAAAGAGACCCGAAGTTTCAACGCCTCCGGGAATTGATCTGCAAGCAAGCTCCCGAAACGATAGAGCAGCTCATGTCCTACATGAGAGACATGCCCGAGCTCTCACCTCCTTCGCCCAAAGAAGGAAAACGGTTTCTGGCGGAGAGAGACAAGCTCAGCGTGACCATCGACACAGCACTGCTCGACCTCCTGGAAGAAACCGCTGCTGATTTGGGAATTCCCGTATCGAGGGTAGTGGAGAGCGCGGTGTGGCAGTTCTATGACAAACCGCCCCTGAGTTTTCAGAAACCCTCGGAAGACGATGGTCCATCAAACCGTTCTTTACCTGAAGATCAAGAATGAGGAGGAAAATCCTATGTCCAAGAACCCTAAGGTAGTAATTCGACGGTCTGGAAAACATGTCAAGGGAACTAACGGCAGCACTGGCAAAGCGATTTCCATGGAAGTTATACCGTCGCAGGAGCCCAGTCCGACCCCTAATTCGTTTGCCGTTGCCGTGGACACTCCGGCTCCGGAGACATCCGAAGACCGTTTTCCAAGTGAAGCGTCCAGCACAGACATGAATGCTGCTGGAGTTGAAAAGGCAATTCCCGGCTTCGATATGGAAGGAGCCAGTCGTAACCAGCAGTATTACATTCGTAGCGTGGTTATCCTGTGTGACTGCTCCGTCCAAAGGAATGCCGACGGCATCTTTGATGTCCTTGCCCGCAACTTCTGGGGCCTGGGGATTCTCACATGGTGGCTCCGGCGAGTGGGGAAAGCTCACTTGGTGGATCAGGTCAAGGGAAAGGATCTCGTGGACGCCATACGAAAGGTGGCCCACTCCCTTCATCGTGAACTTTCCGGCGTGATTGGACGCCCAATGGCACGATGGTAGGTGAATCAAGGACTTTCTTGTCAACGAACATCGCCCGGTAGTCGAAACACAAGCCTGAAACAACGATTTCTCAAGGGGAAGATATCAAATGGATAAGCATGAGCAATCCTGGGTCTACAGGTGCGTCAGCCCGGAGTGCGGGCTCACCGGTGTCGTTCGTGACGCGGATCTACGGAGCCTAAGAGCCGCTGGTCCCATCACCTGCCCCTACTCGGGACACAGGATGGACCGGATTCGGAAGGCTACTGAACAGGATCAAAAGGAGCTGGAACCTCTTATTCCGGTAGTTCGAGAGGCCGGGGGACCTATCATTCTTCAAGCAGACCCTTGGTGGCCGATGAAGAACATTCGTGTTGTCACCAATCGGATCTTCTTTGGCTTGGGGAGCACGCCGTACCTCAGCGAATACATGCGACCGGTAAATCCCTGCCCATCAGGAGAGGAAAGGGATTCTGCAGAGGCTGATCGATCCGTCGATTATCTGACCGAAGAAGATGTCGCCGAACATTTCAGTGTGTCGGTTCGTGCTGTGAGGCGCTGGGTATCAGAAAAGAAGCTCAAACCTATCCGTCTGACGAAGAAGAACAAAGTGTTTACGTGGGTTCTCATTGACGAGTTCATCAAGCGTGAGGCCGGTGTTCCTGGCGCTCAGGACTTTGTGAACCAGCCTGCTCGCACCCAGCCCTTCAGCCCGATCCGACGTTCAATGTCCCTCGATGACTCCAGGGCATTGCTTCGAGATCTCAAGCATAAGCGTTAGCACGTCGGACTAACCTTGTAAGCCTGCAATACTGTTCCTGCAGAGGAGTAAGATGTCGCTACAGTTCAGAAAAGATACAGGGAAGTGGCGGGTCCGGTTCAAGCGGACCGGGCCGGACGGCAACCAAGAAGACATTCGGGTAACTTTGGACGTCACCAGCGAGAGAGCTGCCAGAAAGATTGAGCAGGCCCTCATGGCTGCCATAAAGTACAAGGATTACCGTTACCTGGATGACGAGTCCCGGCGGGTGTGTATCCAGTTGTTCAACAATCGTGGCTGGACTCTGCCTCCTGCCCTTATTACCTCGGTCGGCCATCAGGGGGCAGCAGAGGAATTGACACTCGTTAAGGCAATCGACTACTGCGAGACTGACCCGGAAGTGCTGGATCTGAAGGATTCGAAACGCTATGAGCAATGCTTCGCCCACGTACTTGCCTATTGGGGTGAGAACTTCCCGGTAAGTTACATCAAAGCCCGTCAGATCAAAGAGTACATGCTCACGAGAAAGGGGCAAGGAGCAGCAGGGGCCACCGTAAACAGGGAGCGAAGTGTCTTGTCGAAGATGTTCAAGGTCCTCTTGGAAGCAGAACTTATTGATAGGAATCCCGTAAAGGACACAAAGCCAGCCGACGAGCGTGAGGGTCAAAGAGACGCTTATCTGTCCTTTACTGATTTCAACAAGATCGTGGCGGAGTGCTCAGACTGGGCCAAACCAATCTTTCGGACCCTGTATTTCACCGGTATGAGACGTGGAGAAGTCCTGAACCTGACCTGGGACAACGTCAACCTCAAGAAACGGATCATTACTCTGGATCTTAACCAAACCAAAGAACGGCGTCCGAAACGCGTCCCGATCAGCAGGATACTGATGCCCGACTTCAAGAAGGCGAACAGAGTCAGGCGCCTGTTCCAAGATCGGGTGTTCCTTAACAACGAAGGCCACGCGCCTCATGAGGACTATCTGTCGAGGATATGGCGTACCGCCGTGAAGGCCGTTGGCATCAACCCAAGGCCCACCGTCCATGATCTCCGTCACTGCTGGAAAACCAACGCCATGAGGAGTCGCGTTCATCCGGCCATCGCTGACGCCATAGTTGGACACGGAGACAGGCTGAAGGATGTGAGAAGTCGGTACTTGTCCATCAGCGACGCGGACCTTTTGGACGCCATCGACCGCATGAGATTCGACTTCGGGGATACGGACATCCGGGTCACGGTGCGGGAAAAGGCCGAGTGAAGGTTCTTGTCCAAAGAAGGTTTCCCGTTCCGCTGGCTCATACGTTAGGGATGTGTCACTGCGGCAGAAATATTCACGGTGGCATTGAAAGCTGCCCTCATCGAATGCCGATCCTGATTCCTGATTTTCGGTATTGGTCGAAGAACGACGATACGTATATCGCGCCTCATCCGTAATCGATAGCGGGACACCCCACCGGAAGAAAAGTCTGGCAAAACGTTCGTGGTGGATCTCGCCGACCGAGCCATACCTTCGGCATGCGCGCTCATGCTCCCCCTGTCCAGGCCTTGGCCGCATGCGCTCACACGATCACACACGTTCGATCACTAACGACGGCATTTCGGGGACCTTTCCTTGAACTCCGGATGACAAGGGACACGGCTTTGCAAATCATATACTCCCTGCGACTAAAAGTATTGACATTTCTAGTTTGGTAGTATATTACTATGACATACGTGTTATAGGAGACAATACGGAATGACTCAAAAATTCACCCTGTCCGTTCCGAATGAGCTCGCAGCAAAGATCGAGGAGCGCCGAGACTATCTCGGGAATCTCTCCGCGATTTTCCAAAAAGCTGTTCAAGCCAAGATTCAACAAAAGGAAGATTTCGAGCAAAGAATGAAAGGAGATGCCAGCATGAACGAAATCATAGAGCGACTCAGAGGCGAGAGGCGCCAAGAGGTGCAAGATTGTCGTTCACAGGGCCTGGATGATGGCCTGGAATGGGCGCAAGCGGCTTCGTATCGAGAACTGAAGTACGCTGCCGTGCATTTCAAGATGCACGATGACCTCTATGGCAGGCCTTTGGCGCCGAATGTACTGTTCGGGGACGAGGTCTTGGGGGATTACCTGAGCGAAAAAATATGTGACGATCCACTAATGGCTCCCGAGGAAGGGTACGACCTGGACACCCCTGCCGTCGAGTGGCTGTCAGGCTGGCTTGAGGCTGTCCAGGGGTTTTGGAGCGAAGTGTACAACAAAGTACACCAGGACTAAGATGGGGAAGTGTAATCGTCTGGACGGAGACGCCGGTGAGATGTTCTGGCCTTCTGGAGTAAGGGGATCCCTTACGTCGATCCCACACACGGCAAAAGAAAGAAGAACTAATCGTCTCCCCAGCCGCCGGGCTCTGTGAAGGCGAGCAGAGTCCGGTGCCTAGTCCAACACCAGATGTTCCTCAATGACGAGGGCTCTCGCTGACATGAAAACTCTTTGACGCTAGTGTGCCGCATAGCCGTGAAGACCGCTTGCATCAACTCAAGGCCCACAGTTCATGATCCCCGTTACCGCTGGAAAATACATGCCATGAGGAGTCCTGTTCGTCCAGCCGTCGCGACGCCTTCGTGGTGCTCGAAGACCTTAAGAAAGGCGTGAGAAGCCGATACTTGTCCTTCAGCGAGGCCGGTTTTGTAGATGGTATTGACCGCATGAGATACGACTCTGGGGATAAAGATGTCCTAGTGACGGTGAGCGAACAAGCAAACTGAATGCTTTGAGGAAGACAAATTGAAAATGGATCACCTCTTGGTCCGCCTTGGTGCGCTGAAGATGAGGTCAAAGCGGCGGAAATTGGTCCGGGATTGACCGTCCATGATCTCAGGCATTGCTGCATGACCTACGCGATGTTCCTGAGCGTGAACCTCCCCCAGCAGTCGCAGAGAAAAGACTCAACAGGAAATCAACAATAAACATCTTTATTTTCTTGATCAGTCCGGGACCGTACATTTACATTTCATGAAGTATCAATCTGACGAACAAAAGAGAAGGTGAAATGAATTGGACAATTAAAAACCCGTGTCCTCGTTGTGGGCGGGCAGGCGTCGCTCTCGTATGTGATCTCTGCGGGGTGGGCTGCAACAACTGTCTGGGCCCCTCCGGAATAGGGTATTGCCCGACATGTAAGAGAAAAGACGCAGAAAAAAAGCCGTTCAAATGAATAGCGTGATTTAGAGTTCTTGACTTCTTGATTGCGGTCCCTTTTACTTCCTGACGGCGCACTCGATCAGTAATGCTGCAGACGCGCGACTCGGGCGGCATTCACGTACAGCTATAAGTAATTCGCTAATAGACAAATGATCGAGACCGCAGCGTTCTGGAATCCGACGATGCCCAAAGGTCCGATACTCACCATTCGCCAGAAAGCTCCTATCAACGGGAAATACCCGATCTGTCTCACGTTGAAGCGCCCCGGCCAGCCCGAGCTTGAAGCAGATGCCATGGTCGAGTTTGCCCTGACTGCGCAGGAGCAGGAAGACCTGCGTTGGTACTTCGAAGACTACCTCGGGGTAGCGGACACGGTAGAAGAAATTGTGGTCGGGCAGGTTGAGAATTTTATGAAGAAGTGCGGGGTCGAGCTTTACGAAAAAATGCTCGAGAGCAGCCGCGATGTCCGACGCCTCTTTAATTCGGTTCTCGCGGAATTTCCCGATTTGCGAGTTGAGATCAACACCGAAATTGCTGAAGCCGCTTCTATTCCATGGGAACTTATGCGCGATCCTCAGTCGGACTCGGCAATCGCTCTTCGCGTGAAGTCCTTTGTTCGCGTCCAGTCCAATCCGAATCTCAGCTTTGTTCCTGTACCAGCGTTGCACCAAGGTCGTATTCGGCTCCTCTATGTAGTCTCCCGTCCGGGCGGAACAGGCGATGTCCCTCTCCGCGCAGTTGTTAACCGCCTTCTTCGGGACCTCGGCAGCGACCTCGCTCGTTTCGAAATCAAGGCCCTGCGTCCTCCGACTTTCGAGCAACTCCAGAAAGAGCTTCAGGACGCCAAAGAGATCGGTCACCAGTACCACATCGTCCACTTCGACGGGCATGGCAGCTACGTGGACCTGAGCGAAACCTCGTTGGCCGGATGGCTCACCCGCTTACCTAGCGCCCACCTCGGAGGGATGAATTCCGGCAAACGCGGCTACCTGAGCTTCGAGCACCCCGATAGCGAAGCGAAGAGCCGTCCTGTCTCCGGAGACGAACTGGGCAAGCTCCTTCACGACAACGGTGTACCGATTCTCGTCGTCAACGCATGCGAGTCCGCAATGCATGAGGCCGCAGAGAAACCGGAAGGAGCCGAAAACGTCCACGATGAAGTCCGCGCCGTTGGGTCCCTTGCGCAGGCGGTTGTAGACCAGGGAATTCCCGCAGTCCTGGGGATGCGGTACAGCGTTTTTGTAGTCGCAGCCGCCCAATATATTGGGGAACTGTATGCTTCTCTGGCCAAAGGACGCAGTTTCGGGCAAGCTGCAACTGAGGCACGAAAGCACCTTCATCGTAATCCTGACCGCTGGGTAGGCGTCCGTCCCCGGCCATTGCAGGATTGGTTCGTCCCCATTGTCTACGAGGCTGCGCCTCTTCGGCTGGTTATGACTGACGAGGCGCGCCCGCTGGGACAGCAGCCGGAGATGGACCCCGTACAGCGTGACATCAGTCTTGTACGTTACGTGCCAGACTACAAGTTTGTTGGACGGGACGAAACCCTCCTCATGCTTGACCGCGCCTTCGACAACCACTCCGTCGTCCTTCTCCATGCTTACGCCGGCCAGGGAAAGACTGCCACAGCCGTGGAATTCGCTCGCTGGTACGCCCGAACCGGTGGTCTTGGCTCGGAGCCTTTTGTCCTGCTCACTTCATTCGAGTTTCACACAGATCTTAGCAGAGTACTTGACCAGATCGGCCGTACGCTCGCGCCGGTCCTGCAGGCCAACGCCATAGATTGGAACACTCTTAATGAAAGCTCTGAACGCCGAAAGCTAGTCCTCCAAATTCTCAGACAGATCCCTGTCCTCTGGATTTGGGATAACGTGGATCCAGTCGCGGGGTTCCCCCGAGGGGTAGAGTCCTTATGGACTGTCAACGAGCAAACGGAATTGGCCGACTTCCTCAAGCAGATTAAGTTGGATGACGCTACCAAGGCAAGAATACTCCTCACCTCGCGAACGGACGAACAGACGTGGCTCGGCGGCATTCCGTACAGGGTGAGAATGCATCCCATGTCGCCTGCGGATTCGGCCGCACTTGTCCTCAAGCTCGGAGAAGAGAAAGGGGTCATGCGTTCCGCGATCTACAATTGGCAGCCGCTGATCGCCTACTGTTTTGGAAATCCGCTCACGCTTCGTGTCATTGCGGGTCAAGTGGTGCAGATGAACCTGCGGACCAAAGATCAAATTGCTGCGTTCATTCAGGCGTTGCGCGAAGGGGAGCAGCTCATCGAGGATAAGGGCGAAGAAGAAGGCCGCGACAAATCGCTCACCACGTCCCTCGAATATGGATTCCAGAACGCTTTTACTCCCGAGGAACTGCCCGTCATCGCTCTGCTCCACTTTTTCCAGGGCACGGTGAATGTTGATATGCTGTGGATCATGGGAAATGTGGGCGACCACGTACTGCCTGAGATCCAGAAAAAGAGTAAGGAGGACCTCAGAGGCTTTTTGGAGAGAGCGCGGGACATCGGCCTGCTCACTCATCTCGGGTCGTCGTGGTACAGCATCCATCCTGCTTTGCCGTGGTTCCTTCGGCACCTCTTCGCGGAGCAATACAGCGGGATAGAAGGCCGCTCTGAGGCTCAAGACGCCCTCCGGGCATGGGTTTCAGCCGTCGGGAATTTCGGAAATTACTGCCACGATCAGTTCGACGAGGGCAACCAGGACTGGCTTTCGTCTCTTGCAATTATGGAGGCAAATCTGCTGCACGCTCGTCGGCTCGCCATCAAACATGGCTGGTGGTCGCCGGTAATCGCCACTATGCAAGGACTGCGTACGCTATACGGACTGGGCGGGTTCAAGGAGGAGTGGGCTCGGCTCGTCATGGAAATCGTACCGTACTATTGCACCACTGACTATGGGCCTCTCTCCGGCCGTGAGGATGCATATAGTCTGGTCATGGAATACCGCGTCAGACTAGCACGAGATGACGAACACGACCTCACGCGAGCAGCGACCCTCCAGGAAAGGCTGGTCGAGTGGACCCGGTATCAGGCCGCTTCTCATCTCGTCTTTCCGGAGGATGCCCCGCTGGATGATATACAGCGCAACCGCATCCGAACTCTAAGTGTCAACCTGATCGCGTTTGGTAAAATTCTGTTTGAACAGGGCAACAGCGATTGCGTAAAGCAGTACGAGGAGGCACTGCAATACTATCTGCGCATTAGAGACATCTCTGGCGAGGCTGCCGTTCACTTCAACCTTGGCCAAGCATACTTAGTTCTTACTGATATTCGCGATTTGGATTTGGCAGAAGCCGCCTACCGGCGGAGTTTGGCTCTCTATGATCCGAACGATACGTCAGGGCGTCTGCGCTGCATCGCACAGATCGGTATGGTTTATTTCTCGCGTTTCAAAAAAGGCCGTGAGGAAGGAGAACCTGAGGAGACTTTGAAGAGGTATTGGTTCACAGCAGAGCATTGTTATCAGAACGCTCTTAGCCTCGGCCCCTGTGTACTTATCGATATTCAGCTAATGTATGGCCAATTGGCAAATCTTTACGTCGAGGTTAATCAGCTGGAATTGGCCCGGGAATACTATGAGAAACTTCTGCAAGTCTGCAATCAGACCGGCGACCGATATCTCGCCGGTCAAACGCGCTTAAATATGGCCAGAATGTATATTCTTCAGGCGGAACGGGAGATAGACACGGAAGGGCAGCGGAACGCTCTGGGCCGCTCACGAGCTTATGCGCAGGCAGCCTTGAACGATTTCCAGCACTACTCGGGCCGCTGTGCGGCGGAGGAAGCCAAGGCGCAGCAATTCCTGGAGGACATAGAGCGAGGCTTGTCCCAACTGCCTCAGTAAAACCTCCCTGAGGCGTGGTGCCCGTGACCGGTTACCAGATAAGGTGAACACGGTCCATATGGCTCACTCCACAGGCCTGCGCCACTTACCGGCGATCAACCGGTCTGACCCAATTCCCGCTGGTGGAAGTGAACGCCATGCACTGCGGTGTACATCTCGTGATAGCCGACATGATTGTGGGGCATGAAGACAACAAGAAATCCCTTCAGAGCCTGTATCTCACGATAAGCGACAAGGACTTGCTCGACGCGATCGACCGGATGAAGTTCAACGGGGGAGAATCGGAGAATGGTGGGGTGTTCGGGAACAGTAGATGATCACGAAATTCAACAGAGAGAACCGGCTATCCAGGACTCCTGTCATACCGGAAACAAACACGACCCTACTCCTTGACGTGCAAATAACCGGGAACCAATATTTGTGCTACTTGTCTGCTTCACCCTCGTATACACAGGTATGCTCTTCACGTCGGTAATCACGTACGGTGCTCCGGAATTCCATGCGTTGCGGCCGTTATGGCCTCGGTGCGCGTCTGCGATTGGCTTCGATCTCTTCGGCCTTTGCCTTTCCTTCCTGTATGAGGGACTCAATGGCATTAAGCAGGACGCCTGTATCCGGGTATTTGTACTCCGTCAGAACCCACGGATATTTGTAAAAGTCTTCCCACATCCCGTGCGGATCCTGACCGTGCTCAATGATCGGTATAACCGGTATCGCCAGGTGCGGAACGATTGCCTGCAACTCCTGAGGAATACTCTTGCCGTCGGTGAGGTCCGCTATGATGAACCCTGACATGTTGGCCAGCATCCTAACCGTTTCTGTGAGATCCCTGCTCCGTGGCTTTTCGAAAGTGAACAGGAAAGGCACATAGCCCAGATCTCGCAGTCGCTTGTCGATTGACTCTAAGACAGCAAGCCTCGTGAAACGTCCCAAAATTAGAGCAAGTTTGCTTGTGAGAGCGTCAATTCCCGGGCCCAGCCTCTCGTTAGAACGCGAAAGATGAAGAAACTGCGCCAGCTCCAGGTTGTCGAGCTTGATCGGCTCCTCTCCGTCCTCTGTAATCAATAGATCTTTTTGAATCGCGCCTGTGAGAACTGCGTTCCAGACCGCGATTCCATGGACTCGGCATCCGGTAAAATCGGCACCGTTCAGATTAACGTTGGATAGGACAGCATGCCGGAGATCACATTCAATGAGCAGTGCGTCCAAAAGATCGGCAGAATTAATTCGCGCATAATTCAAGGTTGCTCCGCTGAAGACGCACCCAGGGGCGCGGCAGAAACTCAGGTTGGCTCCTTCTAAGTTAGCTTCTGACAGGTCAGCCTTCGTCAGATCGCATTCTTCGAAATCGGTCCGTCGGAATTCAGCGGCGTGAAAAGTAGTGCCTTTCAATGTCGCCTTTCTGAGAAGAGAACCAGAGAAATCGGCTGTGACGGCCACCGCTTCGGTGAGATCTGCACCACGGAGATCAGCATCATCAACTGATGCACCCCGCAGGTCTGCCTTCGTCAGGTTCGCCTCTGTAAACGTGGTCTTGCTGAGGTGAGTCGAGATCATCTTGCTCTCGACGAGTCTGACTTTGCGGAAATCAGCCCCATCGAAATGCGCTTCACTCAGGTCGGCCCCCGAAAGATCAGCCTCCCTCAACTTGGCGCCGAACGCGACCGCTTTCCTGAGAATCGAATTGCAGAGAACCGCCTCTTCCATATGGGCCCCTGTGAGCGTGGCGCCGCTGAGATCGGCGCTATCAACATTTGCTCTCGATAGGAACGCTCGGTTCAGGATAGCTCCGGAGAGATTGGCCCTCGATAGATTGGCTCCTGTCAGCCAAGCGTCTTCCAGGAGCGCTTCCTTGAGGTCAGCACCGTTCAAATCAGCATCAGTGAGGTCGATCAGTACCCCAAGATTCCTGCGTCTCCAGTCATTCCAAACAGCAACGCCTTGCTTCAACAAATTCAAGTGATTGCTGGCTGCCATGTCGAATTCCTTCGCTGAGTCTGTGTGATGGGCATGTATCTGGAATTGCTGGTAACCTTACTGAATTGCGCTTCTTTGTAGGCTTCGGCCCCGGCCTGCTTTGCGCAGTATCTTTGCAGAAGCCGTCCTAACCTGGACATCCCTCTCCGCAGAGCAACGCTAATCTTTTCCTGCAACCGCTACGCTCTTGGCCGCGTGAGACTCAAATAGCCGAAAGAGGAAGAATCCAAACCACCTAGATCACCCCGCCCTATAATCACGCTTCATTTTTGCAAGGGGCCCTTAAGGGGCCCTGAAACCCCACCCTTATAAACGACTTTAAGGTTTTGACGCTTAGCATTGCTTGTGATATCAAGTGGTTACGCTGGCAGTCCCAACCGGTTTCGAACCGGTGTCTCCGCCGTGAGAGGGCGGGGCAACCTATATGTAATATCAATCGGTTAGCCGATTCCCCCGCAAATCGAGCGCCCTTAACGTCCTCCAAAGTTCCCCGTTATTACCCAACATTTCGGCAAAACGGGGGAAAGCGGGGGAAAGCCAAAAAGACGGTGAAGATGTTGCTACGTTGAGGCGTCCAGGACAATTTCTTTCTGGCGGTTTCCACGAAATTCCAATCTTCGAGTAATTCGGGTGGGCTCTATCAGCATCTCCTATTCCTGAGCTTGATTCTGAGTTGATCACAAGCACGTGCGTCAAGTCTGTTGGGCTCACAGCCTCCGTACCGTGAGATCGGTCAAACAAACCTGCAAGAGCCCTAACGGCGACAACTTTGAAGTGGACGCTCGCGGAGGTCGGCTGGATGAATGAGAACATCTTCTCGTTACCGTCGTTGAGCTCTACATGAAAATGTTCGCTTAATCCCTTAACCTTATCCGTACCGGCTAAAATGGCTGGCCAGCACTTGGGTGTTGCGGCTGCAGACACCTAAATCTATTGACGCTGCCACCAAGCGCCTCCACCGCTGCTCGGAGATGGGGGGTCATCCTGCTGGCTTATCCCACTTTCCTCTTCATAAGACGGTACCGCCTCTCTTTCCGCTGAACGGGTGGAACCAGGCCTTGCTTGGGCCTCGTCCACCACCACTGTCTCTAACTTGTCCGCTGGGATCCATCCTGAGATGGGTTGTTGGATAAAAACCCACTTATTGTCTTCTGACTCTCCGGCAGAGCTAACCTCCGCCCCTGATTTTAGGCAAGCAACCTTTTCTGAAGATGCGTCAGGCAATTTCGTTACAGGAAGGCACTCTTGCCCATCCCCCAGGGCGCGGATCGCCGTTTGGGTCCGTATGAAAGCAGCGCCTTTGGTACGACCGCGTAGCAAATCGGCAAGTTCAGTGCGCCCTTCTAATAGAGCCATGTGAAAGGCAGTAGCGCCGTTCTTCATGTGAATATTGGGATCTGCGCCCTTGCCGAGGAGAAGTTCAGCAATTTTTGCATGGCCCTTGCCGGCCGCGCACATCAATGCCGTCATTCCTTCATTAGTCTTCTCGTTCACTCTTGCTCCACTGTCCATCAGACTCTTTACCACGTCTTCGTTACCGTTAAAGGAGGCTATCATGAGTGCGGTTGCGCCTGCCTCATTCTTAGCGTTGACACGCGCTCCTCTTTTCAGTAGAAGTTGCACAAGCTCCTTATGTCCTTTCGCTGCGGCATTCATCAAAGGGGTTCCTCCTTCATCACTCCTGGCGTCAACGATCGCTCCCTTGTCCAGCAGGAGTTTAACAATATCTGTTTTTCCATGAAGGGCCGCAACTGTCAGTACGGGCACGCCCGCTTGGATTTTGGTATTAGGGTCTGCGCCGCTTGATAGCATGTTCGTGAGAGTGGCCGTGTCCCCAGAACTTATCGCCACAACCAATTCGGAGGATGCGTCAGCGGCGTCGACACGAGTACTAGCCGGCCCCAAAAGAAAAAGCGTAAATAACACTAGAAGTATTATTATCTTGAACATTGTTTGCTCCTCAAGAGTCGGGATAACAAGCTATGCCCCTTGTGTTGCGTTCATGAAATCAGATCGCCATTAGTTTCAACGCAGAGCTGTCAGGAACAACGTTAGGTATCTTTGATTAAAAATCCAACTTGAGGAACGCAAAACGAAGCGTCGCTCCGTGGCGAAATAGGTTTCCAAGCAGCCCGTTTTTTCGCGACCCGATGGAAAGCACGGCCGGTTTTCTTACTGCAAACAAGTGAAGACAAACACCGGCGCTGATTTGGCGCCACGCAACGACGGCCAGGCTAGCTGGCCACCGCAGGACATAGACAGCAAAATCGTTTGTCACGCAATTCTTTTCACGGGTTAACCTTTGTGTAGTCGCCGCCGTACGTGGCGACTCCTGTGTATCGATTATCTCCGGGGTGGTAAATAGTTGGGCCCTGCGGAGGATTCCCCGCTGGGGGTGATACATACGCAGGATTCGAGCCCTGCTTGGACACAGGGCTCACGGGGCTGTCCACGGGAAGTCCATGTTGCTGCAGCCAAGCGTTAGGTACAAATGCCTTGTTACCAGCAACCATGCGTGTTGAGTACCCCTTCGGACATTGCTGGCTTGTGTTTGTGCAGAACTTTGTCCCTGGTGGAATTGTTGAAATAGTGTGTCTATTACCTGAAATTGCCGCAGCGGATTGGTGAGGGTTCACCTTGATTGTGGTATTTTGTTTCCCGAATTGGTTCCCGGTATTAAGCGCGCGTGTACTCTGCTGCTGGCAGTAAACAGGATACGACGTTCCGACAACGAAGCTGGCAACTAGAATAGCCAGCGTCATTTTAAGGCGACCGGCCTGCATCTTCGTCTCCTTTCGCTGTGTTAATGTCTTAGACGCTCTGGCTGCGTAGATCAAAATTATGTGGTGGTCTTACCATGCTGGGCCGTCTGGGGTGGCATCGTGTCTACCCAAGGGTCCCTCGGACACCGAAAAGTACCCCGGATCGTCTCTCAAGAGGCAGCAGAATAAGGGTAAGACCATAGCCTCGTTGCTGAAAAAGCTCCTTCTGATCTCCTTTTGAGCATACCTCACGGTGTATACTTTGTCAATTGGGAATGTCCTCATCATCCCACCCCGTATCCGTTCAGGGGGATCAAGCAGCCTTCTTGAGTTCATTTTCTTCTGTGTGCAGTAACGAAGGCGCAGGGAGCCCTCTGCGGTAGGCGTTGATTGCCTCAGT
>Ga0247841_10009260_pt1 | contig 13841 bp, 10 predicted proteins | sample LaCruzMarch2015__2_FD_192410 | JGI IMG/M metagenome (GOLD analysis project Ga0247841, IMG submission 192410) | Freshwater microbial communities from meromictic Lake La Cruz, Castile-La Mancha, Spain - LaCruzMarch2015_18m | ecosystem: Environmental > Aquatic > Freshwater > Lake | place: Spain...
AGCGATGCCTTCACCCTGGAGCACGTCTTGCCCCAGAATGCACAGGCGGGTTGGGACGGCTTCACGGACGAAGAGGCCGAGGCCCTGGCCGACCGTCTGGGCAATCTGACCCTGATGCAGGCGGGGGTCAATCGGGACCTGGGCAATGCCCCATACCCGGTCAAGCGCACCGCTTACGCGCGCAGCGATTCCGCGATCACCCGGCACTTGGCGCAGGAATACGCCGAATGGACGCCCGAGCGCATCGCGGCCCGTCAGGTCTGGATGGCCAACCAGGCCACCTCGATCTGGCGCATTGCGCAACTGGCGTAACGAGTCATCGACCTTAGTAGCGAGTCAAGAACAAGTTAAACCCAATACAATCGTTGTCGTTGTCGTTGTCGTTGTCGTAATCGGAGAATCGCTGGGAATCCGCTTGCGAGAGAATCCTGGGCGCTGCGATAACCTCGATTACGACAACGACAACGACAACGACAACGGTGCTGATAGATGCGCCGCGTGATACGCAGCGCATTACCGGCGCCAACGCAGGGGGCGCTTGATCGACGCCAGCAAACGGCAGACCAGAAGCGGGCGAGCGGAACCTTGGATGTTCAAAGCACCTGGAACCGCGCCCGCAAGACCAAACCACTGACGACCGCAGTCAAGATACTCAAGGAGATGGCCGGGGAGCGCGAGCGCTGTATGTACTGCGGCGATTCTCACTGGACCGACATCGAGCACTTCTGGCCGAAGACACCTTACCCAGAGCGGATGTTCCGCTGGCCCAGTATGCTCTGCCGATGCCCTCTGCGAGCAACTGAGCGAAGCGGACGATCACGGGTTGCTGGGCTGGTACCTCTCCGGTACCGGTCAGAACCTGAGCCCATTTCCAAAACTGCGGGCCGAACACCCCGAGGTCTGGGCCGCTTGCGTCGCCGTGTTGACAGGCCCAAACCCTGGTTGACCCATGAGCCTCACGGACTACCATACCAAGTACATCGCCTTTGAACTGACGCGCCGCTTCCCGTCCGACAGTCCCGAGCGGCTCGCGGGTGCCGTTGCCAGCGCCCAGGTCGACCTCAACCCCCATCAGGTCGATGCGGCCTTGTTTGCCTTCGCCTCCCCCCTGTCCAAGGGCGCCCTGCTGGCGGATGAAGTGGGCCTCGGCAAGACCATCGAGGCCGGCCTGGTCCTGTCCCAGCGCTGGGCGGAGCGGCGACGCTGTATCCTCGTCATCACCCCATCGAACCTGCGCAAGCAATGGTTTCAGGAGTTGACCGAGAAGTTCTTCCTGCCCTGCCAGCTCCTTGAGGCCAAGTCCTACAACGCCGCGATCCTCCGGGGCCAGTTGCGCCCCTTCGAGGTGCCCGAGGTCGTCATCTGCTCCTACCAGTTCGCCAAGAGCCGGGCGGCCGATGTCCAGGCCACCGCCTGGGACCTGGTGGTCATCGACGAGGCACACCGCCTGCGCAACGTCTACAAACCGTCCAACGTCATCGCCAATACCCTGAAGCTGGCCCTGGCCGGTCGGCACAAGCTGTTGCTCACCGCAACGCCCTTACAGAACTCACTCCTGGAACTGTTCGGCCTGGTCAGCTTCATCGACGAGCACAGCTTTGGGGATCTAAAGAGCTTCCGGGAGCAATTCGCCAACCTGACCCAAGCGCAGGTCTTCGCCACCCTCAAGGCCAGGCTCAAGCCCATTTGCCATCGCACCCTGCGGCGTCAGGTTACCGCCTATATCCCCTTCACCAAGCGCCTGCCGCTGGTGGAGGAATTCACCCCCGAAGAGGGCGAGGACCGGCTCTACCACCTGGTATCGGACTACCTGCAGCGGGACAACCTCCAGGCCCTGCCCGCCAGCCAGCGCTCCCTGATGACGCTGGTCCTGCGCAAGCTCCTGGCCTCGTCCACCTTCGCCATCGCCGGCGCCTTGACGACGATTGCCAACCGGCTCAGGGCCAAGGCGGGGATGAAGGAGCCCGGGAAGCCGCTGGAAGAGGCCCTGGACCAGGATTACGAAGCACTGGACGAAACCGCCGAGGAGTGGACCGACGACACCCCGCCCGAGCCGCTGAGCGAGACCGACCGCGCCGCCCTGGAGCGCGAGATTGCCGACCTGGACGCCTTCGCCCGACTCGCCGCCTCCTTCGACCACAACGCCAAAGGCCGTGCCCTGCTCAAGGCACTCGGGGTCGCCTTCGCCAAGGCCAAGGCCCTGGGTGCGCCGGAGAAGGCCATCATCTTCACCGAGTCACGCCGTACCCAAAGTTATCTACTGCGCCTGTTGGCGGATAGTCCCCACCAAGAGGGGATCGTCCTCTTCAACGGTTCCAACACCGACGAGCGCTCCCGCCACATCTACGCCCAATGGTTCGAGCGCCACCAGGGCACCGACCGGGTCACCGGCTCGCGCACCGCCGACATGCGTTCGGCCCTGGTGGACTACTTCCGCGATCAGGGCAGCATCATGATCGCCACCGAGGCCGGTGCCGAAGGCATCAATCTCCAATTCTGTTCTCTGGTGGTGAACTACGACCTCCCCTGGAATCCGCAACGCATCGAGCAACGCATCGGCCGCTGTCACCGCTACGGCCAGCGACACGATGTGGTGGTGGTCAACTTCCTCAACCGCAAGAACGCCGCCGACCAGCGCGTCTATGAACTGCTCGCCGAAAAGTTCCAGCTCTTCGAGGGCGTCTTCGGCGCCAGCGACGAGGTACTCGGTGCCATCGAGTCCGGCGTGGACTTCGAGAAGCGTATTGCCGCCATCTACCAGCGCTGCCGCAGGCCCGAGGAGATCCAGCACGCCTTCGACCAACTCCAACTGGAGCTGAGCTTCGAGATCGACACCTCCATGGCCCGCACCCGCGCCCAACTCCTGGAGAATTTCGACGACGAGGTGCGCGAGAAGCTGCGCGTCCGCGAGGAGACCGCCAAGGCGAGCCTGACCCGCTACGAGCGTCTGCTCATGCAGCTTACCCGCCACGAGTTGAACGATGCTGCCGAGTTTCTGGGCGATGCCACCTTCCGTCTCCACCGAGCGCCGCCGGATACGGGTACCGCCATCCCGCTCGGACTCTATGAACTGCCGCGGCGCTCCGGTGAGGCGCACCTCTACCGTCTCAACCACCCCCTGGCCGAGGCCCTGCTCGCCAAGGCGAAGGGCCGCGATCTGCCGCCCGCCGAGATTCGCTTCGACTACGGCCGCCACCCCGGCAAGATCAGTGTCGTCGAGCCCCTGATCGGCCGCTCCGGTTGGTTGATGCTGTCCCTGTTCCGTGTAGAATTCCTGGACCAAGGGGAAGATCACTTGGTCTTTGCCGCCGTGACGGACGACGGCGAGCCCCTGGACCCAGAGGTTGCAACCCGCTTGATGACAGTGCCCGGCTCAGCCTCCCCGCTTCCAGTCGGAGAGAGTCCGGGGCTGACGGAGCAAGCCCTGGGTGCCCAGACAGACCGGCAACGCGTTGCCATCGAACGCCAGGCGTCGGAGCGTAACGCCGGCACTGGTTCAGCTTGCTTCACGTTGACAACTTACTGAATAAGTTAGATAATTTCTACTTATCCAGTAACCTAGCATAAAAATCAGTTATGTCTGAAAAAGTGATGTGTCCCTATTGCGGTTCCGAACGCTGTGAACCTTATAAGCACTATACAACGCGTCAGAATGGAAGCCGTTTGCTTTCTGAGTGTCTAGCTTGTGAGAAAATCTTTTCAGAGACAAAAGGAACCTTCCTGGAAGGGCTCAGAAAACCGATCAGCTTTATTGCTACAGTACTGAAGACACGCACTGAAGGAATGGGTTTCAATGCGACCTGCCGGGCCTTAGTGATCGCCAAGAATACGCTCTTGCTCTGGGAACGTCGCTTGGTCGGGGCGAAACATACGCTGCTCCTTTTTTCGTTGATGCATACCTTTTTAAGTCAAGTGATTGAAGGTGATGAGCTTTATACGAAGATCGGAAAGAATAGACCCGTAGAGGACTGTGAAGGCTGGACGATTGTACTCATGGAGCGTGCCACTCGTTTCATTTGGACGATGCGCTGTGGAAAGAAAGACAGAACGTTATTTTACAAAGCTATTCAGATACTTAGAAATATTATCGAGCGTAGCAGCGATGTTACACTCGTGACTGACGGGGAACGGCGTTATGGCAATCTGCTGTTCGACATTTGCCATGAAGTCGTTCGTACTGGGAAGCGTGGGCGCCCGCGACGGGTCCTTCGTCGCGGAATCAAAGTCAGGCTGAAAAATAAAGGTAAGCGTGCGCAGCAAACTGGGCAGCCGCGCCCAAAATATGAAGCTCCCCATCCAGAACATCCCGACACCTGCCAAGACATAACGCCGAACGCGATTCAGGCGAACCGTCTAGAAGCAACGAATGCGTCCATTCGGCGTCGCAACTCGGCGTATCGACGCAAAACGAATACCTATGCGAAGAGTACGATGGGCCTGCAAAGAACATTGGACATTTTTTGGATTGCTCATAATTTTATCCGCACGCACTTTACGACCAAGAAGGTTCCTGCGGTCGCGAACGGGATCATGCAACAAGGGCTTTCATGGCAGGATGTCTTTAGGATTCGAACACCCCTCGGCAATCCTTTACTTGCTTTCTAATCAATGCCTTAAAGGTGGTCGCCAAACTGAACCAGTGCCGACCCACGAACAGCTTGCGCAATTAAGCGACGAGGTGGGGCCGGAGCGCAGCCTCCTGGTGCTGTGCACCGCCTTCCGCGCCCGCGCGGACCTGTACCCCAATCTCACCGTCAAGAAGATCCCCCGGCAGGTCCTCTCCCGCTGCGAGTGGGGCCATGACGACTATTCGCTGCGGGTGGAGAACCTGCCGAGCGCGCCGCCGGCGCCGGGGCAGATGGACCTCTTCGACCCGGAGGAATTACCATGATCTTCGATCCTCTCGCTCCCACGCTCCGCGTGGCAGCGCCTCCGCGGACGCTCTGCGTCCCGAGTGTGCAGGATGTCGGCGGGGATCGAATTCAGCCCGGTTCACTGGACGCGGAGCGTCCAAGACTGCATTCCCACGCGGAGCGTGGGAACGAGAGAGGTCAGACATGAATAGAGAGCAGGTCTTGTCGATATTGAAGGATCACCGCGACGATATGCAGCATCGTTTCGCCGTGAAGCATCTGTCGCTGTTCGGCTCGGCCGCCCGCGATGAACTTCGTGAGGACAGCGACATCGACGTATTGGTGGAATTTGAAGGGCCACCAACCTTCGACGGGTACATCGGTTTGAAGGACTTCCTGGAGGCGTTGTTCGTCACTAAAGTAGACTTGGCCACCCCGGACGCAATCAAGCCAAGGATGCGGCCGTTTATCGAAAAGGATCTGATCCATGTCGCGTGATTGGACCTTTTTCCTTGACGATATCCTTGATGCCGCTGAAAAGGTTCTGCGTTATACGCGAGGTATGACCTTCGAGGAGTTTCGCGACAACGAGATGGTGGTCGATGCGGTCCTCCGCAATCTGGAGATTATCGGCGAGGCGGCGAAGTTCCTGCCCGCGGAGGCCAAGGCCATGATGCCGGAGGTGGAATGGTCAAAGGCGACAGGCTTTCGCAACGTGGCTGCCCATCACTATTTCGGCTTGAGCCTGCATGTTGTTTGGGATGTCGTGCTGCACAAGGTGCCGGATATCGAGTCATCCGCGCGCAAACTGCATCGACAACTGAACGGTGGCGACCAGTGATGAAACCACAAAGGATGGCTACCGCATGAACCCTCACGTCAATGCCATCGCCGGCCGTCTGAGCCTGCGCCCGCCCCAGCGCCGGTCGCTGGAAGTCCTGCACCGGATCATGGAGATAACGCCACCCGGCAAGGGCGCGGATGTCACCGCGGTGCTGGAGGCGATCCGCAGCGAGTTCCCATCGGTCACCGACTTTGAGCGGGATTTTCCCTCGTTATGCTTTGCGCTCGCCACGGGCGTAGGCAAGACCCGGCTCATGGGCGCATTCGTGAGCTTCTTGCACCAGGCCCACGGCATCGACAATTTCTTCGTGCTGGCGCCCAATCTCACCATCTACAACAAGCTGATCGCCGACTTCACCCCGAATACACCCAAGTATGTCTTCCGCGGCATCGCGGAGTTTGCGACCGAAGCGCCGATGGTCATCACGGGAGACAACTACGAGCAGCAGAACGTCACCGGCGGGCGGCTGTTCGGGTCCGTGCGGATCAACATCTTCAACATTTCCAAGATCAACTCTGAGGTGCGTGGGGGCAAGGCCCCGCGCATCAAGCGGTTGTCCGAATACATCGGCGCGAGCTATTTCGACTATCTCGCGGGGCTGCCGGACCTGGTGCTCCTGATGGACGAGTCTCACCGTTACCGGGCGGGCGCGGGGATCCGGGCGATCAATGAACTCAAGCCCATCCTGGGGCTGGAGTTGACGGCTACGCCGTTCGTCGAGACCAGCAAGGGCACCCTGCCCTTCAAGAACGTGATCGTCGACTACCCGCTGGGCCGGGCGATGGCCGACGGCTTCGTCAAGGAGCCCGCGGTGGTGACGCGCAAGGACTTCGACCCCAGCGGGATGTCGGCGGACGAGATCGAGCGCCTCAAGCTGGAGGACGGGGTGCGCCTGCACGAGGGTGTCAAGGTGGAGTTAGAAACCTACGCGCGGGAGTTCGACAAGCCCATCGTCAAGCCCTTCGTCTTGGTTATCGCCCGCGATACCACGCACGCGGGCCAGTTGTTGGCCCTGATCCAGTCCGACGCCTTTTTCGAGGGGCGCTACCAGGACAAGGTCATCCAGGTGGATTCAAGCAAGACGGGGGCCGAGGAGGAGGCCATGATCGCACGCCTGCTCAAGGTGGAGCATACGGAGGAACCGACCGAGATCGTCATCCACGTCAATATGCTCAAGGAGGGCTGGGACGTCACCAACCTTTACACCATCGTGCCCCTGCGCGCGGCCAATGCCCGCGTGCTGATCGAACAGTCTATCGGCCGCGGGCTGCGCCTGCCCTATGGTGTGCGTACCGGTGTGACCACGGTGGACCGGCTGAACATCGTGGCCCACGACCGCTTTCAGGAAATCGTGGACGAGGCCAAGCGGCCGGGATCGCCGATTCAACTCCAGACCTTGGTGCTGGACATGGATCAGGTGGGGACGAAGACGGCCACGATGGTTTCCCAGTCCCAGTTGGCGAGCCGGCTGGGATTCAAACCCGCGACACCGACCAGCAGCACCCAGGTGGCTGGCCAGGACCAACCCGCCGCCTTCGAGAAGCCGCAGGAGCAAGCCTTGGCGCAACTGGCCTATGCGGCGATCCAGAAGCTGAGCGGCGATCCCCGGAGGGTGCCGACGGTCGAGCACCTGAGGAAGCCGGAGGTTCAGGCGGCCATCGTCCTGGCAGTAGAGGAGAGCCGTACCCCGGCGCAGTTGGAGTTGAAGGGGCTGGCGGAGGAACCGGACATTGCCGCCGTGGTCGCCAAGACCGTCGACCTGGTGGCCCGTCAGACGATCACTATGCCGCGTATCCTGGTGGTCCCCAGGGGCGAGGTGCGCTCCGGCTTCAACCCCTTCAGGCTGGATCTGACGACGCTGCAGTACGCCGCCGTGTCTGAGGACCTGTGGGTCCAGCATCTGCGCACAGGGCAGTTGGACGTGGTCGCAGTGGGGGGCGGCGGGGTGCAGGAGGCGCGACTCGAAGACTACGTGGTCAGCGGTCTCATCGACTTCGACGACATCGCCTACGACGACCATGCGGACCTGCTCTATGACCTGGCCGGACAGACGGTTCGGCACTTGCTGGGCTATCTGTCGGAGGACGACGCTTGCCGGGTACTGCGCTGCTATCAGCAGCCCATCGCCGCCTTCATACATGCCCAGATGCAGAGGCACTGGTTCGAGGAGGCCGCGGGTTACGAGGTGAAGATCAGCAAGGGCTTCACGGAACTCAAACCCAGCGCCTACAGCTATGCGGTAGCGGAGCCGCCCGCGGACTACCGGATAGCCCCGCGGGACAAGAGCAACATGGGCCGGTACCTGTTCGGCGGCTTCCAGCGGTGCCTTTACCCGGTGCAGAAGTTCGAGTCCGACGCCGAGCGCAAACTCGCGGTGATCCTGGAGCGAGAGGCCCGAAAATGGTTCAGGCCAGCCAAAGGTCAGTTCCAGATTTACTACCGTGATGGGGCGAATCATCGCGAGTACCAGCCGGACTTCGTGGCCGAGACGGACACGACGATCTACATGCTCGAACCGAAGATGCGCAAGGAACTGGAGGACCCGGTGGTGCTGGCCAAGAAAGATGTCGCCGTCAGTTGGTGCGCCAACGCCTCCGTCCACGCACTCGCCAACGGGGGCAAGCCCTGGCGGTATCTGCTGATTCCCCACGACGCCATCGCGGAGAACATGACGCTGAGCGGCCTCGCCGGCCAGTTCGGGGACCAGGCCGTGGGAGCGGCTTGCAGCCGCGAGGCGACGCCGCGGTAACCTGTAACGCTGCGGCAGCTTGCCGGGCCCCGTCTCGCGCAAGCCGCTCCCACAGGGTTGCTGCGCGACTTTCACCGGGTGTCTCAGGCGACGATCGGCGGTAAAGTGTCGACTGGAGGCCGGCGGGGCGACCATGCCGTGGCCGACCCCGACCGCTAGGAATCGACCGGGCCCGCCCTCAGGGCCCAACTGAGGCGTCATGTACCCCTTCTCATTGATCGATCCGCCGACCCTACTCCTGGTCTCCATCATGGTTTTTACCCTCACCGGGGTCTTCATGGCCATCGCGGCGCGAATTCGCCAGGAGCGGGCCTACACCTGGCTGGCCTTGGGCGCCCTAGCCTTTGCCGCCGGCTGGGCGCTCAACCTATCGCAATGGGTCTACGGCCTCACCCTGCTGACCATTCCGGCGGCGGAGATCCTGCTGCTCGTCTTTCCCATCTTCCTGCTATGCGCGACGCTCGACTTCCTGCGCCGGCCCGGGATTGCGCAGACACTCATCGCCGCGGTCCTGTCCTTGACCTGCGTGTTCTGGGTCCTGGTGGTGTTCGTCGACAACGACACGGTCCCGGGCGCCATGACCTCCAGCCTCAACGGTGCACTCTACCTGGCGGTCGCCCGGCTCTTTTACGCCCATGCCTACCCGCACAACCTGATCGGGGGGATCATCATCGGCGCCATCGTCATCATCGGTACCGCCTTCATTCTGCGCACCGTGTTCCTGATGTACGGGTTGGTGTTCACTGATACCCTGGGTCCGGAACTGCGCAAACAGGTCCTCTACACCATGCTGCTGATCGACCTGATGGGGATCTTCTCGCTCGCGCTGTGCTTTCCGCTGTTTGATTTCCTGCGCGCGGAAACCAATCTGCACGCGGCCAACACCATCCTGACGCACCTCTCGGAGCGCGACCCCCTGACCGGCATCTACAACCGCCGGGTCTTTCTCGCCCGGCTGGACGCGGAACTGCTGCGGCATCGCCAGTCGGCGATCCCGCTGTCGCTCATCCTCTTCGACATCGATCACTTCAAACAGGTGAACGACACTCATGGCCACGGGGTCGGCGATCAGGTGCTGCAGCATGTGGTCACGACCACCCACCAGCGCCTGCGCGGCCAGGACCTGCTCGCGCGTTTCGGCGGGGAGGAGTTCATGGTTCTGCTGCCCGAGACGCCGCTCGCCGCGGCGACCCGGGTCGCGGAACGGATGCGAACCGGCCTGGAGGCGAGCCCCGCCCTGTTCCGACCCGTCCCGCCGCTGCGGATCACCTGCTCCTTCGGCGTGAGCTGTGCCGACGACCTCACGCAGAGCGCGCAGGATCTGCTCAGTGCGGTCGATGCGGCCATGTACGCCGCCAAGCACCAAGGCCGCAACCGTGTCTGCGCCTACCGTGCGCGCGACGCCGACGCCTGATCCTGGTGCCGCGAGGCGCAGTCAGCGATCAGTTTTCAGGTCGCCACGGGGTCGACGCCAGGCGGGCCAGTCCGCACAGGACGAGCTCCGGGACCAGCTCCAGGGGCCGGGCGATCAGGGGGCCGATGCGGGGCCCATCGCCCCCGGTGATCAGCAAGGCCGGGGGGGGCGCCGATCCTGCCCCGGCGGTCTCCGACAGCCGATCCCAGAGCCGTTGGTGCAGGCGCTCGGCCAGGGCCGCGAGGGCGTGCAGGCTGCCGGTGGCGACGGCCGCGCCGGTGTCCGTGGCCCAGGGCTCATCGGCGGGCTCCGGCTCGCCCGCGGGAATATGGGTACCGGCGAACAGGCTGTCGCGCATCATGGTCAGGCCGGGCAGGATCAGGCCGCCCAGGTGCCGGCCGGCGGGGGCCAGGACGTCGAAGGTGGCCGCGGTGCCGACATCCACGACGACCGCCGCCGCCGCGCCGCGCCCCAGTGCGCCGAGCAGGGCCAGCCAGCGGTCGACGCCCAGGCGGGTCGGCTGCGCATAGGCGACCCGCAAGCCCAGGCAGTCCTGGCGGGTTACGGCGAACTGCGCCTCCAACCCCCAGTAGGCGCGCACCACCCGGGCGACGGTCTGACCCAGGCCCGCCCCGCCGACGTTGCCGACCAGCACCCGCCGCGGCGGGTCCAGCGCCTCCCAGGCGGCGAGCAGATCGAGCGGCAGGCCCTGACCGTGGCGGACCCCGGTCATCGGACCGAGACCCGCGGCGTCCTGCCGCGCCCAATGCAAGTTGGTGTTGCCGATGTCGATCAACAGGTTCATGGGCGTCCACAATCGTTGTCGTTGTCGTTGTCGTTGTCGTGGTCGTGGTCGTAATCGCAGAAGCGATGCAATTCGAGGTGCAGGAGAATCCGGGGCACTACGATAACCTCGATTACGATTACGACAACGACAACGACAACGACGCGAGAAGCACTCTCCAGGCGCGCCGGCTCAGTCGCCAAGACGCACGCTGACCTCCCCCGAGTGGAAGCGCTGGAGGCCCTCGGCGGTGTTCAGCCGCAGGGCGCCGTCGGGGTCGATCCCGGCATAGTCGCCCACGATCAGGCGCTCGCCCTGTTGCAGCCGGACCCGTTGCCCGCGCAGAAGGTCGAACCCGGCCCACTCGCCCAGGAAGGGCTTGAGCCCGAGGTCGCCGTAACGCTCCAGCATCTCCAGCAGGCCCTCAATGAGCGCGGCGGCCAGGCGATTGCGCCCGGGCGCCGTGCCGCCCAGGGCCTCGCGCAGGTCGGCCCAGGGCTGGTCGATGGCCCGCCCCTGGTCCGCATCCAGGCGCAGGTTGAGCCCCAGGCCCACCACCAGGTGGCTCGGCCCTTGGGCCTCGCCCGCCACCTCCAACAGCAGACCACCGAGTTTGCGGTGCCGCCATAGCAGATCATTGGGCCACTTGAGCCCCAGGTCCGCAACCCCCAGGCGACCCAAGACCCCGGCGACGGCCGCCCCCGCCGCCAGACTGACCCCGCCCACGGCGGCGGGTCCGAAGGGGTAGCGCCACAGGAGCGAAAGATAGAGATTGGTGCCGAAGGGGGACACCCAGGTCCGGCCGCGCCGCCCCCGCCCGGCCGTCTGGCGCTCGGCGAGACAGACGGTGCCCGCGGCGGCCTGCAGCGCCGCATCCGCCATGAGTCGGTCATTGGTGGAGGCGAGTTGGTCGTGGATCTCAAGCCGGGCGAGCCGCGCCCCGCCGGCGACGGAGAGGGCGCCGAGGATCAGTGCCGGGTCCAGGAGTTCCAGCGGAGTCGAGAGTCGGTAGCCGCGGCCGGGGGCACTCTCCAGGGCGAGACCATAGTGGTCGGTCGCCTTGCGCAGCGCCTTCCAGACGGCCGTGCGGCTCAGACCCAGGCCCTGGGCAATCGCCGCGCCGGAGTGATAGTCCCCGTCGGCGAGCAGGCGGATCAGGTCGAGGCCCCGTGGCATGAACCGCTCAGGCCAGACGGGCGAGCCAGGCGGCCAGCGCCGGGGCTGCCCCGGCGGGCGCCGGGTCCAGGCGCATCAGTTCGCAGGTATCCGCGGCGGCCGGCGCCGGGCGGGCGGCCAGTTCCATGAGTTCGTCGCGGCGAAACAGGTGCAGGCGGATCTCGGTGTCGGCCCCGGCTGCGGCCACCCGCCGCTCCAGGGTCTCCGCCGTGACGCGCAGTCCATCCACGGCCACGACCAGGTCCCCCGGCGCCAGCCCGGCGCGCTCCCCGGCCCCGCCGGACAGGACGTTTTGGATCACCGCGTCCGCGCACCCGGCGTTCAGTCGGATCGCCAGGCTGGGTTTGGCCGCGCCCGGCGCGAACCGCGCGACGACCCCACCCAGGTCCTTGGGGCCGATCGCCGGGCGCAGACGCAGCACCACCCCGACCTGGGCGAGCAGGGGCGCCAGGTCCAAGTCCGTCGTGCCGTCCAGTGCCTGAGCGAAAAAACCGTCCAGGGCGAGGCCAGAGACCTGCGCGGCCATGGCCTCCACACCGCGCTCCGGCACCCCGACCCCGGTCCGACCGTAGCGCCCCCAGAGGGCGCGCATCACGTCGTCCAGGCAGACCCGGCCCTGGGTGTCGCGCCGGATGGTCAGGTCCAGGGCGAGCGCCGTCAGTGCTCCCTTGGCGTAATAGCTGACGATGGCGTTGGGGGCGTTGTCGTCCTGCCGGTAGAACTTGGTCCAGGCATCGAAGCTGGACTGCGCCAGCGACTGGACCAGCCGGCCGGGGGTGCGCATGACCCGGGTGATGGTCTCGGCCAGGAGTTGCAAATAGGCATCGGTGTCGATACAACCGCTGCGCACCAGGGCCAGGGTGTCGTAGTAGGACGTAATACCCTCGAAGGCCCAGAGCGTGCGGGTGTGGACCTCGGCGCTCAAGTCGCCCGTCATCAGGGCCGCGGGCCGAATGCGCGTGACGTGCCACAGGTGGAAATACTCGTGACTGCACAGACCCAGGAAGCGCCGGTAGCCTTCCGTGGGCGCCGCGACGGACCCCTCCCCGGCTGGCTGCGGGAGGTCATCCCGGGTGCACAGCAGACTGGACGAAAAGCGATGCTCCAGACCGCCATAGCCGTCACCGACCGCGGCAGTCAGAAAGAGATAGCGATCGATCGGCAATTCACCGAAGAGCGCGGCGTGCTGCTCACAGACGAGCCCCAGATCCCGCCCCAGGCGCTCCAGGTCGCACCGGTGTCGGCCGCTGATGACCATCGCGTGTGGGACCGAGCGGACCGCAAAGTTGATCAGCTCGAAGTCCCCCATCTCCACCGGATGGTCGATCAAGTCGGCATAGTTGTCTGCGTGATAGGCGCCGAAACCCCAGGGCGCGGCGTTCAGGGCGCGCAGACTGGTGGCCACCCGCCAGTCCCGATACCGCTCTCCCGGCGGCGGCAACAGCTCGATACGACAGGGCTGGTCGACCTGGCCGCTGACCTGCAGCAGCAGACTGGGACCGTTGAAATAGGCATGGGTACAGTCGAGGTGGGCCGAGCGCACCGTGAACTCCCAGGCGTAGACCTGGTAGCGAACGCTCAGGGGCGCGGTGCAACCCTGGTCGGGGACCAGTTCCCAGGTCTGCTTGTCCAGTTTGGTCAGTGTAAGGGAGCGGCCGTCGGCATCGTGCGCAGCAATGCGTACGACGTTGCGCGCAAAGTCCCGGATCATGTAGCTGCCGGGACACCAAGCCGGCATGGCGAGCCGCAGCAGCGTCGCCACCGGGCCCGCAATCACCAACTCCACGGCGAACAGATGGGTCTGCGGGTCGTGCGGACACACCCGGTAGGTCAGTACGGGCATCGGTGCTCAACCGTCACCGCTCAAGAAGGCCGGAGCGAGCGCTCCGGCCTTCCGCGTTGCTTACCAGCGCGGACCGCGGGAGGGACGCTCACCGCGCGGCTTGGCCTGGTTGACCTTCAGGTTGCGACCCTTCAGGGGGGTCTCGTTCAGGGCCTTGATGGCCGCATCGGCCTCCGAG
>Ga0247841_10009261_pt1 | contig 13840 bp, 25 predicted proteins | sample LaCruzMarch2015__2_FD_192410 | JGI IMG/M metagenome (GOLD analysis project Ga0247841, IMG submission 192410) | Freshwater microbial communities from meromictic Lake La Cruz, Castile-La Mancha, Spain - LaCruzMarch2015_18m | ecosystem: Environmental > Aquatic > Freshwater > Lake | place: Spain...
AGTTATGTCTTACATGTTTAAAGTAGCAGATTTTACTACTTTACCTACTACGGATTCATTAGTAACTATTTCTGGTACCGAATATAGGATTAAGAATCCTGTACGTTTAGATAGTACTGGTAAAACCTTCACAATTGACTTAGTAGATAAATACGGTTAAGTTATGGCTGTAAAATGGACCGGCGCTAATTGGAAAAAAGGCGACGTTTGGGCTCATATTTCTGAAGAGGAAATGAATAGGTTCAGATCTGCTATTAACGATATGGTAGCAAAGACTGGACAAACATTTCAGAAAGTAGTTAGAAATATGGCTAGAGACGTTGCTCGTGCTGCTATGGCAAAAACATCAATAGCTCCAAAGGCTAGACTATTAAATATATCTGGAGACCAAGAAAGATACTGGGTTCATTTAAAAAATAAATGGACTGGAGAAAATGTAACATTTGCAGCTAGTGTAGAAGATTGTCTTAAATATAACTATCCATTAGTAGAACAGGTTAAAAATCGAGGATTCATGAAGTCTGGCTGGGCTTCTATTCTATATAAGTTAGGAGTAAATGGTGGAAAAGAATCTTCTTTAATTAAGAATCCTAAATGGGGTAATGTTAGTTCAAGTGGATCTTTATCTAATTCAAAGATAACTATTTTCCAGGATGTTCCATTTATGACAGAATGGGATACAGAAAGGAATAGATGGAAAACTCCTCAACATATAGTTGAGCGTAGTATAGTGGAAGTTAGCAATTATTGGACAGATGTTTTGAGGTACTTTGCAAATAGTTCTAGTTTAGGACCTGATGCATTTAGAGCGTATTACAATCACTTAGCACAATTAGCTAAAAAAGCAAACCAGAAATACGAAGTAATTTACGAATATAAAGGTGAATAAATGACATTGAAAAGAAATTTAGAAAGTAAGATAGAAACAGCTTTCCTTCAAACTCTTGCAGTTAATACTGATTTTGGAAGTGTTCCTATACGTGCTTGGATGGATGGATCTAATGGAAAAGTATATCCTATAGTACTAGTTAACGTGGAACCTTGTATAAATGAGTCTTATGACGCAACTAGGCAGGGTGATATTTATAGAACATCAGTAGATATAGCTGCGATGACTTACAACGTTGACGACAGAAACAAAAGCGCATTATATAATTTAGTAGGTAACATTAGAGATTCACTTAATTCTAGTTCGCTGCTTTCAACTCTAGCAACTAAAACATCCAATATTACATTTTTAGGAGCTATAGTAACTAATACTCAGGCGCAGTATGACAGTAAAAATACTAATATAATAATGCTAACGATTGATCTTAGAATTAAATACACTTAATAATTTGACAAAAACAAGTAAATAAAAAACAACAGTTGAGGGAAAATAATGGCTGTAACATATCAATTCGGCGTAGGTGCCACGTTTGGAACTGGTTATGGTTTAGTTCAAAACTTTACAGTAACTAATACTGGCGTAGTAAATGAAGCAAAAGATGAAGATGGAAATTGTGTAGCTCAGACAGATAATCAAGAAGTACTAGAAGCTACTGCTGATTTCGTATACGATACAACTAAAACTGCACCAGCTATAGGCGCAACAGTAACAGTTACTAGAGATTTAGTAGCAACTAAATATAGAGTAATATCAGTAACCAAGACAGAATCCAATTCTGATTATACTAAAATTAGTGTAGTTTTAAAAAGGTGGATTCATAACAGTTTACCAGCATAATAATAGAATTAATATAATAGGAGAATAATAGAATGGCAACTTATCAATTTGGTGTAGTAGGTACACTGACAACAGCTTACGGTCTATTGCAGAACTTCTCAGTAACTAATACAGCTACTGTTAACGAAGCAAAAGATAAAGATGGAGAAACTGCATATGTATCAAGCAATCAGGAAGTTTTAGAAGCTTCAGCTGATCTTATTTTTGATACTGCTCAGACAGCTCCAGGATTCGGTGACACAATTACCACAACAGGAATGTATGCGGGAATGTATAAAGTAATGTCAATAACAGAAACCGAATCTAATAGCGACTACAGAAAAATGTCAGTAACACTTAAGAAATGGGTAGACAACACATTACCAGCTTCATAATAAATGGAAACGGATCAACTTAAAAACAATCTTAAATATACTTCATTCATTGAAGCACCAGCTCCTAAGTTCGATGATATCTTAGTAGAAAATACTGATGATAACTTCGACTTGGAGACTGCTTCTATTCTCGAAGGGGAATTAGAAATTAATGGAGTATCTTTTCCTGCGCCTACAACGGCGTTTATAATGTTTTTAGATTTGATTAGAAGTCCTTTCGTTTATAAGAGCGAACCTAAACTTTCAGATATATATGACGCTTTGTTTGTATTAAAGTACAGAGAGCAAGCCGTATCTGATGTTTATGGAATGTTTTCAGCTAAAAAGTATCTAGACAAGTACGAACATTTAGTAGAAAAATCTCCTGAATACCTAACTGTAGTACTAGCTCATAGAGAGAAGTATGAACAGAAGTTGCAGAAATTCCATACTCTTGCTGCTACATTCGGAGAAAAAATAGGCATATTCGATATTCAAGAAGTTGCTAATAAGATTGAAGATTATATAACAATATGTTTTGGCGGCTTTAATATGTTGCCTAAAAATTCAGACGATACAGATAAAAAAAAAGATTAGACGCTGAGTGGATAAGTGAAATTATCTGCGCTCTACACGTGGTATCATCGGCAACTGTTAAGGACATTCTATGGCGGTTGCCTTTATCGTTAGTAGGTCATTTATACGCTAAAGCACTGAAGTACAATGGAGTAAAAGGAATAGAGCGTCCTAAAAAATATAAAAACGCTCTAGCAGAATTAAAGAAACAAATGGAGTCTCAAAATGTCAGGAATTAAAATAGATTTTGGAGCAAACGTCCAACCGTTCAACGACGCAATGGGACATGTCAGGGGTTCAGTAGATAGACTTGCCTCAGGACTAGCTGGTAAATTAACCGGAGCTCTAGGCCTAACTAGTTTAGTATATGCAGCAGAAAGGTACGTGAATAAACTTCACGACATAGGCGAAGCATCTGCTAAAATGGGAGTTGGAACAGACTTCTTTCAAAAACTAGCATATTCAGCTGATAGATCTGGTAGTTCTATTGGAGTTGTAGAAGCTGCAGTTAAAAGATTGAATAGATATATTTATCAATTAGGATCTGGAGGAGCTGGTGCTGTAGAATTATCTCATACATTTGCTGCTATAGGTCTTACGTTCTCGGACTTAGAAAAGAAATCACCAGAAGAAAAACTTAAGAAAGTAATTCAAGCTCTTAGTGGAGTAACTGATGCCACAGAAAGAAGTGCATTGGCATCAAAAATATTTGGAAGATCTGGTGCCGACCTTAATGAATTTCTAAAGAACTACAATACTCTTGCTGCAGAAGCAGAAACGAAGGGATTAATAAAAGAATCTACCATCAAGGCTGCTGATGAATTAGTCGACTCTTTCAAAGATATAGGATTATACTTAGGAGTAATAGCCTCTGAATCAGGGGTATTTGAGAAGTTAGCTAAAGGAGTAGGAAGTTATTCCAAAGCTTTAGTTGAAGCTAAGGACGCAAGAAAAACTATAGAAACAACTGGAATGACTGGGGATTACGCTAGTAAACAGTCTAAGCTTATGTCTTTCCTTAGATTTGGTGCTGAAAATGTAGAATCAGGCGCTGTGCTTAATATACCAGCTCCGGCTAAGAGTGAAAGAGATGCTAAGAAAAAAGAGTTAGAAACTGCTAAAGTTGAATCTTTAAGAGCTCAACAGACTAGAGATGCAGAAATAAAAAGACAAGAACAGTACAGATTAGATCAAGCATCTAAAGAACGAGAAAAAATAGATAAAAAATTAAGATCTGAAGAAACTAACCTTAATATACTTAAGGCTGAAAACGAACTAAACGAGTACAATTTTGGGATATATAAAATAATTGCTGAAACTAACAAGAAGATAGCAGATGAAAAGAATAAAGAATTAAAAAATGCTATTCAGAACGAAGGTAATCAGAAACTTCAAAACTATTATCACGAATACTCTAACAAGCAAAAAGAAGCTGTCATGGGTATTAATGAAGAAATAGCTTTAGGTAAAGTCAAACAAAGAGTTGACAAGAAAGAGATTTCTGAAAAAGAATATCAGATATACGCTAGGCGCATGCAAGAGCAAATAGATCTAGATAAGGCAAGAAAAGAATCAGGAACTCCTGAGTTAATGAATGCTATCAAAGAAAAAGCTTCACTTGACATTCAAAGTATAATTAACAGTAGGGGTAATAGTGAATTACCATTCAGAGGGATAATGTCTGATATGGGTACAGGCGTTCAATCTGATTTAACTAGAGTTCAAGACACAGCGTTGGCATTGCAGAAAAAATCTTTAGATTATCAAAAATCTATGGATGGAACTTTAAAAGAAATAGAAAAAAAGAGTACACACTCTACATATAATTGAGGTTAAAAAATGAGTTTAATTGCTAGTTTATTATTACAGGAAGGCTATCCACAATATTCAAGGGAATTTGGGAAACCATTAAGAAAAGTTTATAAATATGAAATAGATCATGATTTAGTAGTTTCCAATATCCCTGCAGATTATTCTCAGGATCCACAAGGAGAGACTGGATATTTTTTCCAAAACTGTCAAGTATCTGGGGGTAGTACACCATTAACTCGTTTTTTAACTATCAGTTATGGTGCAATAGATTCTGGCTCTATGACGTCATCAGCAAGACAGATAGGTTCTATTATATATAGTTCTACAACAATGTCAACTGAGCGTCCTATAGAGGAACATCCAAGTTATTCAGACCCTGCTTTTGTTACTAAAATTGAATCGGCTGGAATAAAAACATATTTAGTTATGAGTCCTCAGTTTGTAAGAAGTGAAATAATTAATGGTAACTATATTAATATTTCTGAATCTTTAATTACTACAGGAATGCAAGTTCAAGGCGCTCCGCAGGGGTTAAATGGAGCTACCAGTGCTAACTGGGTAAAAACTGGTCGTGAAATTAATTGTGATGGAAATCGTATGGAAATACGAGATATATACAGTTACGATGCTAGAGGTTGGTTAACAGCTGATTTTGGATTAGACAATTTATCCTAAGGAAAAAAAATGAGAGAACCATTAATACCTAGACAGGGAGACGAAGTTAAGGCTTCCACTATTGCGGATATAATTCACTGGGTACGTAGCGCTATACCTAGAGGTGATGGAAAAACTGTTAGAGTTAAAACTACCAACGGGGGAAGTACAATATCCTCAATAGGTGGTGGGAATACTTTAATTTATTGTAAATTAACTTCTCACATAGAGGGTAGTATGTTTGGGGGAGATATATATCCCGATATGATTCAAACAGTTCCAGGAACGTATGACAATGTAATTTCGGGACAACAAGTAAGGGTAATAAATCTACTTCCTGCTTACGTAGCTTCGTTGACTTTTCCAAGTGATTTTTATATTGTAACACAGATGAATCATTCAGCAGAGGCTGGAGCTATAGTAACATATCCTGCTGGATTATATTATACAGTCCAACTGGATGTTTGGAGATAATTATGTCTGGATGGGCTGATTACGGACTAGCATCAGGAGATTTTGTAGGCAAACCTATACTGTATACTCATGAAGCATTTATGAACGCTTTTAAGGAGCGTTTATATGCTATTGATGACGGTAATTGGTATAGTGACTGGGCTTTAAATTCTAAGCCTACTAAAACCCAAATTCAGCTTTATCACTGGCTAGCTTGGGTTCATTTGCCTCTATTCTATGGACATATGGTAGGAGATGTTCCAACCATGTATTCTACAGCGGATTTAGAAGCAATAGTAGGTCCTATGATTCCTATCTATAATTGTAAAGCTTCTTGGGCTAGGCAAATATGGGGATTGATAAATTTATATACAACATCTATACGAGTAATTAATTGGTCTAGTAATATTTTTGAAAATGATAGAAGCGTTGATTCATATAATAGCGGAGATACTTATCCACCAGGACATCAACCATGGAGTGAAGTAATTCATTCTTATGAAGAACATACCTATTATAAAAGTTACAGCAGTTTTTGGAATCATCCTACTTTGTATATGTATTATGCCGGTTATTGCAAAGCAGCGTCTATGGACCCAGATCCAGAAGATCACAAACGTTGGATGATACAAGGTACTCCATATTCAGTAGATATGTATTTTACTAAAAGTTATACATTCCCAGAATACTCTTACATGCAGGGGGATAAAACCGTATATTTATATCCTCAAACGTTAGATAGTACAACTATATTTCAGCCAGTTAATGGATTAGTTGAGGATACGTATAAGGTATGGGCAACTTCAGGGACAGAATCACTAGATACAACTTTTACAATTACTAATTTTGTAGCCTCAAGTCAAATGAAAATTGGTAATTCCCATATAGCTCCACCACTAAAAACGGATGCTAGTATATACGATCCTTTCTATGGTCCTTATACATGGTATCCAACTGTAAATACTTGCTTTAATAAAAATAAATCAAAATATGTGGTAAAAGATATTAATTTTCTTTATCATTCATAGTTTGACAAATAAACATAAATAAAAACAAACGAGGGTGACACATGTCTAGCGAAACAGTATATTACGATATTAACCAGAAAAGATTTATATACAATACAACTGGTGTTGAATTAACTTTAAAAGATTACCCATCAATAACTTTTAAAGAACAAAAAGTTATTACTTGGTATATAGGTTCTTGGAATTTTACTACTAATGCTTGGGTAGCTACTAACCTAACTACATTCAGTGTTACCGCATGGCAGAGTTCAGTAGATTATGACTTTTTGACTGCTACAGACCCTATGGTTAGAGTACTTAATACTAATATAGATTCTAGCAATTCAGCCACAGGTATTATAGTTGTTACTTATGATGCAGATACTACAGCTTTTGAAGATGCCGTAGAAGCTCAAACAAGTGGGCAACGCCAAATTTATATTGAATTAAAAGGATATAACGTATCAGGTAAACTTGCTTTCTTTGCTCGTCCTAGACTTGCTCAGATATACGGAGAAATGCAATTAGATCCAGGGACAGATCCTACTGGAACTACAGCTACTAATTATTACACTAAAAGTGAAGTAGACGCTAAGATAATAACTACTAAACAGGCTGTAAGTATTGCAGATTCAGCTACCTCTAATCTAACTCTTTTTGATCACACGCTTACTAGCGGTTGCACTTTTGAGTTTGTTTTCTCTGATACAGTTAATAGCAATCGTATATCTGGAAAAATATCTATAGAAACTGATCATACGATAAGAGTAAACGATTTAGAACACGATTACAATAGTACTGAAGTTATAACAGTTACTATTGGCGCATTTGATTTATCAGGTAATAATGTTAGGTTTAATATTACTAATGGTTCAGGTAATACTATTACTGGAGAATTGACAGTAAAAGATACAGTAGTTGTAAGTGCTTCAGTAGCAGCTACAACAATTACAGTAACAGATGAACATGCCGATACTACGTCATTTCCATTATTTGCATCATCAGCTACTGGGACAGATATAGTTCCTCATACAAATTCTGGACTAACTTACGACGCTCATACATACAATCTTACTACTACAACTTTTACTGGAGCTTTATCTGGTAACGCTACAACAGCTACTACGGCTGGTAAAGTAACTACTAATGCTAACCTAACTGGAACAGTAACATCTGCAGGAAATGCAACATCAATCGCATCTGGAGCAATTAAAGGTAATATGCTTCAAGCCGCTCCTACAGATTTAGGAGCTGCAAACGTATTAGCTGATCTCAGTAATAGTAATGGATCTTATACAACAAGCATTAAGGTAAATGGATATATTTCATGCGCTTATATACAGGACGTTGTTAGTGGGGTCTATTGCGATTATTTTTATAGCACTACCTCTGGTTCATATGCCACTATAAATATCGCCAGTACTGGAATTCTTCTAACTAGAAATAGAGCAGATGCAGTTAGTGCATGTACAATTAGACAAGTTCATGCTTCTTCTACAGGAGATGTTCTAAAGATAATGAAAGGTGCGTCCACGGCGTTGGCAGGTTTTGATTTATCAGGTAACCTAAGGTTTGATATAGCAGCAGCAGGTATAACCTTAAAACAAGGCGCAAATGGTAGAGTTGGAACATTTACATGTAATGGAACAACTCCAGTAACTGTATCTAATACTTCAGTAGCTATATCTGACGCTATTATAATATCGTTAAATACAGTAGGTGGTACTGTTGGAGCAACTCCAGCAATAAAAACTATCACAGCTAGCACAGGCTTTACTGTTGCAGGTACAGCTAGTGATACAAGTGTATACAATTACGCAATAATTAAAAACGCAGCTTAATAGGAGTTAAAATGAAAGAATATTTTGATTATTCAGAGGAAATGACTGACGGTTACCCAGCAACATGTTGGGTATTTACTGGATGTAGAATAGATATTGCAAATCTTTGTGCTTATCTAGATTACGACGGATTTAAAGATTTCGAATCTAAAGAAGCAGGAAAAGATGTAAAAGGCAAGAAAACAGTAAAGGTTGAAGGCATTAATTTGTTTGCTATCTACACTGCAATGCACGATACAATTGTATCCGCTACATTAGCAGATGAAAAATTCGAAGGCGCAAAATTAATACAGGTAAAAGAATAATGAAAGCATTTTTTAGTAAATGTTGGTCGGGAATCAAGACGGCGTTCACATTTGGAAAGAAGTATGCCGAAGAACATCCAGAACAAGTAGAAAAAGTTGTCGAAGCTGGTAAAAAAATAATAGAATAACCGGAGTTAATATAATGGCTAAGAGAACAAAAAAATATACTGCACCTAGTCCTGATACTGTTGAAATAGTAGTGGATAGCGTTGTTGCTGCATTGACGGGTAATGCAAGTACTGCTACAGCAGCTAGTGGTTTAATTACTACAGCAGGCGGTGGAACTACTTTAACTATGGGGTCAGTTACTACTGGTCAAACATTCGTTCTAAGTGGTACAACTATTCAAGGGGCTTCAGCTCCAGGAGACGTTACCGGACCTGCAACTAATACAAATCATTATGTACCTATATGGAATGGTACTGATTCTAAGACATTAGAAAATGGACATCCAGCTTCAGCTACGGCAGGAGCTTCAACTATTGTTATTTCTGATGGAAGCAATAAGATTGATACCTGGGTTTCTGATGCAAGTACTACTGTTGTAGGTATAGTTGAGTTAGCTATCGCAAGCGAAGTAACGACTGGAACAAGCGCCACTTTAGCAGTAACTCCTGACGCTCTTGCTGGTTCTACTATATTCGGAGTTAGGGGCTTAAATGTTAATGCTATAGCTGCTACAACTGATGTTACAGTTGCTGATGGACACGCCTATATTGGACCATTACCATCCTGTGTCAACGGAATGAATCTAATTTCAGCTGCAGCTAATACTATTACTGCTGGAGTAACTAATGCCACAACGATACAGATTTATAATGTAACTGATGCTGCGGATATGTTATCGGCTAATATTTCTATAGCCTCTACAGAAACTCATGGCACAGGAACTGTTGATGCCGCTCATGACGACGTAGCTACTTCTGATATGTTAAGAATAGATGTGGACGCCATAAGTACTACGGCTCCTAAGGGTTTATTTGTAACTTTAGAATTTCAATTACCTTAAGGTGTAATTATGGCTGGTTCAGATCATTATAACATTTTACTTTTACATTGTGATAGTTATCCTTTCACGGATTCCTCTTCATACGCAAGAGGAACTACTGGGAACTTTGTAGATTTAGAAGAAACTATCAAGAAGATTGGCGCTGGTTCTATTAATAATACTAATGCATCTGCTTATATTACATTAGAGAACAGTGATGACTTTGCATTTGGAACTGAGAGTTTTACTATAGATTGTTGGTTTTACATGACTTCTTTGGCTTCTGTCTCTAATTTTATAGGTTGGAGTACAGCAGCTAGTGGGGTTCAATTTTTATATGATAATTCAGATGATAAGTTCAAGGTTTATACATTTTCCGAAATAATATTGTCGTCAACTGCTGGGTTAGTTGCTATAAATGAATGGCATCATTGGGCGTATGTTCGTAACGGAAATAATCACCGAATATATATAGACGGCAATAATGTAGCTGAAACAACTAATACAGGATCATATGGCTCACCTAATCATCTTCATGATATAAAGATAGGAGCAGAAACTACTGGTCCATCTCAAAACTTTAAGGGGTACCTAGACGAGTTTCGTATATCTCGCGGAATAGCTAGATGGACGTCCAACTTTACTCCTCAAATAACTGCATACGCAGCAGATTACGTTGACGTATATCCACCGGCACATAATGCAACATATGTAGTAGCATCAAGTGATGACACTGATTATAAGTGTTATTACTGTACTGATCCCTCAAAACCTCTAGTAGGAGCAGCTTCAGGTAATTCTTGGAGAGGTGCTAGCCATTTAGACGTTATAGATGAGACTCCAACCTTAGTTGATACACAAAGAATAAATGTAGATTTAGGTTCAGCTAAATTAGTTACTAGAATAAAAATAGCTAATTATCACAGAAGTGGATTAGATACTACATTTGGAGCAAAAAACTTCATACTATCAGGAAGTAATAACGTGGCTGACTTCAATGATTTTGTATGTAATCATACTGGAACTTGGACAGACTTAACAACTTCTGCTAGTTTATTTGCAGAACATGCAGCATCTGATACTGTAGATTATCAATATTTCACAGTTACTAACTATATAGCCTATAGATATTATTCTATATACATAGCAGATACTTACGGATCCACAGATTTTAACGGATTGAGAAGATTAACTTTTCAAATAGATAATTTTGGTGGAAGCGGTTTTATCCCTAAAATAATTTGGTTTTAAAGGAATATAATTAAAATGTACAAAAAACACAAAATGAAGATACTGGGAATAATTGGAAGTTTAATGCTTTCTTTCGCGGTATGGTCTGCCAACGAATATAAAGAGTATGTTATATTTAAAAGTTCAACAGTATCTGATATATGCGAATTAAAACAGATAGCTAAAGAAACCGCAGAGACTACTAAGAGAATTGAGATAGAATTGGGTAAGATTGCTACAAGGCTGGACGAGAGAAGTCCTGGACGTAAAATCCAGGATGAATTTCTTGGTTATTAAATATATTCTATTATTGAATTTTCACTAAGAACCATCGTCCTTCCATCATCACATTGTACGAACCACTTAGAAACTTCTGGGAACTCGTAATTAATTTTAAGAGTCCCTGATATTCCGTACTGATTATGTTTGTCCTTGTGATACCTAAGGTAAACTCTAGCGTTATCCTTCCAGTCTTGATATTCTACTGATTTCATGGTGTAAACTCTAATAAATTCCTTTTAGCTGTTTCAATATAATAATTAGCCATATCCCTAATATTCTGAATTCTTTTTTCGTTTGTAATTTTCTTGTCAAATTTTTTATTATTAAACGTTATATCAACACATGCTAGAGATAATGCTAATTCCAATATTTTTTTACTGTTGTTTTTCATTTAGATATTCCCCCACTCCAATAAGTTTGTGAATTATCACTAGTATCTACAACACTACAAGATACAAAAGATAGCGCCATTGATATTAGCGCTAGTATTATAATTATAAAAGTTATTTTCATTTATTCAAACCAGAAATTACTATTAATAATATAATTGACCAACTTAACCATAATGTAGAAATAAGAAATAAATTAATTATATTTATAATTTTCATTTTTTCACCGGTGCATCCTCTGGGAAAGTTTCACTCGTCCCATTGTTTACTTTTATAATTGTTTTAACATCTCCGCTTAGATTCCAAAAACTTATATTGCTATATTGTTTATCTATTGATACCGAAGCTCCTACTGGTGCTGATGTGTATTTAACTGTTAAATATCCAATCTTAAGACTTAGCATTGAAGTTGCTTCTCCTACTATACTAGGCACACTTATATTCATACCCCATAAAGTTTCCTCGAAAGCTATTGCCTTTTTACTAAAATCTATTTGAGCACAGGACGTTAGTATACATGCAGTGAATCCTATTGCTGCTATTACAAATCCGTATATAGCAATTTTAATTAATTTTACAGTTTCTTTTATTTCGTTACTAATTTTGTTTCCATTTGTATTATTCGACGTTGTTGTTCCGCTCATTTTAATTCTCCATATCTTCTGGGTTAATTCCACACATGTCTTCGTCTTGAATTTCGCACACTTCCCTGTGAGCACAATCTGCACACTGTGGTTGTTTAGCTGTTTGTGGTTCTGTTAATTTATTAATCTTCTTCAGTGCTTCTAGAAAATATTCAGTCATCATAAGATACCTCATCTCGTGTATACTGAGATTTTTCTTCGTCCCATTCTCCTCTACTCATATGAGAGCATTCTGGACAGAAATTTATTACTTCATTGTCGCTCCAAACTGCTCCACAATCGCAACTATGATTTATGCATGCCATATTATACCTCTTTTATAGTTAGTTCTCTTATGTAATTATAGGGCAATCTAAATTCGCTCCCGTCAGCACATTTATATTCTAGATAAGAACTTAGAAATTTAAAAGAAACCGCATCTGCAACTTCATGATTAGTATCTTTTATCTTGAAAGATATAAACAGTCCAAAGAGTAAAGTTATTAATGCTATTTTTTTCATTCAAAAAACCTCTCTTAATATATTCCGTCTACTATTCCGAATTCCATTGCCTCTTCAACACTCATCCAATGATCATAACTCATCGCTTTTTCTACTTCTTCAACACTTTTTCCTGTAGCATCTACAAAAAGTTTTACGAGTTTATTATGTAGAAATTGTGTAAATTTAATATCATTCTTCATTTGATCTAACTTACCAATAGTTCCAGAGGAGACATCATGAACTAGGATAAAACTATTTTTACCTGCAAATCTATGCCTTTTTTCTCCATTAGCTAATATAGCAGCTCCCATTGACAATGCAATTCCTACAACATAATAGTTCTTTTCCTTTGCTGGATAACGATTGATAGCATCAATTATAGCATATCCTGCCAGTACTGATCCACCCGGGCTGTTAATAGACACATTAAGTACTTCGTCATCTTTTACTTTCTTAGATAGTTGTTTAGTTATTTTTCTAACCATTAAATCGTTAATCTCACCAAATATTTCTATCTCCTTTGCATAGAAACTAATTCCTACAAACATTGTCAATATTGTTAATATTACTTTTTTCATCATTCTCCTTCTTTTTGGTTTACTTTAATTATATCTAATTCTACAAATTAATCAATATCAAAATTATAAATAATACTAAAATAGTTATAAGAGTTATTCTATCATACCATTTAACTGTTCCTTTAGTAGGTGACAAATTTACTTTAGCTGAATTGGTAGTTTCGTATTTAGTTACTACACTTCCTACTCTCATACCTACTGTTTCAAATCCTATAGTTTTAGTTTCAGTTACTACTTTGCCTGGATCAATAACAGCGCATGCTGATATTAATATAATCCCTATAAATACTATTGTTTTCATTTGTGCTTTTCCTTTCTTGTATATTTGTTTTTATCTTTAAATTTTCGTTCACTAGGTGCAAAAGGCTTCCTTATTTTCATTATAGCCTTATTTAAATCTGATATTTTCATATTATCATTCTACCTTATTTTTAGTATATTTCAATAGAGGAATAATTAAAACTGGACAAATACTTGCTATTATTATTGTAGTATTTAATCCTACTACGTCAAACAACC
>Ga0247841_10009264_pt1 | contig 13838 bp, 14 predicted proteins | sample LaCruzMarch2015__2_FD_192410 | JGI IMG/M metagenome (GOLD analysis project Ga0247841, IMG submission 192410) | Freshwater microbial communities from meromictic Lake La Cruz, Castile-La Mancha, Spain - LaCruzMarch2015_18m | ecosystem: Environmental > Aquatic > Freshwater > Lake | place: Spain...
CGCCATATCACCCCAGCCAGAAACGACGGAGCATAATACTGCCGCCCATTCGCGGGATGCCTCCGATCTTGGCTCTGAGATCCATGCGGCCTTGGCCGCAATCTCCTGGCTGGACGCAACCCCTCCGGCGTTCCCAGAGTGCTCAGCCCAGGCCAGGCAACTACTGGAGGCCTTTTTCACCACGAGAACGGCTCAAAAGCTCTTCAGCCGCCCAGAGGAACCCTGCGAACTTTGGCTCGAGAAATCCTTCGATGTTCTCCTCGGAGAGCAATGGGTGAGCGGGGTCTTCGACCGCGTCCATATCCGCGTTCATCCCGACGGCCAACCCGCCTCCGCCACCATCTACGATTTCAAAACAGACAAGGCCTCACCCAAGGAAATTCAGTCCCGTTACGCACCTCAGATGGCCGCCTACCGCGAAGCAGCCGCCATCCTCCTGGGACTAACAGATGTGACTGTCGAAACCGTCCCAATCCGCATCAAGACCTGAAACTCCCCCCCTCCCATCTGGAAAACAGTGCGGATTCAGGCCCGTCACGACGGCTCCAGCGGGTCCGGGTCTTCCTCTTCGATTTCGCGGCGGATCGCCTTGGAGATGAACGGCCGGACGAATCCGTAAAGCAGGAATGAAACAAAGAGGACAGCCGGCATCCATCGGTAGTTCATCGCGGTGATCGCGAGCAGCAGGATGAGGAAGAGGAAAGCCGGAATCGACCGCTGCGTCCTCCAGTTGAGCCCCTTGAAGCTCGGATAGCGGACGCGGCTGAACATCATGAACGAAAGAAAAAGGAGGAGGAACGGAAGAACAAATTTCCAGGGACCGACCTCGCGGTCGTCGGCCTGAAGCCAGAGCATGAGAAGCGTGAGCGAGGCGATGAGGCCGGCAGCAGCCGGGATCGGAAACCCCTGAAAATCCCGGTCCGGCTTGTCCCCGGGAGTTGCAGTCATGCAGTTGAACCGGGCCAGCCGCAGGGCTCCGCACAACAGAAACAAGAAGGCGATGATCCAGCCGGTTTTTTGAAAATCCCGGAGAACGATCTGATAGACGAGCAGGGCGGGCGCCACGCCGAACGAGACGATGTCGGCCAGCGAGTCGAACTCCCTCCCGAAGATGCTCTCATGCCCGCCGAGACGCGCAAGCCGTCCGTCGAGCAAGTCGAACACACACGCCCCCAGGATAAACGCGATCGCCTCGTGATAGAGAGTCCCCGCGGAGTGGCCGGTCGCCACGAGTAGCGAGGCTTCGATGATCCGCAGCACGGCCGCGAACCCGCAGAACAGGTTGCCGGCCGTCATCAGATTCGGCAGCAGGTAAATTTTCGGCTCGTTCGCTTCGCTCATGAGGAGATTCCGGTTGGGGATGCAAGGCGTGCGACGGGAGTCTCCCCACCCTTCACGCGGTCGCCAAGTTTGACGAGGATCTCGGCATCCATGGGCACAAAAAGCTCGGTGCGGGAGCCGAAGCGGATCATCCCGAACCGCTCCCCGCGGGCCAGCACATCTCCCACGACCGCCCATGGGCAGATCCTGCGTGCAATCGCCCCGGTGATCTGGCGCACCAGCACGGTTCCCACCGCCCCGGAAAAAACCCACGTCCGGCTCACGTTCAGCGACGACGACCTCAGGTCCCGGGCATCCAGAAATATTCCAGACTTCGGCTCCGAGTGCGTCACCTCGCCGGCAATCGGCGCGCGGTTCACATGGACGTCGAGGACGGACAGAAAGATCCCGATCCTCCGGACCTTTGCATTCAGGAATTCGGCCTCCTCGACTTCGTCCACCGTCGTAACCAGCCCGTCGGCGGGAGCGACGGCGATGGTTTCACCCGGCGGAGGGATCCGCTCCGGATCGCGGAAAAAGTAAAAGGTGAAAAGGATGGCGAGGGCGAGGATCACGGAAACGGCAGGAAAAAGCAGCAGCGCAAACATCCACGCGATGCCAAGGACCGCCAGGATCCCTCTCGCTTCAGCCATTGCCCAGTTTCGCATCCGGCCACGATAGTGGACTCCACTGCCCGCGGCAAGCGTTGGCGAACACCGCCGCGAAGCTGCCGTGGAATTCATGCGCCATCACACGATCGGACCCGTCCGCAAGCTCTTCCAATTCCTCGAAGACTACGACGCCCGCTGGTATGCCATCGGAATCAACCATCTACATAATGTCAACGGTCACGAACTGCCCCCTTTTTCTTTTTTGCGGGATATCGGGCGATTTCGCAAGAAGCGAGCGGACAAATCCCAAAAAGATGCAGGCCGCCGAAACGAATGCTACGACGGCCTGCCGTTCCCCCCAGAACGAGAGACAATGCAGCAGGGTTTGCGCCAAGTTCCCGCAGTTTTAGAAAATATTTGGAGAATCTTTTTCAACGGCGAAACGTGCTGAAATTCACCCCACGCTTACCGCAGCATTGCAGCCAGTTGAGACCGGCTCCGCACGCCGAGTTTTTTGAACGCTCCGTTCAATCGAAATTTCATAGCGGCCACGCTGATGCCAAGCTGCTTGGCGGCTTCTTCGTTGGAAAGTCCGTCGCCAGCCAGCAAGGCGGCCTCGCGCTCGGACGGGGTGAGGACGTTCAGTTGCGGGAGATTTGCGAATGCGGGGGAGCCGGATTCCACCAACTCGACGAGAAACGTCGGATGGGCGAGAAGCGAATCTTGTTTGAGAACGAGGGTGATCTCCGCCTGAAATCCCTGCTGCATCGGATGGGGAAGCGTCCTTTTTTTGAAGAGAGGAGAAGTCCCGTTCGAACCCACCTGCCATTCGCTCTTCAAGCTCTCGCAGGCCCGGATCACCTCGCCAGGCAGCTCCATCCCGCGGTCCAGAGACTCGTTCGACCGGCCTTCCCACTGTGCGGAGAGCAGGCGCGCACTCCGGCTCTGGTGGGTGATCCGCAGGTCCCATTCGAGCAATGTGGCGTTGCCCGGAAGCGAATCCAATAGCGCGGAAATCCGGTCACCGGCCGTCCGGGATTTGATCTCTTTTTTCAATCGCTTGAGCGCCGTGGCAATGTGCGGATGCACCAGCCGCAAACGCTTCAAATCGTCAGAGTCAAAGTCGGCTTGGTCCTCGCTCCGGAAGACGCAAAAGGCGTTTTGCGGCACAGGAGGGAAGAAACCCCAGAACAGCAGCGCCACCGAATGCCGCCAGTTCTCGGGCTCCATGAACTCGGTGTAAAACGGAAGCGATCTCAGCTTTTCCTCCGGTGGCAAATGATCGCGCGTGTGGAGAAGCCGCAATCCCGGCCTCCGCATCACATATCCGACGCTCGGATTTGCTTTGAAAAACCGCTCCATATACTCCGGTCCAAACTCCCGACCGAGCGAATCCCTCGCCAGAAGCGGCACGCTGTCCACATTTCTCAGGTTCGCCAGCACAAAATCGCAAACGACCGTGCCCTCAAGAAGTGAAAACACCGCCTTGAGAAATTCCTCGGTTTCCGTGGTCCCGTGCATGGCCAGCAACCGCCGCTCCCACTCCGCCGGAGAAACAGGCGCTCCCATGGATTTGCCCGGCGTGGATTTCACGCCGACGACTGTGCCACGCAAACGGGTGCCTTGTCGACCTTGGCGATGGGGTTGCGGAAAACTAACCGAAAGTTAGGTTTACGCTCTTGACGCAGGTCAAGTATTCTCCGCCCACTCAGGGACACAGACGTTGTGTTGTCCGCAGCCATCAACCTGTTGGAAATCTTATGAAAAACCTTCATCTCTCAAGTTCGCTTCCCGGCCTTCTGGCCGCGTTTGGTGTATTCCTACTCGGCAACCAGAAGCTGGTCGCGGATATCACCATCAGGTCTGATTACACCGTCTCGGTCAACGGGACGCTCACGGACACCGAGACGAGGAATTTCTTCACCCGCGAAAACGACGAAGAGTTCTCTCAGATCAATGCGGCCTACAGTCTTTATGCCGATCAATCGCAGTCGATCACAAACGGGACTCAGAATTTTGGGGGATCAAATTTTTACTCCGCGCTGACCGCCTCGGCATCCTATGCCATCACTGGCGGGACTCAGAACTTTGAATACGGAAGCATACTCGAAGCCAATGCCGCCAACGCAATCGACGGAGGCACGCAAAACTTCGCCAACGGATCGGGGCTGAGAGCCAATGCAAGCGACGCCATCAGCAATGGCACTCAGAATTTCGTGAATGGTAGCAATCTGGCCATTACCACAGATCGTGCCATCACGGGAGGCACACAGAATTTCTCGAATGGCAATGGCGCCCAGATTTCCTTTCAGTGGGGCGAATATTACGATGGAGCGATCACCGGGGGCACTCAGAACTTTCAGGGAGGCGGGGGCCCATTCGATGTTGTTGATATTTCCAGCATACGCGCCATTACCGGGGGCACACAGAACTTTTACTCTGCAGTTGATGTCTCTCGCGAAAACGCTATCATCGGAGGGGTTCAAAATGTGATCGGCGGCACGATGCGCGTCACCGCGACCGATGCCATTGTCGGCACATACGTGCCTTATGGGGGCGACCCCTCTCTCACCCCGACGGTCCTGTCGATTCTCTCATCCGGGACTCTGGAGGTTTCCGCGCAACGCGCGATCACCGGAACAAAGATTCTCCTCGGAGATGGCCACAGCTACTCCAGCAGCGTCGTCGATATCCAGGCCGACAATGCCCTTGACCGGACGGTTGACTTGCAATTTGACTTCAACGGCGTCCAATCGTTCAATGATCCACAACCCACGGGCGGAACGGTCTTTCTCAACGGCCACACTCTCACCGTAGGCTCGCTGTATGGCGGCGGCAGGGGAGACGTTCAGAACGGCCCGCAGGGAGTCGTTCAGTATGGATTCATCACGAACGATGGCTCTGCCACCCAGGCGACCCTCGTCATTGACACCACCGCCGCTTATGGCGTCGGCTCCGGTGTGCGCATTGAGGATGGCACCGGTGCGGCTGTCAACTTGGTCGTGCGGGGCACGGGGAGGCAGATCCTATCGTCCGGTCAAGGCTACACAGGAACGACCACAGTCGAAAACGCCGCCCTGTCGGTGAATTTTGGCCCGAATACCCAGCAACAAAATACAATCTCAACAGCCGGTCTCACGCTTTCGGCAGGGGCACTCCAAATCGATGGAGTGGTATCTGAGGTATACGCCGGGAATAACACCAACTACAGCCAGAATTTCAGCGGGCTTACTGTGGGAGCTGGGGCCTCCGTTCTGGATGTAAGACCGAACCAGTCCACAAGTCTCGAAGTGAATCTCGGCAACATTGCGAATCTCACCCGCGCGGCTGGCGGCACGATGGATTTCCGGGTCCAGCCCGGCTTTGACGGGTGGACCGGTACCTCCTACCCGGCGGCCGGGTCAGTGAAATTCTCCAACGTGGGATCCGATACGATTTTGCCTTGGGCCACGCTATCATACGGCGAGGCCTTTGCGAAGGTAGATGCGGGCGGGACCTCCCAAGTCACGGCACTGACCGCCTTCGACACAACCCGCAACGATGTGAACTTCAACTCTACTGCCGGCTTGCTGCAGTTCCCCGACGCAGCGGCGCACACGGTCGCCAATGACAACGGCGAAAAGTTCAACGCTGTGCTTGTCGGGCAGGCTGTGGGCAACCATACGGCCCGCGTCGATTACACGCGCTCGACCGCGCTGGACGCGAACGAGGAACTGATCTTCCACCAATACAATTTTAACAAAGCGGCGGAGTTTTCCTACGATGTCACACTGGATGGCAATGCGGCCTCGTTTCTTCTGACGAAAACCGGCGGGGGCACGCTGATCGTGGGAGGTGTCTCCAGCCGCATCGTGAACGGTGTCACCAGTGCCGCGAACATCTCTTTGCAGATCAATGAGGGAGACGTGATCACCGACCTGGCCATCGCCGGGGACGTGGTCTTGAAGAATGGCGGAAGCCTCGGCGGAAACGCCGTCGTGAACGGTCTTGTCAAGGTCGGCGGCGGCGGGCGTCTGCTCCCCGGTCGCAGCCCCGGCACCCTCACCGCAGCCACCGCCGAATGGGATGGCGGCGGCACCTACGTTTGGGAAATCAACAGCGCCACGGGCACGGCGGGACTGGTCTCCGGGGGTTGGGATTTGTTAGACGTAACAGGTGTCTTGGACATCACGGCCACGTTTGCGAATCCCTTCGTCATCGACATCAACACCCTCACGCTCGGCAACGTGGCGGGCAATATGGCGAACTTTAACCAGTATCAGGACTACTCATGGACGATCGCCACGGCAGCGGGAGGAATCACCGGCTTCAATACCAACGCGTTCACGCTGGACAAAACCGATTTTACGAACGATTACGACAATATCTACGGAGTTTTTTCGCTCGCCCTCAGTATGGACAGCAAGGATTTGAACCTCGTTTACACCTACAGTGGACCCGTGTCGGTTCCCGAGCCCTCGACCTGGCTGATTATGCTCGTTGGAGTCGGGACCGCCATGGCTCTGGTCCGCCGAAGGAGCAAGGGCCCGACCCGGTTGGGACAACCAAGCTGTTGAAGCATATCTCGCGCTTTGGGGAGTCGGGAAGAATTTGAATCTCTATTACATCTACAGCGGTCCCCCCATCCTGTAACCCTCGACCTGGGACGCTTGGACTCGACGACTGTGGATCTCTCGCTCACACTCTTTCCGTGGGCAGACTTCCGAAAGACCAAGGCCGGAATCAAGATGCACACGCAGATCGACCTTCGTGGCCCGATTTCGCTCCCACTTCCGGGCTCCGCTCCACCTGCCACAGATGCTCGCGTTCCTCAATCCGAAGCCGAACCACTCCTGCATTCCGGTCAAACTCGCATTCCTTGACTTCCCAGTTCATTCCCAATCCCAGCAGTTCGTGAAACAGCTTCTCCGGTGTCATCCCTGCTCTCTACGAAACCCATTCCACCGAAAACAGCGAAGAACCTTTTAATCAGAAGGGGCATCTTACCAGTCGGCATTCATCGATCCCGGAAAGTTCGGTGTCAGAGCCCGGCGGCATCCATGCGGCGCAAAGGGCGAAAACGAGATGTGATTTTCGATACCTCCGAATGGTGTGCGTATACGCAAACCGGAATGCCCTACTTGGAGCCAGCGACTCCGGCCGGGGCGAGGATGGCATCGCGCATGCCGTGAAGCAGCTTTTTGTCATCGGGGATTCGGGGTCAAAGATTTCTGAAGGATTTTCCCCCTGTTTTTTTCTGCCAGTTGAAGCCCCGGTGCCGGTCAACGTCCCGGGCGAGCGTCGGGCGGGACATGCCGCTTAAAGTCCATTGCGCCGTGCAAAACCCGCACGATCTGAAGGGTGTTTTTATGCATCCGGAAAAGGATCACATGTTTGCCTTCTGCCGCGATTTGGCAGCCGGGAAAAAGATCCCGGCGAAATCGGAATTTCGAGGGATCCGTGATGATGGTCCCGAATTTTTTCCAGATTTGATCCAGATACATCTGTTCTTGGACCGGTCCCCACCGCTCCAGGGTGTAGGCGCGGATCGAGCGGAGGTCGTCCAATGACGCCTGGGTGAGTTCGAGTTTCACGAATCCCTGCGCACCGTGGCCAGGAATTCTTTTTTTGAGTTCACCTGGATGACCTGTCCGACTTCAAGTTGAGCAAAACCGATCGCAGCCTCGCGCTGGAGCCATTGGTTTTCACTCTCGCGCCGGAGAGATTCCCGCAACGCCTCGCGGATGATTTCGCTGGCGTTGTTGTAGAGACCGGAAGCGACCTTCGCCTTGACGATGCTTTCCAACTCGGGAGTCAACGAGATGTTCACAGCCGGATCGTGCAAGGATTGCCAAAGATTGTCAAACTGGAAGCCGGCTCGATGGCGGACTCTGCCCGGCGGCGGCGACTCCCGCCGGGGCAAGGATGGCATCGCGCATGCCGTGCAGCAGCTTTTTGTCGTCGGGGCAAATCGTGGCGAGCGCTCCGCCGCAGGTGACGGATTTTTCGCCGACGAAGTAATACGGGCAGAGCCGGACCCTCCCCCGCATCTGGCGTAAACCGTCCATTCCGGGCAGCCAGAACTGCTCCTCCACAAGTCGTCCCGGGTGGAATTCCTGGAGGATATGCGGACGGTGTGGAAAGTCCGCAAGTGCGCCCTCAAGCTCGGCCCGCCATTCGATCTGCGGAAGATCGGAGGCCACAACCACCCCGCGCGATCCCCAGGCGTGCTCGGAAAACCCGCTGATCTTCAGGATGAATTTCCGCTTTTTCTGGCTGAACCCGGCGACCTCCGCCCACGATTGGGCATCGAGTCGGGGAAGCACGGCGTGTCGCGGGAGAGGTTCCGGATCCAGAAGCCATGTGTAGGGGATGACCCGCTGCAGCGCGAGATGCGCGCGCTCGCCGAGTTCCCTGCGCCAGAATTCCTCAAGCGGCTTGAGCCAGAAGAGTGCGAACCAGAGTTTCTCCTCCAAGGCGGGTTTGACCGGCGGAGTGATGGAGACCCTTCCCGCGACTGCCGCCTCCATGAGAGGGCCGGAAGCAGGAACGTTCGGCAGATCGAAAAGCTCGAAAAACCGGTAGATCCGCGGCTGCCAGTCGTCGCGAGGTTCGGCACTGAGGACCCTCCATGCAGGCCCGGCGCTGGAAGAATTCAATTCCTTGGCGAGCCATTCCATTTCCGGACGGTAGGTGGAAGCTTCCTCAGAAATAATAATATCTCCGCCGGGAAGAATTTGACGAAACCCCTGAAGCATTCCATCGGCCCCTCCGAGCACCTCATGGCCGAGCCCTGCATAGGTCTTGTTCAGCCACGCAGTAAGTCCAATTCCGCCGGGCACGCTGTCCACCTCCGCAATCGTGAACCCCTCATCGGTCAGGATGAGGTCCGGCCGGATGACCTTCGGGATGTCGCCGGCTACACCGTGCTCGCGCTGCCATGCGACGAGTTCGGCCGGTTTGCCCCGGTCAAGGATCTCCGCAACCCATCTGGGCTGGCGTCCTTTCACGCTGAGCCGGTAAAGCTGGTCGCAGGCCCGGACGAAGAGCAGAAGCCGGTAGCCCAGCTTGTCGAGTTCCTCATGAAGTTCCGGAGAAATCCCGAACGGACGCGGGCTGATCCTCCAGTCCTTCTCATGAAAAAGCCCCCCGTCCGGAAGCGCGGCGTGGACCGCTCGGACCGTGTCCAAGGAACTCATGAGAGGATTTTGAGGGCCTGTCGGATCAATTCCTCGGCGGTGAGCTGGGTCTCAGAAATCTCCTGGACCCTGCGGATCGCTTTGTGCGCCTCGACCTGCTTGTAGCCGAGGGAAATGAGGGCGAGCGTGGCATCGTGCAGCCGGGAATCCGCCTCGCTCGGGGCGTTCTTCGCGCTGGAGGCTTCCCATTCGGCGGCGACGCCGACCTTGTCCTTGAGTTCGAGAACGATCCTCTCCGCGGTTTTTTTTCCGACGCCGCTGATTTTCGAAATCGCCGCGATATCGCCCGCGACGACGGCGGCCTTGAACATCTCGACCGGCAGGCCGCTCAGAATGGCGAGCGCGATCTTCGGCCCGACCCCTGTGACATGGTGAAGCAGAAGGCGGAAGAGGTCGCGCTCAGTGGAAGAGAAGAACCCGTAGAGGATATGCGCATCCTCGCGAACGGTGAGATGCGTCAGGATTTTCACTTGCGAACCCGGCTGGGGAAGCCGCTCATAGCTTGAAACCGGGATCATAACCTGATACCCGACTCCTTGGACGTTCACGACAATCTGGGTCGGTAGTGCCTCGGCCAGGGTTCCTTCGAGAAATGCAATCACACCGCACCCATATCAAAGCCGGTCAAAAACTCAAATGGGCGTTGTGTTTTTTTCTGCTCTCCTCGGCGGCGGCTTCGGCTGATTCCCGGTGGGCGTGGATGGTCGAACCCTCGTTCATGGACTACAAGGTCCGCGAGCGGGTCGAGGGGTCGGAACGGACGATCCTCGCGCTCGTCCGGGTGAAGGACGGGGAGATCTTCGGAGCGGAGGGCGGGCATCCGAGCACGTTGACCATGGCTTCGAAGGAAATCTCGAAGGAAGCGACCCGGACCGCCAAAGAAGTTTTTGAATCGCTACAACCCAACTACGTCCGGGACAAGAACGGCGTGATCGAGTATGCGGTGCTGGAGTCCACGAATCCCCTCACTGCCTCAGCTGTGCTGGCTCCCGGGTTCGCCGAACGCTTCGCGGCCACCCTCGGACCGGACCTCCTTGTCGCTCTTCCGAACCGCTTCCAAATCCTCGTCTTCTCACGGCAGGATCAGGCATTCCAGAAAATGGGCGAATTCATCATCTCCGGCTACCTCAGTTCGAACTACCCGGTGAGCCGGGAGATCTTCGCCCTGGACAAGGGGAAACTCAGATCCCTTGGGGTGCTGAAATAGGATGCCTTGAAGTGCGTTCTGGCGGATTTCCGGAAAATCCGGTATTGTCCACAAATGAAACCTGCCTCGCATCTGGAAGAGCGCGCGGCCCGCGCGGAAAAAATCATCGCCGCCCCGGAGAACTTCAAGGTCTGCGAGGGATGCGAGTCGATTGTCGCAGCGCGCGTCGTGACCTGCCCGAACTGTCACGGTTACCGCTTCGACGAGGCGGCAGAGCGGGTTGTCGAGCAGGCTCGCCTGCTCGCATCGAGACCCCAGCAGAGCGTGACCTCGGCCGACCTCGAATAGTTGACAGATCAGGTTTTCCCGCCAACATTCCCCTCAATCAATCAATAATACCATGCCACTTGAAATTGGAACCAAAGCACCTGACTTCACCCTGAAATCCATGTCTGCCGACGGCCTCGTCGATGTGACTCTCTCGTCGAATTTCGGCAAGCAGGCCACTGTCATTCTCTTTTTTCCCCTGGCCTTCACCGGGGTCTGCACCCAAGAACTCTGCGACGTAACCGCCGGACTGCAAAAATACGCGGACCTCAAGGCCGAGGTCCTCGGGATCAGCGTGGACAGCCCGTTCGCCCAATCCGCATGGGCAAAAAAGGAAGGCATCTCGATCAAACTCCTGAGCGACCTGAACAAAGCGGTGACAAAGTCGTATGATGTTGTTTTTCCAGGCCTCGCAGGCATCGGCGACACGTCGGCCCGCGCGGCATTCGTGATCGATCAGGCCGGCATGATCGTCTACAGCGAGCAGACACCGACGCCAAAGGACCTCCCCGATTTCACCAAAATCGAGGCCGCGCTGAAGGCGCTCTGATGCCGGTGGGCGAACGGAAAAATTCGAAAAGCAGGGGAACGAAGTATCGCGCCCCATGCAGGTGATCCCGACGAAGGGAACGAACCCCGATCTGCGGAACTTTCCGGATTTCCTGATCCTGGGGCCGCAAAGGACGGGAACCACCTGGCTTTTCTACAACCTTCATCTGCATCCGGAAGTCCTGCTTCACCGGATGAAGGAGACATATTTTTTCAGCACGCTCGGGAAGCCGGACCACCCGCATTTTTTGTATCCCTGCCTCGAGGACTACCTTGCCTCGTACGACGAACCCTTCGGAGAGAGACTCAAAAAGCACTACACGTGCCTGAGGAAATCCCTTTCCCTTTACCATCCGAAAATCATCGGGGAGGCTACCGCGTCCTACGCGCTTCTCCCGGACGAGGTCATCGCAGGCATAGTGGCCTACAAGCCGGATCTCAAGGGAATCATCATGCTCCGGGATCCGATCGAGCGGGCGTGGTCGCATGCAAAGAAAACTTTGGTGAGAGGAAAATCGGAACCGGTGGGATTTGAAACATTCTGCGGATATTTCGAGAGCTCCGGCCAGCGGCAGCGCGCCGACTACCCCTCGATGATCGCGGCATGGAAAAAACATCTCGCCCCCGGAAACCTCTACCTCGGTCGCTATGACCGGATCGCCGGAGACCCGAAGGCGTTCCTGGAGGATGTCGAAAGATTCCTTGGCGTCACCACGAGAGCGCTCTTTTTCAACCGCCACCTCACAATCAAACTGAACCCCACATCTGAGGCCCCGATGCCCGGGGACATTCGAGGATTTCTGGAAAATTTCCTTGCGAAAGACGTGGAAGCATATGGGACGCTTCTGGCTGAAATCGGCGAGGGATGCGCGGTTTAACCCTCTGTCCCGCCGGTATTTTCCGGCCGGAGGCACCTACTTGCGCGCGCGCTCGTGGAATGCTAATTTCCCGCCCATGTTTCTTCCTGTCCCTCACTTGATTGTCCAGCCCGACGACGGCGTCGCTCCGGTTCTGGATTTCATCCGCCTCGCAAAGGAAAGCCTCCTCATCAAGCAATTCACGTTCAGCCAGCCGGAGCTGATGGAAGCGGTGGTGGAGCGGAAAAATGCGGGAGCGGCTGTCCGGGTTATGCTCAACCCCAAGCGCTCCGGCGGGGACCGCGCGAACGACGACACGTTTGAGTTTTTTCAGAAAGCCGGCGTCGAGATCAAGTGGGCGAGCCCGAAGTTCTATGTGACACACGAGAAATCGATCGTCGTGGACGGAAAAGCGGCGCTCATCGCGACATTCAACCTGTGCCAGAAATATTTCACACTGACCCGGGATTACGGAGTGATCGTGCAGGAGCCCGCGAAAGTTGCCCAGGTGGCAGAGGGTTTTCAGGCCGACTGGGAGCAGCGCGACTGGCATCCCTCCCCGGAGAGCGGGCTGCTTTGGAGCAACAACAACTCTCGCGAGGCGATGTCGCGGTTCATTGATTCCGCCCGCCATTCGCTTGCCGTTCAACATCCAAAATTCGTGGACGCCACGATCCTCGACCGCATCCTGAGCGCTGCGGACCGGGGAGTCGAGGTGCGCGTCCTCTGCGGCGGGAAGCACGGGATCAGCGATTGGGACATCCTCGACACCTTCTCATCCCTCCGGGTGATGCACCGCTCGGGCATCAAGGTCCACAAGCAGAAAAATCTCCGCCTCCATGCGAAGCTCCTGCTGGCCGACCAATCGCACGCGCTGGTCGGCTCGATGAACATCGACCGCTCGGCATTCGACCTGCGACGCGAGTTGGGAACCCAGGTGCACGATCCCGGCGTGGTCGCCCGCCTGCTGGCCGTCTTTGAGGGCGACTGGGATTCGTCTCACCGCTACGAGGCCCCGGATCCGCTGGATCCCTCGCTACACCACGAAAACGATTTTCCGCACGACAACGATCTGAAACATGAATGACAGGCCCTCGCTGACGGACCTCGCACTGACATTCAACCATATCGCGCTCGCTTCGTTCGGCGGCGGCCTTTCCGCGTGGTCACGCGAGGTTCTCGTCGCGGAAAAACACTGGATGGAAGACGAGGAGTTTCTGAGCGCGGTGACGATGTGCCGCATCCTGCCGGGAGCAAACCAGGTCAACCTCGCGGTTTTCGTCGGCGTCAAATTCCATGGCATTCCGGGCGCCCTCTCGGCGGTTTTCGGGCTAACTCTAGTCCCGGTCCTGATCGTGCTGGCGATGGCGTATTTCTACTTCCAGTTCCACCAGGTGCCTGCCGTCCAGGGGATCTTGAAAGGCGCGGCAGCGGCGGCGGTGGCGCTCACTCTTTCGATGGTTTTCAAAACCGGCCGCAAGTGCCTGCGAGGCCTCGTTCCCATCACCCTGTTCCTTGCCATCTTTGTGCTCAACGGCCTTGTGCGGTGGCCGTTGCTCGCCTGCCTTTCGCTGCTGGCCCCACTCGCCATCGGATGGGCGTGGCCGAAAAAGTCATGAACATCCGGACGCTCACCCAGATCTTCATCCTGTTCAGTTCGCTCTCGATCCTCTCGATCGGCGGAGGGAACACGGTTCTCCCGGAAATGCACCGTAAAGCGGTGGATAGCTACCACTGGCTCAGCGACAAACAATTCGCCGATGTCTTTGCCCTGTCCCAAGCCGCCCCCGGACCAAGCATCCTGATCGTCACGATCCTCGGCTACAAGGCGGCAGGCGTGACCGGGGCG
>Ga0247841_10009266_pt1 | contig 13835 bp, 9 predicted proteins | sample LaCruzMarch2015__2_FD_192410 | JGI IMG/M metagenome (GOLD analysis project Ga0247841, IMG submission 192410) | Freshwater microbial communities from meromictic Lake La Cruz, Castile-La Mancha, Spain - LaCruzMarch2015_18m | ecosystem: Environmental > Aquatic > Freshwater > Lake | place: Spain...
TTGGGCAGGACGTAGGCGTTGATCCGCCGTTGGTCCTCGTCGCCTGACTTCTTGGCGTTGCCGTGCCGATCCATGTAGGCGGCGCACAGGTCGCGCATGGTCTCGCCTTGGCGTTCCTGCTCGCGGGTCGCGACCGGATCGGCGCCTTCGGTCTCGACCTTCGCCAGTTCCGACCGGGCTACGGTGCGGGCTTGGTCCAGGGTCAGGACGCCATAGGTCCCGATGGTCAACAGGCGCTTGCGGTCCCCGACTCGGTAGGACAGCACGAATGCCTTGCGACCTCCCGGATAGACCCGACAGCCGAACCCCGGCACTTCGTCATCCCACAGGACGCACCGGGCGTTGTTCTCGCCCGCATACCGGGCCGCGTCTACGACTCGCTTTGTCAGCTTCACCTTTCCGCCCTCAAATTTGAGTCACCACTGAGTCACCAGAAGGGGGCGAATCAGGGCGTACCGTGCAGTAAAGGATAGCACAAGCGAACGGGCTAAACTGTTGTTGCAGCGTAAGGAATCGTAATCGATAGTAACCGAGCGAAAGGGCGACTCTCAGACTTTTAATCAGGTGGTCGCGCGTTCGAGTCGCGCAGGACGCACCATACTTTCAATAACTTAAGGCGCCTTTATGGCGCCTGTTCTTTTCAGGTGTGCCGCAGAATGTGCGGAGCGTTTATTGATCGTCATTTTTCACCAGAGTGACCCGTCCCTCGATCGTCCTTGCGTGCTCCGCCAAGTGTCCCGGGGCGAGACGAGCGCAGCGCCTCAATATCTCCTGAAGACCATCCGCCAGGGACGCGGCATTCGCTCAGCCGCCTCGCTGAGCATCGGGCAGCAGTGGTTGAGGCCAGTGCCCGGGAAACGGCGCTGACCGGGGAGAAGAATGCCCTGACCCTAGAGCCGCAGCGGTTGCGGCAGCATCTTCGGATGATGCAGTCCGAGATCAATGATGAGGTTCGCACACCGGGAAGGCGGTACGGCGCCTGCGACGCCTATTCTCCAAGAGGAGGGGGAGGCACCGCACGCAGCGCCGACCACGGGGCTAGGCTGTCGGCCAGAGGCGACTCGGCGTGACCCGCGTCTCAACCGCTGGGCGGCCTTGACCTGCTATTTAGCACCTACCAATCAAATCCGTTATCCTGATACTGGTTGTTCCGGTATCGGGTGTTTTGATACCTGTTGTTTTGGTAGGTTTGATACCGGTAGTTCTGATTGTTCTGCTGAGTTTTCTGGTTTTGATCATAGATCAGGCCGCCGATGGCACCGGCGCCGGCGCCGATCAGTGCACCCTTACCCGCGTCGCCGCTCAGCGAGCCGATCGCGGCTCCGCTGAGCGCACCGAGGGCGGCCGAGCTGCCGGTCCGCGAGGCGGTCGTCGTGCCGCAGCCGGACAGAATGGCCAAGGTGGTCACGAGTATAGAGGCAGTGGTGAGTTTCATCGAGTGTTCTCCAGGGTTGACGATACCAAAAGCCCCGCGTCGCGGTGGCTTACAAACTGTCGATCCATTGTTTCCCACTGTGAACGCCAACATTGGCCAACAATCAGGAAGCCATGAATAGACAGTTTCTTACCGTCTCCGTTCTAATCGTAGGCGGCAACGGTCGGCGCGTGAGCGGCACCACGCATGGGCGCGTTCTGCGCGGCGCGTGACGCCAATTGCCGTACGGCTGCGCAACCGTCGCCTCAGGCTCTTGTTGATGCTTTCATAACGGCCCTTGACTTGTTCGACGGCATGCTGATATGGCATTGCGCTATGACCAGGGTGATCATAGCCGGCGCGTGGCACGAGGCCTCACATCGCTATGGGGCATAGACTACCCATTTCGTGACGGCCCTTCGGTGCGCCAACGCACAATGGCGAAGGAAAGGCGGTGTCGGTGCGGACGCGGGGGATCAGCGACGGCAAGCCTACGGAGGTCGCCGTGATCAAGGTGCTTCCCGGCGACCTCGTGGCGCTCGCGGCCGGCGACCTGATCCCGCCCGACAAGCCAGGTCCCGAGGCCCACGACCTGTTCGTCAAGCAGGCGTTGCCGACCGGCGAACCCTAGCCGACCGACATGATCCTGCTGGATCAGGACCTGCACGGTCTCGATGACGGCGAACTGGAAGGCCGCCGCGCCGTCAAAGAAGGTGTTGATCAGATCATAGAGGCTGACTGTCCGGTCCAGCCCGAACAGGTCACTTCATGATTGGCTGCTTCTCAACAGCCGGAGGCATCAATTACCTCGGACATTATGGATTACAGAGCTTGCGAATGGTGTCAGCCATCGCCTGATTGACATCAAAATGTCTCTCCAGGAACGCGAGAATCGCTTGCGCAGACTCACAACTGTGGTCATAGCCTTGAATGAAACACGGGAGTTCTTGTGCTACACCGGGGAACCGCTGCTCAAAACGCCGTTCATTGGCGAATGCATCCCTAGGCGCCCCTATCTCTTGCGCAATGACGGCGGATAACTCCAAGACCCGGTCCACCGCGTACTGCTGAATAAAGCGACTCGCCGACAACTTTTCGCCGCGCCGGAATCGCCCCAGACCAACAAGCAGATTAGTCAATGCCTCGCCGACCAACCACTCCGTCGCGCTCTGGCAGACGGCCGGAAGGGGAACAACAGGTTCGGCGATATCCTCATTCAGACCGGGCACCTTCCAAACGATTCGCCCACGGGAAAACGGAATAGTGCCTAACTCGGCAAGCTCAAACACCGCGAACTCGCAGAAAATACCATCCTGGAACAGCACCTTAAAGCCATCCGGCGTATTCCGGAACTGATAGGCGAGCGGACACAGGCAACTCAACCAATCGAGATTGCTGAGATAACGACCCTTGTGACCCTGCTCCACGATCGCGAAAAAATCCAGATCCGACCAGGCATCCAGTCGCTCCAGTTCAACGCCGACGGAGCCCAGACCAATCAGCGCAAGGGCATGGCCTGAGCGTTCGAGCGACGCACCGATCTCATCCAAGCGGGTGAGCAATCTATTGGTCATGTTCATCTATTCCATCGGCTGTTTGATGATCGTTCGCAATTTCGATGGGTCTGCTTCACGGGCGTTGATCATCGTTCCGGACGCAAGAAAAACGGTATATCACTGCCTTACCGGCTCGGGAACCGGCCAAGCAGCAGCCAAGGTCGGTTTAGGGTAGCGTAACCCGACAATGCGCGCCAGAATGGCGAGTGATGGCGAGCGTTAACCGTCTGTTTTCGCGTGCCAAGGCAAGACCGCGCGCACCTATTCCGGCGTGAGGCTCGTGGCGCGGAGCGCCACGACGATGCGCGACACCGCGGAGCGGTGTCGCGAGAGTCCGGGCGGTGTCACGGGGAGTCCGCGCGCCGAGACCCCAACGCGGTCAACCGCTCGATCGCGATTGGGCAACATGCGGCGCACGCCGCTGCGCTATTGCGCCCTACAGCAAGACCCGCTCGATTCCGCCGGCCTGCACTTGCTTGATGAATGCGGCCTGCCAGCCCTCGCCGAGCAGCCGGCGGGCCAATTCGACGACGATGTAGTCCGTGGTGAGGCCGGTGTCGTCGGCGTACTTGGCGAGCCCCTGCTGACAGGCCGGACAGGCGGTGAGCAGTTTGACCTCGCCGTTGGTCACACGGTCGGTTCCGGTCAGGCCGCGGATGGCGCCGATCAGTTCCTCTTGTTTGCGAAAGCGCACCTGATTGGCGATGTCGGGCCGGGCGGTGCCCAGGGTGCCGGCCTCGCCGCAGCAGCGCTCGGAGAGCCGCACATCCTGGCCCATCAGGCTTGCCGCTACCTTGACCGGGGCATAGGTCTTCATGGGTGTATGACAGGGGTCGTGGTAGAGGTATTGGACCCCAGGCACGCCATCAAGACTGATGCCTTTTTCCATCAGCCACTCATGAATGTCGAGCAATCGGCAGCCGGGAAAGATTTGCCCGAATTCATATTGCAGGAGTTGATCCATGCAGGTGCCGCAGGAGACCAGGACGGTGCGGATGTCCAGATAGTTAAGTGTATTGGCGACGCGATGGAAGAGGACGCGGTTTTCCATGGTGAGCTGCCGGCCGCGCGCCTCCAGGCCCGCGGCGCGTTGCGGATAGCCGCAGCAGAGATAACCAGGGGGCAGGACGATCTGGGCGCCCTGGCGGTAGAGCATGGCGAGTACGGCCAGCCCGACATCCGAGAACAGGCGTTCCGACCCGCAGCCGGGGAAGTAGAAGACCGCCTCGGCATCGTCCGCGCTCTGGCGCGGGTCGCGCAGGATAGGCACCTGGGTGCGGTCCTCCAGGTCCAGCACCTGGCGGAAGCCGCGCTTGGGCAGTTGCACCCGAATCGGCCGGCTCACCAGGTCCAGCACTTGACCGGCGATGGCGGGCCGGCCGGTGGTGGCCCTGGGATGCGCGGTGCGCCCGTGGGTGAGACCCAGGGTGCGTGCCGCCCCGTGCGCCAGGTTGAGCGCGGCGAACCCCCACTGGGCCAGGCCCTTGCGCAGAAAGCGGATGGTGCGCGGGTGCGTGGTGTTGAGGAACTGCATGGCCGCCCAGGCCCCCGGGTTGAAACGCTTCTGACCGCGGCTGACCAGGATGCGGCGCATGCGCATGGTCACATCGCCGAAGTCGATCGACACCGGACAGGGGTTCAGGCACTTGTGGCAGACGGTGCAGTGATCGGCCACATCATTCATCTCATCGATGTGACGCAGCGACAGACCGCGCCGGGTCTGGTCCTCGTAGAGAAAGGCTTCGATGATGAGTCCGGTGCCCAGGATCTTATTGCGCGGCGAATAGAGCAGGTTGGCGCGCGGGACATGGGTCATGCATTTGGGCTTGCATTTGCCGCAGCGCAGACAATGCTTCACGTCGTCGTTGAGTGCGCCGAGCTCGCTCTCCTCCAGGATGATCGCCTCCTGCTGCACCAACCGCAGTGAGGGCGTATAGGCGCCGGCGAGTCCGGAACCCGGCATCAGCTTGCCGGGGTTGAACCGGCCGCGCGGGTCCACCCGTTCCTTGTAGGTGACGAAGGCCGCGAGCTTCGCCGGCTCCAGGTAGCGCAGCTTGGTGATGCCGATTCCGTGCTCCCCGGAGATGACCCCGCCCAGCGCGCCGGCCAGCGCCATGATCCGGTCGACCAAGCGATCAGCCTCCTGCAGCATCGCATAATCGGCTGAATGGACGGGGATGTTGGTATGGACATTGCCATCCCCGGCGTGCATGTGCAGGGCAATGAAGAGCCGGGAGTCGCGCCCCCGGCGGTGGATGGCGGCAAGCCGATCGCGCACGCCGGTCAGGTCCTGCCCGGCGAAGATCTCGGCGAGCCGGGCGCCGACCTCCTCCCGATAGGACTGACGCAGGTCGCGCCGCAGCATCAGATCCAGCAGCAGGTCGCCCGGCCGCAGCCGCGACTGTGCCGCCGCATCGAGTAATGACAGGTGTGCACTCGCCGGCGCATCGAGCTGAGCCAGCACCGTCTGCCAGCGGGTGCGGGCACCGGTCACGACGGCGCGGGCGGCGTCGCGCTTGGCGTCGAGGATGGCCGCCTCCTCGGCGGAGTCGTCGTAATCGCCCGCCGGACGCGCCTCGGGCAACCCCTGCGCCAGGTAGCCGAGAACAGCGGCCATGATCGCGTCCTTGTTCCTGATCGACTGCTCGATGTTCATCCGTTCGATGCCGCGGCTGTAGTCCGCCAGCCGCGGCAGGGGAATCACCACGTCCTCGTTGATCTTGAAAGCGTTGGTATGACGTGAAATGGCCGCGGTGCGGGCGCGGTCCAGCCAGAAGCGTTTGCGCGCCTCGGCACTGACGGCGATGAAACCCTCGGCATCGCGCGCCCACGCCAGTAGGACGACACGCTCGGCCGCGGCGGCTACGGCCGCCTCGTCGTCACTCACCAGGTCGGCGATCAGGACCATCTTCGGCAGTTCCCGACGATTGGCCTTGGTGGTGTAACCCACCGCCCGGACGTAGCGCTCGTCCAGGTGCTCCAGACCCGCTACCTGCACGTCCGGCAGGGCGTCGACCGCGTCTTTGATCTCGCAGATGGCCGGCACCGCCAGTTCCAGGTCGGTCCCGAAGAACTCCAGACAGACGGTGCGCACATGATCCGGCATCCGGTGCAGGACGAAGCAGGCGGAGGTGATAATGCCGTCGCAGCCCTCCTTCTGGACGCCGGGGAGTCCGCACAGGAACTTGTCGGTCACGTCCTTGCCCAGCCCGACCGTGCGCAGGGCGCTGCCGGGCATGGTCAGGATCTCGGGCTCACCCTGCGATGTGGTGCCATCCGGGGCGAAGCGCGACAAGCGGAAGCGCACCGTCTGCTGCGCGTGGATCTTGCCCAGATTGTGGTCCAGACGCTCGATCAGGAGCCAGTCCGCATCCGGGGTGACCATGCGCCAGGACACCAGATTATCCAGGGCCGTGCCCCAGAGCACCGCCTTCTTGCCCCCGGCGTTCATCGCCACGTTGCCGCCGATGCAGGAGGCATCCTGCGAGGTCGGGTCTACCGCGAAGGCGAGCCCGCTGGCGTCCGCCAGGTCCGAGACCCGACGAGTGACCACCCCGGCACCGCAACGCACGGTGGGGACCAGCCCCGCCACGCCGGGGAGCGCGATCCGCTCAACGAAGGACAGGTCTTCGAGCTTTTCGGTGTTGATGACGGCTGTCATCGGGTGTAGCGGGACGCCCGAGCCGGTATAGCCGGTGCCGCCGCCGCGCGGAATCAGGCTCAGGCCGCAGTCGATGCAGGCGCGCACGATGGGGGCCACCTCGGCCTCGGTGTCCGGGGTGATGACGACGAAGGGCAACTCGACACGCCAGTCGGTCGCGTCGGTCGCGTGCGAGACCCGCGCCAGGCCGCCGAAATCGAGGTTGTCCCGGCGGGTGATGCCGGCCAGCGCCTTGCGCAGCCGCGCGCGTGCCGCGCGCTCGGTATCGAACCAGTCCTTGAAGCGGGCCACCGCGGCGCGGGCGCCGGCCAGGAGTTGTGCCGCCGACGCGTTGTCGTTCAGTCGCTGCTCGAACTGATCCAGACGATGGTCCAGCGCACCGAGCAGCAGCCGGCGCCGCTTGAGGTTCTCCAGCAGATCGTCCTGGAGGTAAGGATTGCGGGTGATGACCCACATGTCTCCCAGCACCTCGAAGAGCATCCGCGCCGAGCGTCCAGTCCGCCGGGTCCCCCGCAAGGTATCGATGAGCGCCCACATCGGCTCGCCCAGGAAGCGGATCACGATTTCCCGATCGGAAAACGAGGTGTAGTTGTAAGGGATCTCGCGGATGCGTGGCTGGCTGTCGGGAATCATGGGGGGTCGGGGGTCCAACGGGGGTTCATCGTGCACTGCACAAAAGTGTAACCGAACCCAAGGTGACCTTCGCCATCGATCCGCTGAGGTTGCGCAGTGGTGCCGCATGCTGACCATGAAAATCGCACCGTGCCCCGTGGAAGCGGCCTCCGGCCGCGATGAGGCCATCGCAGCGTCTGAGTTTGCGGCGCGCCCCCATCGCGGCCGGAGGCCGCTCCCACGAAGGACGTTGACGCCGCGCGCTCGTTTCTTGCTAAGGCTGCCGCAGCACCCGCTGCAAAGCCGCACCCAGCGCCGTGGCCGTCGCGTCGAAGTCCACCCCGGTGATCAGATCCGCCACTTGGGTAACGGCGAGCCCCGGATAGCCGCAGGGGTCGATCCGGCGGAAGGGTTCGAGATCCATGTCGATATTGAGCGCGACACCGTGGTAGCTGCAGCCGTGACGGACCCGCAGGCCGAGCGCGGCGATCTTGGCTCCGGCGACATAGACCCCGGGTGCGTCCGCGCGGGCGCCGGCGACGATCCCATTCGCGCCGAGCAACTCGATCACCGCCTGCTCCAGCAGATGGACCAGGCGCTTGACGCCGACCCCCGAGCGGCGCAGGTCGAAGAGCAGGTAGGCGATGATCTGACCAGGGCCGTGGTAGGTCACCTGACCGCCGCGATCGGTCTGCACCACCGGGATGGCGCCCGGATCACGGACATGTTCCAGGCGGCCGGCCTGACCCAGGGTGAAGACCGGTGGGTGTTCCAGCAGCCAGATCGCGTCCGGGGTGTCCGCGTCGCGCGCGTCGGTGAAGGCACGCATGGCCTCCCAGGTTGCGCGGTAATCCTGGAGTCCGGCCAGACGGCGGACGATGAACGGTGCCCCATCGTTCATGCGCGACTCGATCGTCATGTCCGCCAGTCGCCCTAGAGTGCCCAGATGACCCGTTCGTCGGCAGTCAGGTCCTGATAGATCGCATCGAGTTGGGCCCGGCTCTCGGCCTGGATCGTGACAGTCACCGCCAGCCACTTGCCGCCGCTGCTCTCGCGCTGGCTGACGGCGGCCGCGTCGAATTCCGGAGCATGTCGGCGCACGATCGCCACAACCAGGGCGGCGAAATCGCCGTCCGCCCGCCCGGCCGCCTTGATGGGGTAACTGCAGGGGAACTGGAGCAGCGTCTGCGTGGCGGACGCCGGCTCGGACAGCGGTTCAATCGGTTCAATCGGTTCAGACATCGCCTACAAGCACCTTGGTTTTGTCACTCCGGATCAAAACCACTGTAACACGGTATCCCGGATCCGTTCCCACAGCCCGCCCTCGGCCACGGCTTCGAGCGCCACCAGCGGAACCCGGGTGATCTCCACGCCGGCCAGGGTGACGACGATGTCACCCAGCCGGGTACCCTGCGCGATCGGCGCGGTGAGCGTCGGCGCCTGGTCCATGCGGGCGCTCAACTCCGCGTAGCGGCCACGCGGAATGGTCGCCAGGACATCACGCGCCGGACCGATCGGGACCTCCTCCCGATCACCCTTCCAGACCCGCAGGCTTTTCACCGGCTCGCCGCCCGGATAGAGCCGATGACTTTCGTAGAAGCGGAAGCCATAGTTCAGCAGTTCCAGACTGGCCGATGCACGCGCTTCCGGATTCTTGGCTCCCAGGACGACCGAGACCAAACGCATGTCATCGCGTTTGGCCGAGGCGACCAGGCAATAACCGGCGTTCTGGGTATAGCCGGTCTTGACCCCGTCCACGGTCGAATCCCGCCACAGCAGACGGTTGCGATTGTGCTGCTTGATGCCGTTGTATTCGTACTCCTTGGTCCCGTCCCACACATAGTATTGCGGAAACTCACGGATCAGGGCGACGGTGACCTTGGCGATATCGCGGGCAGTGGTGTAGTGGTTGGCGTCGGGCAGCCCGGTGACGTTCACGAAGTGAGAGTTAGTCATCCCCAGCCGCTGGGCCTGGGCATTCATCAACTCCGCAAAGACCTGCTCGCTGCCCGCCACATGTTCGGCCAGAGCAACGCTTGCATCATTGCCGGATTGGATGATCATCCCCTTGAGCAGGTCCTCCAGACCGACCCGCTTGCCGACCTCGACGAACATCTTGGAGCCGCCGGTGCGCCAGGCGTTCTCACTGATCAGCACCTGGTCGGTCAGGTGCGCATGCCCCTCGGCCAGTTCCCGATACAGGGTATAGCCGGTCATGATCTTGGTCAGACTGGCCGGCTCCAGCCGCAGGTCGGCGTTGGACTCCGCCAGGACGGCACCGGTATTGAAGTCCACCAGGAGATAACCCTTGGCCTCGATCTGGGGTGCGGCCGGGATGATCGGCGCCGCCTGAGGGGCCGCCGGGGGGTTGATCGAAGGGTTGGTTGGGGTGCTCGAAGCCCCCTGCGCCCCAAGCCGCGCGGGCAGGAGGGCAAGCAGACACAGGAGCAGCAGCGCGGGATGCAACTTCATGGGGAATAAATAGAGACTCGCGGTGGTAACAGGCGAATGGCCCTTAATTCTAACCGTGCGCCGGCTATTTGACACCCGCCTTGGGCGCTTGCCGGAAATCGCCTTAGTTCCAGACCCGCCGCGGTTCACTCACGCCAAGGGTCGACAGCTTGGCGGACACCCGCCGCGCCTCGCCTTCCGACCCAAAGGGGCCGACGCGGACTTTGTAGAGACTGGCGCCGCCCTCCGCGGGGCGCTGCACGCGCACTTGCTCGGCCAACTGAACGGTCAGTCGCTCACGCAGACGCTCGGCGTTGTGCGGATCGCCAAAGGCGCCCACCTGAAGATAGAGCCCTTCCTTCCCTGCCCCGTCGGCATCCGCGGCGACCGCTGGACGCGAAGGCGCGGCGGCGGCCGTCCTGGTGTCGGAGGCTGAATCGCTCTTCGCTGCGACGACCGTGGGCCCGTCATCCGCCGATTGCGGCCGCGAGGGCTCCTTGGTGTCGGACGCGGGCCGCGTCGGCGGCCTGGGTTCGATGGCGGCGAGTGCCGCGGCGACGGCCCGGTCGTGCGACGCGGACGCTTTGGCCGGGGCCGAGGTCCGCCGCGGTGCCGCACTGGCGGTCACCGCCGACGCGCGGGCCGGAGGCTGTTTGGCCGCGAGGAAAGGTCCGCGCGAGGGTCCGGGGTCGGTAGCGGGACGCCCCGGATCGATGGCACGTACCTCGACCAGCGCCGTGCCATTGGACACCACCCCGATTTTTGTGGCCGCGGCGTAGGATAGATCGATGACCCGCGGCCCGTGGAACGGCCCCCGGTCGTTGATGCGCACGACCGCGCTCCGACCATTCTCCACGTTTGTTACTCGGGCATAGGTCGGCAGCGGCAGCGTCTTGTGAGCCGCCGTCATCGAGTACATATCATAACGCTCGCCGGAACTGGTTTTTTGCCCGTGGAATTTCTTTCCGTACCAGGACGCCATCCCCCGCTCCACATGCCCGTGACTATCCGGCTTTGTGTAGTAGCGCTTGCCGCGTACAACATAGGTGGCCATGTTCCCGTACTTGGAGCGGGGCTCCACGCGCGGGACCGCATCCGGAGTGTCATCCAAATTCAAACCCCGATCACCGGGTGCACCATCCGCTGTATCGCCCCCCTGGCTGGCGCAGCCACCCAGCACCAGCAGCAATCCGCAGATGGCGGCCGCTTGCAGGACACTGGCCGCGACGGCAGAGCGACGGCGCCTGGACGCCTGCTGAAATCTCGCGTTGCGCGCGTTCATTGGACAATTCCCCCGGTTTTTTCGGTAAATGCCACCCCGTGAATGCCTGGCCGGCCGCGCAAGCGCCGTCCGTCCCTGGTTCCGCGTCAAGCGTCAGGCACTCCACTCAAGTCATTGCAGCGGCACGCCGATCTGCGCCGATCGGAGTGGGCAAGGCACCTCCGATACGGACCCGCGCAGGATGTCGGCGGCACGCGAAAATTATCAGGCATTACTTTGAGTATATCCGCAAAGCTGCTCAATACAAAGCTATTTGCGATGCGTTTGGATCGCCATCAACATGCCGAAACCAGCCATCAGCGTGACCATGGAGGTCCCGCCGTAGCTGATCAGCGGAAGCGGGACACCGACCACGGGCAGCAAGCCGGTGACCATGCCGGTGTTGACGAAGACATAGATGAAGAACACCAGCGACAGGCCCCCAGCGAGCAGCCGCCCGTAAGTGTCCGGGGCATTCACCGCGATCACGAGCCCGCGATAGATGATGAAAAGATACAGGGCGAGCAGCACCAGGATCCCGAACAGGCCGAACTCCTCCCCGATCACCGCAAAAATAAAATCGGTGTGACGCTCCGGCAGAAACTCGAGGTGGGACTGAGTGCCGTTCAACCAGCCCTTGCCGTGCAGGCCGCCGGAGCCGATGGCGATCTGCGACTGGATGATGTGGTAACCGGACCCCAGCGGATCCGACGCGGGGTCCAGAAAAGTCAGGACCCGCTGCCGCTGATAATCCCGCATCTGGTGCCATAGCAACGGCGCCAGGCCCCCCGCGGTGGCGGCCGTCATCACGATGACGCGCCAGCCCAGACCGCCGATGAAGAGGACCGTAAGCCCGGCACCGGCCACCAGAATCGCGGTGCCCAGATCCGGTTGTTTGGCGATCAGGACCACCGGGACCAGGATCAGCACGGCGACCGCCAGCACCCGCAACAAACCGGGCGGCAAGGGCCGCGCCGCCAAGACCCAGGCGACCGCCATGGGCACGGCGAGCTTGAGCAACTCCGATGGCTGAAAACGCACCATCCCCAGGTCGAGCCAACGCTGGGCACCCTTGCCCACGTCGCCGAACAGCAGCACCGCCAACAACATCAACACACCCAGCACGTACAGCGGGAGCGACCAGCGGCGCAGGTGATTGGGCGAGACCTGCGCCAGCACGAACATCAGTCCAAACGCCAGGGCGAGCCGCAACAACTGGCGCTCGACCACCGCGAGGTCGCGGTCCCCGGCACTGAACAGGACGGCCAGACCGAAGGCGCAGAGCAAGAGCAAGCCCCCCAGGAGCGGGGTATCGAGATGCAGACGCCGCAGAAAACCCGCGCGCTGGTCGACCAACGACTGGAAACCCGATGACAAGGGCCTAGTCGCCATCGGCTGGTCCCGGGTCGGTCATCGGCGTGGTTCCGCCGAGATAGGCATCCATCACCTGGCGCGCCACCGGGGCCGCGGTCGAACCCCCATGCCCGCCGTTCTCCACGATAACCGCCACCGCAATCCGCGGGTCGTCCACCGGGGCGAAGGCGATGAACAGCGCGTGGTCACGCATTCGCTCGTCAATACGTGCCGCGTTATACGACTGGTTCTGGCCCAAGGTGAAGACCTGCGCGGTGCCGGTCTTGCCGGCAATCCGGTAATCCTGGCTGCGGATGGCCTTGGCGGTCCCCCGCGCACCCTCCACCACCTGGGTCATGGCATGGATGATCTGATCCCAGCGCTGCGGGTCGGCCACATCGATCTGGTGGGAGACCACCGGCAGATCTTCCGCCGCGGACGCCCCCGGCAGTTTGGCGCTGCGCGCGACGCGCGGCTGGAAAAACTGTCCGCGACTGGCCAGGCTCGCGGTGGCAACCGCGAGTTGCAAGGGGGTGGCCAGAAAGGCGCCCTGGCCGATGCCAACGATCAGGGTCTCGCCCGGGTACCAGATTTGTTTACGCACCTGCTCTTTCCACTCCTTCGACGGCACCAGCCCACTCATCTCGCCGGCCACGTCGATTCCGGTGCGTGCGCCGAAGCCGAACGCGCCGAGAAACGGCTTGAGACGTTCGATCCCGATCGCATGGGCGAGATCGTAGAAATACACATCACAGGACTGCACCAGGGCCGCCTCCAAGGTCACGGTCCCGTGCCCGCCGCGCCGCCAGCAGCGATACCGGTGACTCTGGCCGGGGAGCCGGTAATAGCCGGGGCAGTAGGTGGCCTTGCGGGCGTTCGTCACCTCGGTCACCAGCCCGGCAAGTCCGACAAAGGGCTTGACCGTCGACCCCGGCGGGTACTGACCGCGAACCGCCCGATTGTAGAGCGGTTTATCCGGCGAATAGAGCAGGGCGTGATAGTCCTTCTGCCCGATGCCCTCGACGAACGGGTTGGGATCGAAGCTCGGTTGACTCACCAGTGCCAGGACGCCGCCGGTGCGTGGGTCCACGGCCACCACGGCCCCGCGACGGTCGCCCAGTGCCCGCGTGGCGGCGCGCTGCACCTCGATGTCCAGAAACAAATGCAGATCCCGACCCGGCACCGGGGGCTTGCCTTCCAGCGTTCGCAAGACCCGCCCGCGGGCGTTCACCTCCACCTGCTGATAGCCCACGTGCCCATGCAGCAGTGATTCATGCGCCTTTTCCACACCGCCCTTGCCGATGAAATTGGTCCCGGCGTAGTCGCTGGTATCGATGTGCTCCATTTCCTGCGCATTGATCCGCCCCACGTAACCGAGGACGTGGGCCGTCAGCGCGCCATGAGGATAGGTGCGCAGCAGTTCCGCATGGACCTCCACGCCGGGAAAGCGATAGCTGTCCAGGGAGAAGCGGGCCACCTCCTCCGGGGTTAGATTGAGCCGCAGCGGGACACCCTGAAAGCGCACGC
>Ga0247841_10009268_pt1 | contig 13833 bp, 11 predicted proteins | sample LaCruzMarch2015__2_FD_192410 | JGI IMG/M metagenome (GOLD analysis project Ga0247841, IMG submission 192410) | Freshwater microbial communities from meromictic Lake La Cruz, Castile-La Mancha, Spain - LaCruzMarch2015_18m | ecosystem: Environmental > Aquatic > Freshwater > Lake | place: Spain...
CATCAAGGCGCTGTTAACCGGGTTGGATGAGCTTCCCGACGTTGCGCCCGGCGTCCGGGCGAAATGGCAGGAGGTATTCGAGCGTGAGGGAGTAGCGGGACTCCGGCACGCCCTTGAGGCCAGAAGCCCGGAATGGATCGCCGCCCTGCCGGAATCCGATCACGCAAACAGTCGCCGGCTGATCCGTGCGCTTGAATTGTTGGACATGGGGCGAACAACTCCACCGCGCTCGTGGGCGGCCCGTATGTCCGTCACGCCCATTACCGGACTTGAGATTCCCCGGGACAGGCTTGTTGCCCGTATCGAGACCCGTGTGCGGGAGATGTATGCCGCGGGGCTGCTTGAAGAGGTCCGTTCCCTTTTGGAGGGGCCGTGGGATCCGGCTGGAACAGCGGCCCAGGCGATTGGCTATGCGGAAGCCATTGCCTGTATCAGGGGCGAGGTGGCGGAGGCAAAAGCCATTCAGCTCACGATTCAGAGGACCCGGCAGCTTGCCAAGCGCCAGATGACCTGGTTCCGGCATCAGACGAATGTATCCTGGATCCACATTGAACCCTCCCTGTCCTTGGACGAGATGGCCGCCCGGGTTTCCACAGAGTGGGACGCGAGCGGGCCGGTCGCGGTCCAGGGTTAGGCTTGAGCCACTCCCGTAATGGGTCAGTTACAGGGGGGGGCGTCCCCGTGGCCTTGTGCCACGGGTCGCAAAAATGTTCGGTTCCCGCCACGCAAGGTGGCGGGGCACCCCCTGTAACTGACCCCTTACCCACTCCCTGTTTTCTTTCTAGGCAGATAGCTAATTAATAACTATAGTTATTAAATGAACATTGACCGCTATCCTGTGCCGGCCTTGCCGCTTTGTCCCAGGGTGTGTGATATGCCGTCCCGGCTTCGTCCCCGCGAGGCGGTGGACCGGCAGGGGATCGAGAATGTCTCCGATTCGGTCCTGCTGGCGATTCTGCTTCGAACAGGAGCCCGAGGGCTCAATGCGGTGGATCTGGCGGATCGGATGCTTCGCAAATATGGCAGCTTGACCGCCCTGTCGCGGGCCTCCATCGGGGAGTTGACGGCTGACAAGGATTTAAAAGGACTGGGAAAGGTCAAGGCGCAGATGATCCGGGCCGCCCTGGATCTGGCCCGGCGGATGGCGGATGAAACCCGGGACGAGCGAGGTGGTTTTGTCAGGACGCCGGAAGATGTGGCCGGCGTGATGAGGGAGTCCGCCCGCGGGCTTGATCATGAGCGGTTCTGGGTGCTGAACCTCGACACGAGGAATCGGCTGAAGGGGCATCCCCGGGAAATATCGAAAGGAATCCTGGATTCAAGCCTGGTCCACCCGCGGGAGGTGTTCAGGCCGGCCATCGAGTTCGGGTGTGCCGCGGTGATTGTCCTGCATAATCATCCTTCCGGCGATCCAACCCCCTCGGCAGAGGATATCAAACTGACCCGCCAGCTGGTCCAGGCCGGCAAGGTGATAGGCATCAAGGTCCTTGATCATGTCATTCTGGGCCGTCGAACCGGGGCGCAACCCCGTGATTTCATGAGCCTTCGCGAATCCGGCGGGGTTGATTTCGATGGGTAAGCGTTAACGCCGAGCCACGGCCGCATCCACCTCTGCCTGGATGGCCAGGGCGGCTTTGAAGGGGTCGGCTGCCTCGACGATGGGGCGGCCCACAACCAGGTAGGTTGAGCCGGCCTCCACGGCTACCGCCGGGGTGGCAACCCGTTTCTGGTCACCAACATCGGCGCCGGAGGGCCGGATGCCCGGGGTGACCAGAATGGGGGCGGGTCCGAATTTTCTACGGAGCAAAGGGGCCTCGTGGACGGAGGTCACAACCCCGTCAATGCCGCAGGCCAGGGCCATTTCCGTCAGCGCCAGGGCCTGATCCGCGACGGTGCGTTGGATGCCAAGGTCGGTGAAGTCATCCTGGTTCAGGCTGGTGAGGGTGGTTACCGCCACCAGGCGGGGCCGATTGGGGCCGAAGGCGGCGGCCGCTTCGGCGGCGGCCTTGAGCATGGCCCGGCCGCCGATGGCGTGGACGGTCATCAGGTTGACGCCCAGCTTGCCGGCGGCGGTCACGGCATTGGCCACGGTTCTGGGGATGTCATGAAACTTGAGATCCAGGAAGATGTGCCGGTTGCGGCGGGCAGACAAGGTGTTGAGCACGGCGGGGCCTTCCGCCGAGAACAGCTCCAGGCCGATTTTGAACCAGGACAGTTGATCGGGAAGTTTCGCGAGCAGCGGGGCGACATCAGCGGAAGACGGCACATCAATGGCGAGAATGATTTCGGGCTTCATGGGCTTTCCTTTATGACGATCAATGACGGAATCTTGTATCTGATACCCTGTTCCGATTCGAGCTTCTTTTTCTTGTAAGGAGTTACAGGGGGGGGGCGTCCCCGTGGCCGTGTGCCGCGGGGCGTAAAAATGTTCGGTTCCCGCCACGCAAGGTGGCGGGGCACCCCCTATCACCCATTACTTTTTCTCAGGTTGAGTGAGTGCGGGGGATGTAGTATAAAGAGGGGGAATGAGATTTTTGCTCTATAATGTTCGATACGGGGCGGGGGTTGGCATCAAGTTTCACCTGCCTTTTCCGGGTTGCGGGTACCTCAAGCGGACAGGGGTGGTGCTGGATCAGATCACGGGATTCATCCGGGAACATGATCCTGACGTGGTCGGGCTTGTTGAGGTGGATGGCGGCTCCTTCCGGTCGAAGCGGCTGAATCAGGCCGAGACCATTGCCCGGGCCCTCGGGCACTATCATTCTTATGAATCCAAGTATGGCGACAAGTCCTGGGTCCGGTTCCTGCCTGTGGCGAACCGTCAGATGAACGCCTTCCTCACCCGTGATCTGATGCACGAACAGAAGTTTCTCTACTTTGATCATGGGGTGAAGCGGTTGGTGATCCAGCTTGAGTTGGAGCAGGTGACGCTGTTCCTGGTCCATCTCTCCATCAAGTTCCGCCACCGCCAGCATCAGCTTTGCGAGCTCTATTCACTTCTGAAAAGCGTGAAAAAACCCTATCTGGTGGCGGGTGATTTCAATGTCTTCTGGGGCGATCCCGAGATCGAGCTGTTCCTGGCCGCCACGGGGCTGAAAAGCGCCAGCCCTGAAGGGCGGCCCACCTATCCCAGTTGGGCGCCCAAGATGGAGCTCGACTTTATTCTGCATAGCCCCGGAATTGTGGTCCGCAATTTCCAGATGCCGGCCGTGACGTTTTCGGATCATTTGCCGCTGATCTGTGATTTTGATGTTGTCCCGTGAACTGAAACCCTGCGCTTGATATACTTAGGAGGTCGTGTATGGCAACCATAACATTGAAGGGAAATCCGATACAGACGGCGGGGGTGTTGCCGAAGGAAGGAACACGGGCGCCGGGATTTACGCTGACTGGCAGCGACTTGTCCGATGTGACGCTGGAACAGTTTGCGGGCAAGAAGAAGGTGTTGAATATTGTGCCGAGCCTCGACACCTCGGTGTGCGCCCTCTCGGCCCGTCGGTTCAACCACGAGGCCGGCACCCTGCCGGATACGGTGATCATCAACATTTCTGCCGACCTGCCCTTTGCCCAGAAACGCTTCTGTGAGGCGGAGGGGCTCAAGAATGTGGTCAATCTGTCCACGATGCGGGCTCCCGCATTCGGAAAGGATTATGGCGTGGTGATCACCACCGGACCGCTTGCCGGGCTGATGAGCCGGGCCGTGATCGTGCTGGACCGGCAGGACAAGGTTGTCTTTGCCGAGCAGGTGCCCGAAATCGCGCAGGAGCCCAATTACGAGGCCGCCCTGTTTGCCCTGAGGAAAACCCCGTGAGGCGGAAATCAAAGCGCATCATCCGGATCGCATCGGGAATCGGGCTGATTATTGTGGGACTTGTCGGGATTGTGGTCCCTGTTCTGCCCGGATGGACCCCTCTTGCCTTTGGAATTGTGCTGCTCATGCCCAGGAGCCGGTTGGCCAAGTGGCTGCGAGGTCAATTGAAGCGCATGAAAAAACGGTTGAAACCTAATGGGGCCTCTTCTGTTGTCCGCCCCGTTTCCGGGGAGGCAGCGGTAGAGTGGTGGGCGTTGGCCGCGAATGAGTGTGTGGCCAGGCTCAGTGCCGATAGCGTCCATGGACTGGGCAAAGCCGAGGGACTTCGCCGGCTGGAAGCCTACGGACCCAATACCCTGGTCGAACGTGGCGTGAAAAGCCCCTGGGTCATCCTGTGGGAACAGCTTACAGGGGTCATGGTGGTGATTCTGATCATTGCCGCCGTGGTTTCCGCCCTCATGGGGGAGGTTGCCGATGCCATCGTGATCGGCATTATCGTGGTGCTGAATTCGCTGCTGGGCCTCTTTCAGGAATACCGGGCGGAAAAGGCCATGGCCGCCCTCAAGAAGATGGCTGTTCCGTCAGTCAAAGTGCGACGGGAAGGGGTTCTCCAGGAAATCCCCTCAGGGGATCTGGTACCGGGTGATGTGGTGCTTCTGGAGGCGGGTAACCTGATTCCGGCGGATGGCCGCATTTTGGAGGCCGTGAATCTGCGGATCCAGGAAGCCGCATTGACGGGCGAGTCCGAACCCGTCGAAAAAACAGCCGGCCTTCTCGCGGCGGCGGCGCCCACCGTTGGGGACCGCCGGAACATGGTTCACATGGGAACCGTGGTCACCTATGGACGCGGCACAATCCTGGTGGCCGCGACAGGGATGCGAACACAATTGGGTGCCATTGCCACAATGATCCAGGATGTGAAGCGCGAAGCCACCCCGCTCCAGAAGCGGCTGGAACAGCTGGGCAAGGGACTGGCAGTGGCCGCGCTTGTCCTGGTGATTATTATTTTTGCCCAGGGCCTGTTTCGGGGCGGGCTGGGTGCGGAGAATTTGAAGCTGATGTTCCTGACGGCCATCAGCATGGCCGTGGCGGCGGTGCCCGAGGGTTTGCCTGCCGTGGTGACCATTGCCCTGGCCCTGGGGGCGCAGCGGATGCTGCGGCGTAACGCCCTGATCCGCAAACTCCTGGCGGTTGAAACCCTCGGTTCGGTCACCGTGATCTGTTCCGACAAGACCGGCACCCTGACGGAAAACAGGATGACGGTGACCGTCTTGAACGTGGCGGGGAAGCGGGTCACCCTGCAAGAGACGGGACACCCCGGGCTCGCGCCCCTTCTGACGGCCGGCGCACTCTGTAATGATGCCGTGCTGACTTCCGGATCTGTGGCGCTCGGGGATCCCACGGAAGGCGCCCTTGTGGTGGCGGCCGCACTTCTGGGCTTGCGAAAGAATGAGCTGGAACAGGCGTTGCCGCGTGTTGCGGAAGTGCCATTCGATTCCGACCGGAAGCGGATGACGACAATCCATCGCTTGCCGGAGGACGGCAAGGCCGGGGGATGGGCAACCGGTGGCTCACGCCAGTCTTTCATCGCCTTCTGCAAGGGCGCGCCGGAAGGTCTTCTGGAGCGTTGCACCGGGATTTGGGCACCGGAAGGCGTTCAACCGATGACCCCCGAAAAGAGGGCGGAAATCCAGGCGGCCAATGACCAGCTGGCGCGCGACGGGATGCGCGTCCTGGGCATTGCGTTCCGGTTGCTCGACCAGCCGTTTGGAGATGAGCTGGGCGAGGAGCAGATGGGCTTTCTGGGGTTGGTCGGCATGATTGATCCGCCCCGTCAGGAAGTGAAGGCGGCCATCCAGACCTGCCGGGAGGCAGGCATCCGGCCCGTCATGATTACAGGGGATCATCCCCTCACAGCCTTGGAAATCGCCAGACAGCTGGGGATTGCATCCGGCGACGGGCTCCTTACCGGTGTCGAGCTGGAGCGGATGTCGGTTGACGAATTGCGGGGCCGGGTGGATCAGGTCTCTGTGTATGCCCGCGTTTCCCCGGAGCATAAACTGAAAATCATTGAGGCGCTCCAGCAACGGGGACACGTGGTGGCGATGACCGGCGATGGGGTCAACGATGCGCCTGCCCTGCGGAAAGCGGATATCGGTGTGGCGATGGGGATTACGGGAACGGACGTCTCCAAGGAAGCCTCGGACATGGTCCTGCGCGATGACAATTTCGCCACCATTGTGGCGGCCGTTGAGGAAGGGCGGGTTATCTATGACAATATCCGCAAGTTCATCAAGTATTTGCTGAGCACCAATTCAGGGGAACTGTGGGTCATGCTAATGGCCCCGCTGATCGGTCTACCCCTGCCGCTGTTGCCGATCCAGATCCTCTGGATGAACTTGGTCACAGATGGTCTGCCCGCCTTGGCGCTGGGCGTTGAGCGGGCGGAGCCTGATATCATGAAACGCAAGCCGCGCCGGACGACTGACAGCATTTTCGGGGAGGGACTCGGGGCTCATGTGATCTGGGCGGGTGCCTTGATGGGGCTGGTCACCCTGGGAACGGGGCTCTGGTACGGCAGTAAGGGGCACCTGGACTTGAGTGCAGAGGGTGATGTGGCGTATTACCGGACCATGATGTTCAGCATGATGGCCTTTCTCCAGATGGGGCATGTGCTGGCCATCCGGTCGCACCGCCAATCGCTTTTCACGATGGGCGTCTTTTCCAATCGTCCTCTGGTGGGGGCGGTACTCCTGACGGTGGTGATGCAGTTCGCCCTGATGTATGTTCCTGTGCTGGCGAAATTCTTCCAGACCGTGCCGCTATCGGCCAAGGATCTGGTGATCTGCCTGGTGTTTGGGTCCGCCGTTTTCTGGGCGGTGGAGCTTGAAAAGTGGATCAAAAGGCGGAAGAAATGAACATCGAACGAACTGCCTCCTATTTTAGCATCCTGTTGAAAAAGAATTCACTCTGATTGTTTCCGCTGGAGGGCGAGGCTTGCCGAGCCGCGGTTCAAATAAGCGCATGACGATCGAACCCCTTGTCTTTCAGACTGATCGTTCACTTCTCATGCTCGCCAGATAACACGGCTCAGCAAGCTTCGCCCTCCAGGTGCCTTGCGCCAGGTTTGTTTTTCAACAGGCTGTTAGGCGCTTAGCTAGCTTCGAATGCTTCTGTTGAAAACTCTTCGATTTTCTTGAAGCCCGGACTCGATTTTTACGGCTCAGATTTCCCCAGCCGGTCTCTTACCATTCTTGTAATGACGAACGATTCCCGTTCGCGCTCTTCCAGGGATGCGGTGATGAAGATGATGGTCTGACGGGTGTTGGGGATGAAGACCTTGTCCAGGGCATTGCAGCGGCGCTGGGTCTTCCGGAGCTCAGCGGCAAGCCGTAGAACCGCTGTTTCCAGTTCCGCCAGTTCCGCCAGAAGCGGAAGACTGCCGGTGAATCGTTGAAAGGCGAGATCCGTGTTGGTGGACGTGCCTCCCACGCCGAACTGGACGTCCGGTGTTTGAGTCGAAGCCGTCACCCCGGGAAGGCGGAGCCCCATCAGTTGCCGTGATTCCACCTGAACCCGGTGATCCAGGCGGACGCTTCGGGCGGCCTCGTCAAGAGCCCGGGATCCGATATCCAGGGTCGCTTCCCTCAAGGCCGAGTAGGCTGATGCGAGAGACTGGTCAACCTGGCGGTTCACCTCGCCCGCCCGCTTCACTCTCGCCATTAATTCGAAGACCAGGATCTGCCGTTTCTGCTCCAGCAATTCATAGCCTTCCTGCGCCACCGCGAGCTGGTGTTTGAGCGTCAGTAGGCTGGACTTCGTTGGGGCTATGTTAATCAGGGTCATGACATGTTCCGGTTCACTGATTCTTTCGGTAGTGCAGGTTCAGGATGCTGTCGCTCACTCGATGCAGTTCCTCACGGGGGAGTATCGCAAGGACATCCCACCCGAGATCAAGGGTGACCTCGATGGAGCGGTTTTCCGTTTCGCCCTGCGACAGGAACCGGTGTTCAAACCCCTCGCCGAATTTCAGGTAAAGCCTGTCCAGCGGGCTCAGCGCCTCCTCGCCGATGACGTCCGCCAGGGCGCGGATCCGTTTGACCCGGGCATAGCAGGCAAAGAGCTGGCTGGCCAGTTCGGGATGATCCTCGCGCGTGTACCCTTTTCCCACACCGTCCTTCATCAGGCGCGACAGGCTGGGAAGTCCGGCAATGGGCGGATACACCCCGCGCTGGAAGAGATCCCGGTCCAGCACGATCTGGCCCTCGGTGATATAACCCGTGAGATCCGGGACGGGATGGCTGATATCGTCCGCGGGCATGGTCAGGATGGCCATCTGGGTGATGGAGCCTTTCGAGGTCTCAATTCGGCCGGCCCGTTCATAGAGGCTGGCCAGGTCGGAATAGAGATAGCCCGGATAGCCCTTGCGGCCGGGAATCTCCCCCCTGAGGGTTCCCACTTCACGCAGACTCTCGCAATAATTAGTCATGTCGGTGAGCAGAACCAGGACATGACGCCCGCAGTCGAAGGCGAGGTGTTCGGCCAGGGTGAGCGCGAGGCGCGGGGTCAGCAGTCGCTCCACGCTCGGGGCATCGGCGAGGGACAGGAACACGGTGGTCCGGGCCAGGGATCCCGATTCCTCGCAGTTGCGGATGAAATACCCGGCCACGTCGTGTTTGACGCCCATGGCGGCGAAGACGATGCAGAATGCGTCGCTCTCTCCGGGGAGTCGTGCCTGGCGGAGGATCTGGGCCGACACACGGTCATGCGGCAAGCCGTTCCCCGAGAAGATCGGCAACTTCTGGCCGCGGACAAGGGCGTTCATGCCATCAATGGCCGATAAGCCGGTCTGGATGAACTCCCGGGGATACTCACGGGCATAGGGGTTAATGGGCAGTCCGTTGACATCCCGGAGATCCGTGGATAGAGGGGCTGGGCCTCCATCGATCGGACGCCCCAGGCCATCGAACATCCGGCCGAGCATGCCGGCGGATACCGGCAGACGAAAACTTTCCCCCAGAAACCGTGCCCGCAGGGTTTGGTTTGAAAGCCCCGTGGTTCCCTCCAGAACCTGGACAATCGCCTGGGATTCGGACACATCCAGTACGCGGCCCATCCGTCGGATCCCTGATGCGTCGCTGATCTCCACGGTTTCATCGAAGCCCACATCGCGGATGCGGTCGATCACCACCAGCGTTCCCTCAATGCGGGAGGCGCCGACATAGTGCAGCCCGTGGTCGCGTGCCTTAAGTTGGAGGGGGGTGTTCATGAATGGGGGGTGAGGGCGTCAAGTTCGGCCTGGAGGCGTTTTCCCAGTTCCGCCAGGGATTCCATGTCATCATTCCCGCAGACCGATTTGGCGCGGATGAGGTGCGGAATACCGGGGAGTTCGCGGATTTTTTCAAGGGGAACGCCGGCCTGGATCAGGTCCTGGCTTTTCCGGTAAACGGCCATGATGAGTTGGAGCAGGGCGGCTTGCCGCTCGGGGGAGCAGTACATGTCCTTTTCGTCAAAGGCGTTCTGGGCCAGGAAACCGTCTTTCAGGACCTCGGCTATGAACAAGATCAGCCGTTGATTTTCGGGAAGGGCATCGGCGCCGACCAGTCGGACGATCTGCTGGAGCCGGTCCTCCCGCTGGAGGAGGGTCAGGGCCTCCGTGCGAAGGTCCAGCCATTCCGGGGTTCTGGCCTTCCACCAGGCGCTGATGTCGCTGATATAATCGGAATAGGAGCGGAGCCAGTGAATGGAGGGGTAATGCCGGGCATTGGCCAGGTCGGTATCGAGTGCCCAGAAACAGCGGATGAACCGCTGGGTGTGCTGGGTCACCGGTTCCGAGAAATCGCCGCCGGGCGGACTGACGGCGCCCACGATACTCACGGAGCCCTGGTCTCCGGCGAGGGTTGTGACCGATCCGCCCCGCTCGTAGAATTGAGCCAGACGCGTGGGCAGGCTGGCCGGGAAGCCTTCCTCGGCGGGCATTTCCTCCAGGCGCGCCGCCAGTTCCCGGAGCGCCTCGGCCCAGCGGCTGGTGGAATCGGCGAAGACGGCTACATTCAGGCCCATGTCGCGATAGTACTCGGCCAGAGTGATGCCGGTATAGATGGACACCTCCCGCGCCGCGACCGGCATGTTCGAGGTGTTGGCGATCAGGATGGTCCGTTCCATGAGCGGCCGGCCGGAGCGCGGATCCCTGAGTTTTGGAAATTCCCTGAGGACTTCGGTCATTTCGTTGCCCCGTTCCCCGCAGCCGATGAACACGATGATGTCGGCGTCCGACCATTTTGCGAGCTGGTGCTGGGTAATGGTCTTTCCGGTTCCAAAGCCACCCGGGATGGCGGCGCACCCGCCTTTTCCGATGGGGAAGAAGGTGTCGATGATGCGCTGTCCCGTGATCAAGGGGGTGGTGATGGGGATTCGCCCGAGCACGGGGCGCGGAATTCGAACCGGCCATTTTTGAAGGAGGGTGAGGGGATGCGGTCCGGTGGCGGTGTTGATGACGGCCACGGTGTCTGTCAGCGTGACGTTTCCTGCGGGAATGATGGAGCGGATCGTGCCCGAAATCCCGGGCGGAACCATCAGCCGGTGGCGGACCAGCGGGGTTTCGGCGACGTGGCCGAAGGTCTGGCCTGCGGTGACGGTTTCGCCCGGATGCACAACGGGCTCAAAGGGCCAGAGTTTCGTGACATCCAGCGGGGCGACTTTTTCGCCGCGCCGGATCCAGGCGCCGCTCCGGGCATTCAGGGTTGGGAGCGGACGCTGGATGCCGTCGTAGATGTTGCCAATCAGGCCGGGGCCAAGCCACACGGACAACGGGGCGCCCGAGGAGTGGACCGGCGCTCCGGGCTTGAGCAGGGTGGTGTCCTCGTATACCTGGATGGTGGCGTTTCCTCCGACCAGCCGCACGATCTCTCCGGTAAGACCCTGTTCCCCGACCTGCACCACATCATACATTTTCGCCCCCGTCAGCCCCGTGGCATTGACGACCGGCCCGCTGATGCGGGTGATGAAGGGGGACGAGGAAGGCGTGACGGGGGAAGGAGGGGGCTGGGAGGGGGAGGGAGGGGAAGAGGAGGCGAGTTGGCGGCGAAGGGAGGGCCAGAGGCGGGCGAGTTTGGCCGAGAAGCGGGCGTCAAATTGCTGGTGGCCATCACCCGAGAGAACGATGAGGCCGCCTCCCGTGATGGTCGGGTCATCCTGAAAGGCCAGTGTAACGCGGGGGCGTCCGGAACGGTTCGGGATTTCAACCGTCAGGGTTCCGGCGTAGGCCGCATGGTCTTCCGGTGAGAGTTTGACCACAAACTCATTTCCATCCATCCGGCGGATGGCTTCGGTTGCGCATGAAACCAGCGACTCCGCATAATCGAACCCTTCCCGGGCCAGGAGTTTCCTGTGCACTTCATCAAGAATGGTGTTGAGTTCCGATTCAAGACGGACCCGTCGCAGGCGTTCAGTCTCGATGGGGACCGTTGCCAGAATCTGTTCAGCGTGCCGGGTAACGTTCTGGCGGACGGTTTCAAGCTGTTCCTTCCGCGTGTTTTCCTCCTGTGCGACGGTTTGGCGAATGAAGGATTCAGCCTCTTCGCGCGCCTGCTGGATGAGCCGCTCGCCTTCACGGCGGGCATCATTCAGGATTTCCCCGCAGAGGAGCGAGTCAGAGGACTGTTTTATTGGATCAAGGGGTTGCATCTCAAGGCATGGCCTCCATGGAATCCAGGGGGACACCCACGGCTTCGCGGACGAGGTGTTCCAGATCCTTGCCGCCGGGCCGTGGCCCGCCGGGGCCGGGGATTTCAACGATCAGGGGCCGATCCCGATTCATGCGGAGGGCTTCAACCTGCTCCCGGATTCCATCCGCCACGGCTTCGGTGAGGATCAGGATTCCGATGTCGGTCTTTGCCGCCGCCTGTTGGACGGCCATGGCGGCTTGATCAGGTGTGGTGACCGGTTCCCCGGCGACGCCTGCCAGGCGGAATCCCCGGACGGTGTCCTCATCGGCGATACAGTAGTAGTTCACGGGTGTCCCCGCTTAGATTTTCTGGATCAGCATGATCGAGATGGCGAACCCGAGCACAGCCAGCCCTTCGGCGAGCGCCACAAAGAGGATGCTGCGAGTGAGCAGCTCCGGTTTTTCGGCGGCGGCCCCGAGGGCGGCCGATCCGATCCGCCCGACGGCATAGGCGGCTCCGAGCACGCTCAAGGCCATCGTCAGTGCCGCGCTAATGCCCAGTCCGATGGCCCGGTACACCGGGTCGGCGTCGGAGAGTGTGGCGTTGGGCGCCCCCTCTGCCGCCAGGCTGGCTGTTGCCGCCAGAAAGCTTCCTGTGAAGGCAAGGCAGAACAACGTCTTCATGAACGACCTCCTCTCAGTTGCTCCAGATCCAATCTGAGATTACCGCAACCGCCAGTCGTATGCAAGCCGGAGAAATGCCTGAATTGCTTAGGAGGAGGTCTCGCGGGAGGCTTCCACGTAGGCCTCGATGTTGGCCCAGGGGACTTCCGGCTCAAGCATGTGGGTGGGGCAGCAGAAGAGGCCGCCCTTCTTGCCCGCAATCCCGAGATTCCGGCGAACTTCCGCCTTGACCTGCTCCGGCGTGCCGAAGGGCATGAGCTGCTGGGTTCCAAGGGTGCCGTTGAAGGAGATGCGGTCGCCGTATTTGGCGTGAACATCGGCGAAGTCCATGCATTCCGGCTGCACGGGGTTCAGGATGTCCACCCCGGCTTCGATGAGGTCGGGGATAAAGGGCAGGACGTAGCCGCAGGAGTGATAACTGATCAGGATGTCGGGTTTGACCGCCTTGGCGGCGGCAATGACCTTGGTCAAACGCGGCTTGAGCCAGGTGCGGTACATGTCCTCGGACATCATGATCGTGTTCTGCATGCCGATGTCGTCCCCGAGTCCAAGGATATCCACGCCGGCGGCGGCGAATTTGGCGGCCCGGAAGCAGGCCAGGTTGGTGATCTTGTCCAGGAGGTAGGTCGCCATGGGGTCATCCGTTCCCATGTCCACAAACAGTTCCTCCATGCAGCGCAGGTACCAGGCGGTTTCCCAGATGGTGCATTCGGCCCAGACGAAAACGGCGAGGTTGCGGGCGTGGATAGCGTCCACCTGGGGCTTCAGGTAGGAGTAATCAATCTTCTCGAATTCGGGCCAGGGGTAGGCCTCCAGGTCCGCGACGCTGGTGGCGCTGCGGAGCGGGTGGTGCATGCGGGTCATATGCTTGGAGTCGGGGTTGTCCTCATGGGCCGTGCCCCAGCCGTCGAATTTGACCTTGTACTGGAAGCCCGCGGGGTAGAAGCGATGCCAGTCCATCTTGTCGCGGCCCGGTATGCGCCAGACCTCGTCAAAGTTCCAGGCGAAACCGGGATCGTAGATGATGCGGTACGGCGCCTCGAAAAAGTCGAGATAATCGCCCTTGAAGTCCGGATAGCGGCGGCGGAATTCCTCGACCAGGGACGGGCAGAAATGCATCCCGACGGGTGCGCGGTCGTAACCCTGGCGGCGATAGAGTTTCAAAAGGTTTTCACGGGGATTGAATGAGGTCATAATTTTTTCCTAACTTGCTATGGGCAGGAACATGGCAGGAAGGTACAAGAATGCCCGGGGTGGGAAAAGTAAAATTAGCACCCCCTATGCCCGTTCCCCTTCGAGCCGGAACGGGGCGAAGGGTTGGCCGGCGCTTGAAAAGAATTTCCCGAAGAACTCGTAATATTCGAGGCGCAGCGCCTGGACGGCGGCAATGATGCCTTCCAGGAGGAGGGCGAGCAGATTCCCGGCGATGATGACCAGAAGTCCCCAGAAATCCCCCCCGGGTGCGCTGCGTTTCAATTCGGCAGCCACGGTGAAGGCGGCCATCAGGAGGGCGGCATGACTCATCGCGTAGGCCGCCAGACGCACGAAACTGGTGGTGTTGGCGAAATAGGTGAGGAGGCCTTCGAAGGCGCCGATCAGCGATTCCGCGATCATGGCTCCTGTGGCGGGGTGTGGATCGGACGGATGCCTATGGTGATGTAATGAGGCTTCG
>Ga0247841_10009269_pt1 | contig 13832 bp, 12 predicted proteins | sample LaCruzMarch2015__2_FD_192410 | JGI IMG/M metagenome (GOLD analysis project Ga0247841, IMG submission 192410) | Freshwater microbial communities from meromictic Lake La Cruz, Castile-La Mancha, Spain - LaCruzMarch2015_18m | ecosystem: Environmental > Aquatic > Freshwater > Lake | place: Spain...
GTGGATCGTCGGCGAGGCGCAAGTATAATGACGTTCCAAACCCCATTTGGGGGCGTAGCTCTAACTGGGAGAGCGCCCGCCTTGCACGCGGGAGGATGGCGGTTCGAATCCGCTCGCCTCCACCACCCGAGATAACTACATCGCGCCAGGACGCAACCGCAGAGGCCGCGGAGCGCAAAGAGGCCGACGAGCCTTGACGGCTCCGGTGTCCAGCGCCGGGTCTGGGTGGGGGGATCTGTCCTCATCCCCTATTCACTCACCGCCGCGGTCGAAGTCGCTCGTCCGGCGTCGATTCCTGGTCTGCGACCAGGGGAGAGTGCCTGCCTCGGCGGGGCGCCGAGGATTCCGGGGCGCCAACATCACTGCGGCATCGGCTGCGCCGCCGCGCCGCTGCGGTTTGTTCTACTTGACACGGCAGTAGTAATACTCGTAGATTACGGAGTGAAATAAACTATCCAACGGACGCGGTTTGCTCGCCTGCGCTGGGGAGTAGTATGCCTCAACAAAACGGGACCAAGATAAACTGTCTACTGCAGGTTTGGCCGAGCGGCACGGTCGCCACCCAGGCCTGGCTCACCGCCCAAGGTGTCTCGAGCAATCTGGCCTCGTACTACGTCAGATCCGGCTGGCTCGTGCGGTTCGGCTCCCGCTCATTCGTCCGAGCAGGCGACGCGGTCGACTGGCGCGGCGGCGTCTACGCTCTGCAGACCCAGCTAGAACTGACCGCCCATCTTGGAGCTCGTACAGCGCTCGAACTCCAGGGCCGTGCGCACTACATCCCTCTCGGCCCAAGGCCCGTCGTCTGCCTGATCAGCGATGCGTCCGAGCACTTCCCGGCCTGGTTCACGACCCATCCTTGGCGTGCGGACATACGGCGCCACACCCTCGCGTTGTTCCGAAAACTCCCAAGAGATGCTACTGCGAAGCTCGACTGCGGAGGATTCAAGCTGGCGATATCGGCCCCGGAGCGCGCCATCATGGAAGAAATGAGGCTCGCGCTCACGAACGACGACGTCGAGCACACGATCTTGCTGATGGAAGGCCTGATCACACTCCGGCCTCGCCTTGTGCAGGAGCTGCTGGAGCAGTGCACGGCGATCAAGGTGAAACGGCTCTTCCTCTCGATCGCGGAGCGCGTCGGCCACAGCTGGGTTGAATGCCTCGATCTGACGCGCGTCGAGCTTGGCGTGGGCAAGCGTCAGGTGTACAAGGGCGGCCGCCTCGATCCGAAGTACGCGATCACCATGCCGCCGTTGGAGAGCCTCCCCGATGTTTGAGCTGCGGTACGAGGTGCAGACACGCCTTCTCCTCGTCGTTGTCGAGAAGCTGGCCTGCATTCTCCAGCTGTGAGTCAGGGCGGGCTCTTCCGCCTGGCGGACGGCGACATACTCGGCCTAAGCGGAGCCCTTCGGCCTCGAGACCTCGTCTTTCCGCACGCCCTCAGGGCGCATCTCGATGGCCGCACGTATGCGGCGAGCCGTGGAGTGCGCTTCACCACCCACTGTGCTACTCGAAGACCAGATCTCGGTGCCCCTAGGCGAGACACCAAGAGTGAAGATCTAGCCCCCGCGCCATAGAAGGCCGTCGCGAGCGTAAACTTGTCGGTCAGTGTTCATTGCTTCCTCTGGGGCGGTTTGATCTGCTTTGCTTGCTTCGCCAGGTCTTCGACTTCCTGGGCGAACTGCGCGTCGGCTTGGGCGTCTTCCAGCTGGCGGCGTTGATGGTCGAACTTGTCAAACTCCAGTTCTGCCTTCCGTTTCGCTTCCTCGGCGGAAATGCTTCCGGCGTGCGCCAGAGTCTCCCGATCGCCGGCGCGCAGGAAGGCGTCCAGTTTGGCGATCCAGTCGCGCATCGTCATGGGCCGCCGCTCCAGTGCCTGCAATTCCGCAAAGTCCAGATACTGCGTCACGATCAGGCTCAGCTTCTTCAACTCCTCTTCCGTGAGGTAGTTCTTTGCGATCGCCACATCCGGCTTGCGCGGCTTTGCGCCTTTCCACGAGGTCAAGCCCATGCCGGACTTCGTAGCGTCGGCCCGCTGGTGGACTACCTCCGCCGCTGTCCGGCCGTGGATGGCCCAGTGCATCTTGTTCTGCACCGTTTGAAAGAATAGCTGTGTCATCTCCGCGCTCGGATCGTAATCCACGCTCGTCTGGTAAATGTCGCAAATCTTCCGGTAGAAGTTCCGCTCCGCGAGTCGGATTTCCCGGATGCGCTCTAGCAGTTCGTCGAAGTACTCGTTCGTCGTGCCGCCCTGCTTCAACCGCTCGTCGTCCAGCGTGAACCCTTTGACGATGTATTCCCGCAACCGCTGCGTGGCCCAGATTCGGAACTGCGTGCCGCGTTGCGATTTCACTCGGTAGCCGACGGCAATGATGACGTCAAGGTTGTAGAACTCGATCTCCCGGCTAACGGTCCGCGCGCCTTCAGTTTGAACTGTTGCATATTTTGCAACAGTTGCCTCCGGCGGCAACTCCCCCTCTTCAAAGACGCTCCTGATATGCTTGGAGATGACCGACTTGTCGCGCTGAAAGAGCTCGGCCAACTGGTTCAATGACAGCCAGACCGTTTCGTTCTCCAGCCGCACTTCGATGCGCGTGCGGTTGTCCTCGGTCTGATAGAGAATCAGTTCGGAGTTCGGTTTCACTTGGCTGCGCCATCCACGAGTTTGATCTCCTCCGGCGTCAGGCCGTAGAGCGCATACACCAACTCGTCTATCTCTCGCTCCAACGCGCTCACATCCGCCTCGGCGTCGCGCTGCTTGGCCGCGAGGATGCGCTCCACCAATCGCTCCACCGGCTTTTGTTGCGCGAGCGAAACGTCGGGAATGGGAAGTTGCTTCCAGTCGTCGGAGTAAAGATCGGTATTGCTGCGGCGGTTCGCGCGGAGAAAACCGCGGAGGCGAGACTCTGCAGGCACTCCTCTCTGCTTCGACCTTGGCCATTGGCGCCAGGGATCTCCGGGAAGTAGCAGATACACCACTCGCCATCCTGCTCGATGACCGCCGTGAGCTCATTCCGCATGGTGACCCTCCACGATGACAGCGTATGGCAAGGCAATCCCGCGGTCAATCGATAGCCGGCAGGCCACCCTAAACGAGGAGCAGCGAGCCGCAAGATGCGAAGCCCTCACCGCAGTTGCCTCGCGGTTCGGCGTACGCCCGCTCGTCTTCATTTGGCGGCGGCTTCCGCGCCGCCTGCTTCTTTGCGTTCACCCTTCGCCAGATCCTCAAGCAGCGGTTGGCGGAGCAGTCGTTTGCCGGATCGTTCGTCGAGTTGGTGAAGGGCCTGTCTCGAGTGCCGGCGGTTCTGCTCGATGACGGGAACGGCCATCGTTACCGCCTGCGAGACGAAATCCCGGCAGGAGCGATGCCGGCGTTTCAGGCGTTGAAGATGGTCCCGCCCCGCCGGGGCGAACGGCTCGACTGATCCCCCCGTCCACCGACCAGCGTAGTGCCACGCGCCTTCCTCGATCTCTGTACTGCCATTCCTAACGCAGTTTCCAATTTGGCGTTGTCAAAGTCGGGTCTACGTCGCGGCCGGCACGTCGCCGGACGGGCTGACGACCGCCGAGGCCAAGGCGAGGTTCGCGAAGTTCGGGCCGAACGCGATCCAGACGATCAAGGGCAAGCCGATGTGGCGCAAGCTCCTCGCCAACTTCACGCACCTCATGGCCCTTCTTCTCTGGGCCGGCGGCGCGATGGCCTTTGTCGGCAAGATGCCGCAGCTCGGCTGGGCGATCTGGGCGGTCGTCGTGATCAACGCGATCTTCTCGTTCTGGCAGGAGTTTCGCGCCGAGAAGGCGGCCGACGCGCTGAAGAAGCTCCTGCCGCAGTTCGCTCGTGTCTTGCGCGACGGCAACGAGGCGAAGGTTCCGGCCAACGAACTGGTGCCGGGCGACGTCATCGTGCTGTCCGAGGGCGATCACATCAGCGCCGACGCACGGCTGGTGGAAGAGGCCGAGATGAGAGTGGACCTGTCCACGCTGAACGGCGAATCGGCCCCGGCACGGCGCACGGCGGAAGCGTCGCTGCGCGACGGCCTCACCGTGATGGAACGCCCGAACTCAGAAAGCATCCTCCCGTGCGTGCTGCCACGCACTACCGAAAGCCCCAGGCGGGCGATCTCCGTCTCCCGACAGAACTGGCGATCTACGATCCGCTGTCGAGCGGCAGCGTCGGCTTGTGGTCAATGGATTCCAACTCGGGGAGCTTCTTCTCCGATGCCGACATGTTCTTCAGCCGCTGGGTTGCCGGAACAAGTCGCGCCTTGAGTGACGCGACAGCCTCGTTGTACGCTTCGACGCTGTCGTCGAGGTGCTTTCCAACCTTACGGAATGGGGCCGCGACGTTCGCCACAAGGTCACACAGGTTGCGTGCCTCATCGACGATGGCCTGGGAGCTCTCAGCGATGCGGACTTGATCCCAGCCGAATGCGGCGGTGCGCAGAAGTGCGTAGAGCGTGATTGGGGTTGCAATGAGGATTCTTGGCTTCTGATCAAGTCCATACTCGAAGAGGCTTGCATCCTCCTCGTATGCCGCCGATAGGGCAGACTCAATCGGCACGAACATAACGACAAGCCCCGTAGATCCCTTGGACTTCCCTCCGTACTGCCGGGACGCAAGCTCTTTCACCCGACTGCGCACTACCTTTGCGTGTTCGGCAAGCTTCGCTCGCCGGGCGTCGCCGTCGAGTTCCAGCGCCTCGAAGTACGCGGCAGCTGAAGCCTTGGCATCGATCGGGATGGTGCCTCCATTTGGCAGGTGCACGATCATGTCAGGCCGGCCCTCGTCGTTCGCGGCCTGTTCGTCGAAGTCGATGTGGTCCTCCATGCCAGCCAGCTCCACGATCCGGCGCAACTGGAGTTCGCCCCAACGCCCGCGCGCGGACGACGACTTCATCGCTTGGGCGAGCGTCGTCGTGGTCGCCTGAAGCTGAGACTGCGCGTCCGCAAGCCTCGTGATGTGCCCTTCAATCGAGCCATACGCGCCGGCGCGCTTCTTCTCCATCTCTTTGATCTCACCGTCGAGCGTCACGAGCGATTTTTCGAGCGGGGCGACGAGGCCCTTCAGTTCTTCCTTGTGGGTGCCCCAGTCGCCGCGCACTTGGTTCAAGAGGGATGCAAGTTGATCGCGCGAACGCGCCAGGTACTGTTCGGCGTTCGACGTCAGCGCGTCCGAGGCGAGCGCGGTGAATGCCTCGCGCAGCGACTCCTGGGCCTTCTCCACCCACTGGACGCGATCCGCGGCCGCGGCACGCTCGGAGTCACCGCGGGCGGCCTCGATTCGCAGGCGCTCGTTGTCGGCACGCAGGGTTTCGAGGGGTGCAAGTTCTTCCGTCTTGGCGCGCAGCTCGGCGGCGAGCGCGGCTGTGCGCGCCTGAGCGCGGGCGTGTGCCAGCACGGCGCCGAGTGCGGCGCCGACGACGAGGCCAATGGCGAGAAGAATCCACTCCATGCGCGCTCCTTGATGAATCCACGCTTTCGAGGTGTGGCCAGATCCTACCGCGGGCTCTTGCGGAAGCACAACCGGCGGTCCATGGCCCACAGTTCTCAAGAGGGCGGCGCCAGCGAATCGCTGTAGCGTCGCACCTTGCGGTGCGAGGCGGCTCGACGGTCTCGCTTGTCGAGCCGCTAGGGAGAAGCCGTGGTGGGTGGCGGCTTCTCCTGACCGGGTTCGTATCGTAGACGTCGGAGGCAAGCTCCGACGCTACAGACTCTCGGGACCGCACGCCGTCGGCCAAGCTCACGCCGCTACGGTGATTTACGGAAGTGACTCGTGGGGCGCCACCCGCTTTGGAACCGCGGTCTTGCGTTGCGTACCGTGGACTACGGACCGCGGACTACGCGTCTTGCTCGGCACGCAAGTCGATCTCGCCGGCCTCGCCGGTGGTTCCATGCAGGTAGAAGCCACGGGCGCCGTCGACGCGGAGGAGCGCGTAGTCCGGGTCGTCGGGTCCAGCGGGCCAGTCGTCGCGCCACTCGCTGTGCCACAGGCGGCGGGCGCGGTCTCGGTCGGGGTCGAGCGACGCTCGCCCGTGGAGCGAGGCGTAGTTGTAGCGATCGGTGTCGACGAACAACACGGTCACCTCGGCGTGAGCGCCGATCTGCTCGACCTTGCGCGAGGCTCGCGACGTGGGGAACCACAGGGTGTGCTCATCGCGCTCGATGAGGCTCATGGGCCGCGACTGCGGGAACCCGTCTGCAGCGACGGTGACGAAGAGTGGGTGCGGCATCGAGTCAACGATCGACCAGAACGCGCGCCGTCCGCCCGCGGGCTCCCGCTCGATCGACTCGGCCAGGTGCAGCACCTTCGCGGCCTGCAACGCGAAGCGATCGGCCACGGCCGGAGTGAGCTCCGCGCGCACGAACAGAACGGGAAGGGCACGCGATCGCAGGAGGTCGGCCAACGCCGCCGCGTGGCCGCCGCCGCCAAGCTCCCAACGGCCGACTTCGTCGACGAGGACGACGTCGGCGCGCTCGATGCCGTGCCGCAGCGCGCGTTCGGCAAACGCGAGGCCGGCGGGTCGCACGAAGAATCGGCCGACGGCCTGGCCGGGCGGATCGGCTCGGGCGAAGGCGACGTCCTCTCCGGTGGAGACGTCGAGGACGTTGTAGCCCACGGTTTCGCCGCGTTCGACGAGCCGCGGCGCGAGGATGCCGCCGACGGTGACGCCAGCGTCGCGTAGGCGCTGCGCTAAGCGCAGGCCGGCCGCCGTCTTGCCGGCCCCCACCCCGCCAGCCACGACGACCGGCGCGCGGGGGCTTCCCGGAGAGAGCGGCAACTGCCGTGTGACCGCGTCGAACAGCTCGTCGGCGAACGCCTCGCGGCGGGCGTCGGTACGACGCACGCCGCCCGGGCCGGCGGGCGCTGTCACCGCGTCAGCTCCTTCAAGAGCCCGACCTCGTCGTTGAACGCCTCGATGCGCTCGTCGATCGCGTCGACCGAGTCGTGGATGCGATCCCAGTAGCCCGGGAAGTCGTCCCACTGGGCGTTCAACTCGTCGACCGAGTGGCCCATCTGCTCGACCCACGTGAAGTACTTCAGGTTGTGAATGCGCTTGCGTTCGCGGGTCCCGAGTTCGAGGACGTTGTCGGTCTTCTGCCCGTGCAGACGGGCCTCGAAGTCGATGGCGGCCTGTCGTTCGGTGTAGGCGCCGTGCGCCTCGTCGAGTTCGGCGAGCCGCGTTCGGTACAGCTCCATCGAGTCGGTCAGAACGGTGAGGACGATGTCCTCGCTTCCGAGGTTGTAGAACTTGGCGAACTTGATTGCCGTGAGCAGGTTGGCGACGCCAGAAATGCCGAGCAGGTCGAGGCGGTCGACGACGTCGGCGGGAACTCCTTGCTTCGTGAGGAAGGCGCGCCCTGCCGGGTCGTTGAACAGGCGGATGAGAGCCATCGGGTCGGCGTCGTCGATGCCGACGACCATGTCGGTGTTGCGGACGTTGTGGATCCAGGGGACGTGCTTGTCGCCGATGCCCTCGATCCGATGAGCGCCGAAACCGTTCTCGAGGAGCGTCGGACACTGGAGCGCCTCGGAGACGACGAGCTTGCTGTCCGGCGCCTCTTCTTTGAGGAAGTCGCCGCATCCCATGGTGCCGGAGGATCCGGAGGTCAGAACGACGCCGGCGTAGGTCCCGCCGCCCAGCTCGTTGGTCAGCACTTCGGCCATGGCGTGGCCGGTGACGTCGTAGTGCCAGAGGTGGTTCCCCGGTTCGTCGAACTGGTTGAAGATCATGATGTGTGACCGCGTGGCTTCAAGCTCCTTGCACTTCTGGAAGATCTCCCAGACGTTCGACTCGGAGCCTGGCGTGGCGATGACCTCGCCGGCGACCTTCGCCAGCCACTCGAACCGCTCGCGCGACATGCCTTCGGGAAGGATGGCGATCGACTCGCAGCCGAGGAGGTTGGAGTTGAACGCGCCGCCGCGGCAATAGTTGCCGGTCGAAGGCCACACGGCCTTGTGGCATGTCGGGTCGAACTGGCCGGTCACGAGCCGCGGGACGAGGCACCCGAAGGTGGCCCCGACCTTGTGTGCTCCCGTGGGGAACCACTTCCCCACCAGCGCCACGATGCGGGCCGCCGCCCCGGTCAGCTCGGAGGGGAACTCGAACACGTTCACGTCGCCGAAGCGGCCGCCCGTCTTCACCGGCTCGTTCTTCCACGTGATTCGGAAGAGGTTGAGCGGATGGAGGTCCCACAGACCGACATCGGCCAGCCGATCGACGATGGGCGCCGGAATCGTCTGGGGATCCTTCATCTGGGCGAAGGTGGGGACGATGATGCCCCGCTCGCGGGCCCGCCGCACGGCTCGTTGGAGACGATCTGGATGCAGTTCGAGGTCAATCATCGCTTCTCCTCCTGGGTGCCCCGACGCGGAAACCGCGTTGAGGCTTCGCAAAGGCAATGCTATCATGCAGCCAGACCGGTTCGCAAGACCGGCCAAGGGAAAGGGAGCGCCGGCATGTTCGACCTCGTGATTCGCGGCGGGACGCTCGTTACGTCGAGTTCAACGGTCTCGGCCGACGTCGGCATCGTCGGCGAGACGATTGCCGCTCTGGCTCCCGGCCTCTCCGGTCGACGAGAGATCGATGCGGAGGGCTTGCTTGTGTTCCCGGGACTCATCGACGCGCACACGCACATGGCGCTTCCGGTGGGGGGAACGCGGTCGAGCGACGACTTCCTCTCCGGAACCCGCGCCGCGGCCTGCGGCGGCGTGACGACGATCATCGACTTCACCGTGGGCTCGCCCGATCGAACGATCGCGCAGGCGCTCGACGAACGGCTGGCCGACGCCAAGGACGCGGTCGTCGACTACGCGTTGCACGGCGAAGTCGTCGGATGGCGTCCCGGGCGCGAACGCGAGCTGCACGAGGCGGCGGCTCGCGGCGTGACGAGCTTCAAGTTCTACACGGCGTACGAGGCGTCGGGGCGGCGCACCGGAGCGGATGGTCTGCGCGCGTCATTCCGCGAGATCTCGCTCCTCGACGCCGTGGCTGTCGTCCACGCCGAGGATGAGGGCCTGATTCGCTCGATCGCTGCACGCCTCACCGCGGACGAGCGGGCGAGGATGAGGACGCTCGCGACCGCGCGACCCGATCTTGCCGAGCAGGCAGCGATTTCCACCGTCACCCGCCTGGCGCGCGACGCGGTGTGCCGAGTTCACATCGTTCACGTCAGTTCGCGCATCGGGCTCGACGCCGCGCGGGCGGCGCGCGGCGAACGTTGCGCGGTATCCGTGGAAACCTGCCCGCAGTACCTGCTCCTGACTCGCGAGGTCTACGAACGGGAGGACGGGCACTTGTTCGCGGCGTCGCCGCCGCTCCGCGACAACGCCGATCGCGCGGCGCTGTGGGCCGGTCTACGTAGCCACGATATCGACCTCGTGGCCACCGACCATTGCCCGTTCACGCGGGACCAGAAGACGTGGCGCGGGGCGTTCGACGACCTGCCGTACGGCCTGCCGGGAGTGGAGACGCTGCTTTCGCTCCTCTACTCCGAGGGGGTAGCGACGGGGCGGCTGGCGTTGCACGACATTGCGCGCCTCGCGTGCGAGGGGCCGGCGAAGATCTACGGCCTCTATCCAAAGAAGGGCGCGATCGAGGTCGGCGCGGACGCCGATCTGGTCCTGTTCGACCCGAGCGTGACGTGGCGTCTGGAGGCGACGCGGCTCCACATGGCGACGGACTTCTCGCCCTACGAGGGCTGGCCGATGACAGGCCGCGTCACGACCACGATCTCGCGCGGTGAGACGATCGTCGAGGGCGGAGAGCCGTGTGCGCGCGCCGGCCGCGGGCGGTTCCTCGCCCGAGGAAATGCCGCAGGGTCGGCGGTTGCTCGCTAGAACCCGTCAAGCTATCATGCTGTCAGACTGCTTGAGGGTGAGGAGAGATCCATGCCGTTCGAAAGGGTGAGGCCGCGCAAGGTTTCGGCGATTGCCGCCGAGCAGATCGTCGAGGCCATTCAGCGCGGCGACTTCCCCGTCGGTGGACGGCTCCCATCCGAATTCGAGCTTGCCGAGCAGATGGGCGTGAGTCGTCCGTCGATTCGCGAGGCGCTGTCGGCTCTCCAAGCGATGGCCATCATCGAGTCGAGGCCGGGAAGCGGGAACTACGTCTTGCGGGCGCCGACTCCGCTGGACGAGCGAAGTGCGGTCGGCCTGATCGAAAGCGAGGCCGGCTGCCTCGAAGTGATGGAGGCGCGCGAGGCGCTCGAACCGGCGGTCGCAGCCTTGGCGGCGGTGAAGGCGGCCAAGGCCAAAGCGGCCGTGACGAAACTGAAGGAAGCGCTCAAGCAGATGGCGAAGTTCGCCGCGAAGAACGACTTCGAGGAGTACTTCCGGGCCGACAAGGCGTTCCATCGCGCGTTGGCGGACGCGGCCGGCAATCCGCTCGTGTCGTCAACGCTCGCGCCTCTGATTGACACGATGGATCAGAAGGTGTACCGAGAATTCACGCGGCACTACTACCTGAAGAACGTGAACGATCTCCAGCACGTTGTCGACCTCCATCGTCAGATCCTCGATGCGGTGGAGGAGGAAGATGGAGCCACTGCGCGCTCGAAGATGGTCGAGCATTGGACGCGCATGCGCGAGATCTGGGAAGCTTAGCGGGCCGCCGTCGAAGCGGTCCGGCGTTGGATCCAGGAAAGGTGATGGGATGGCCGTCGAGAAGAAGCTCGTCGTCGTAGCGCTGGGCGGGAATGCGATTCTGCAGCCAGGCCAGCGCGGGACGTTCGAGGAGCAGATGAAGAACGTTCATGTGACCTGCGAGCAGCTGGTGCACATGGTGGAGTCGGGCAAGTACAAGGTCGTGGTGACTCACGGCAATGGCCCGCAGGTGGGGAACATCCTCTTGCAGAACGAGGTCGGCAAGGACGTGGCGGCGCCGATGCCGCTCTACGTCTGCGGTGCCGAGAGCCAGGGGCTCATCGGCTACATGATCCAGCAGACCCTGACGAACCTCCTTGCGAAGAAGGGGAGGGGCGACATTCCGGTCGCCACGATCGTGACGCAGGTCGTCGTCGATGCGAAGGACGAAGCCTTCACTCATCCGACGAAGCCGGTCGGCCCGTTCTACAGCGCGGAAGAGGCCCAGCGGCTGAAGACGGAGAAGGGCTACGACGTGAAGGAAGACGCGGGTCGCGGCTGGCGCCGCGTGGTCGCGTCCCCCGACCCGGTCGAGATCTTCGAGAAGGAGGCGATCCGCCAGTTGGTCGCGGCGCGTTCGATCGTCATCGCCTCCGGCGGAGGCGGCATCCCCGTCCTTCGCGAGAACGGGCAACTGCGCGGCGTCGACGCCGTCATCGACAAGGATCTGGCCGGGGAGCGGCTGGCCGTCGACGTCGGCGCGTCGATTCTCGTGATCCTCACCGACATCAGCCAAGTGAAGCTCCACTACAAGACGCCGCAGGAGAAGGGCCTGACCCACATCACGGTGGCCGAGGCAAAGACGTACCACGCCGAGGGGCACTTCGCGAAAGGATCGATGGAGCCGAAGGTTCGTGCCGCCATTCGGTTCATCGAGTCGGGTGGAGAGAGGGCGATCATCACGTCGCTCGACAAGGCGACGGACGCGCTCGACGGGAAGGCCGGCACAACGATTACACGGGAGTAGAGACCGAGGAGGAATCAATGTCCAACACGACACTGAGGGGACGAGACTTCATCACCTGGCTTGAGTTCAGCCGCGACGAGATGGAGGCCATGCTCGACACGGCCCACGATTTGAAGCTGAAGTTCATCCGCCGCGAGCCGCACAAGATCCTCGACGGGCAGACGCTGCACATGATGTTCTACAACACGTCGCTCCGCACCCGGAACTCGTTCGAGGCGGCGATGACGCAGCTCGGCGGGCACGCCCACTTCCTGCAGCCCGGCGCCGTCTACACGCCGGCCCTGAAGGGCGACGAGAAGGCGTACTCGACGGAACGCATCAGCGACGTGGCCCGAGTCCTCGCGGAGATGGGCGACGCGATTGCCATCCGCATTTACGGCAAGTACACCGACTGGAAGTATGGCAAGGGGAACCAGATCGTCCGCGAGTTTGCCCACTGGTCGAAGGTGCCGGTCATCAACATGGAGGATGACATGTACCACCCGTGCCAGGACCTGGCCGACGTGATGACCATGCAGGAGAAGCTGGGTCACAATCTGCAGGGGAAGAAGTTCGTCATGAGCTGGGCCTACTCGGGCTCGGTGGAGAAGCCGCTGGCAGTGCCGCAGAGCTGCATTATCGCTGCGTCGATGATGGGGATGGATGTGACGCTCGCCCACCCGAAGGGCTTCGATCTCGACCCCAAGATCCTCCAGGCGTCCAAGGATCTCGCCAAGAGGCACGGCGGCGGGTTCCGCATCGTGAATGACATGGACCAGGCGTTCAAGGGCGCCGACGTCGTCTACCCCAAGGCGTGGACTGTGCAGCCGACGGACGGCAAGACGGCGATGGATCCGGATAAGGCGAAGGCAGCGTTCGAGGCGAACAAGCACTGGATCACGACGAGCGACAAGATGGCGCTGACCAACAACGCAATCTACATGCACTGCTTGCCCGCCGACCGCGACATGGAGGTCACCGACGAGGTCATCGATGGTCCGAACTCGGTCATCGTCGAGCAGGCGGCCAATCGCATGCACGGCCAGAAGGGCATGATGGCCCTCCTCATGGGCTAGGGCCGAGGAAGGCAGCACCGCAGAGCGCGCGGAGAACGCGGAGAACGCGGAGGCAAGTGGGGTGGATCCGGAGCCAGGCTGTGAGCTGAAGGATGGGACTCGACGTCTCGTGAATGATTCCTCGGATCCACAGTGGGTCTCTGCGCTCTCTGCGGTGGTCTTTTCGAACAAGGAGGAACGATGAGCTGGTTTGATCTTGCCGGCCGCGACCTCATCAGCGAAGTCGACTGGACGAAGGAAGAGTACGACATCGCGATGAAGGTCACCGACCAGTTGAAGGGTGCGTACTACAGCCGCACTCCGCACCCGACCCTCGAGTACAAGACGTTCGCGATGATGTTCTTTGCTGGCTCGACGCGCACGCGGATGTCGTTTGAGACGGCGATGACGCAGCTCGGCGGGCACTCGCAGTTCATCGACCCGCAGACGACGCGCCTGTCGCTCGAGGATAAGCCGGGCGCTGGGGAGACGGTGAAGGATACGGCCGAGGCGATGGATCGCTACTGCGACGGAGTCGGCATCCGCCTGCTCGACGACAAGATCCGGTACTACGGCGAGGCGGACGAAGTGATGCAGAAGTTCGCCAAACACTGTCGCGTGCCGATCATCAACATGGCATCGGACATCAACCACCCTTGCCAGTCGCTGACCGACATCTACACGATGCACGAGAAGCTCGATGGGAGCGTCAAGGGGAAGAAGATCGTCATCATGTGGGCCTGGTCGCCGTGGATCCGCGGGCTGTGCTCGGTGCAGGGCACGGCGCTCATCTCGGCGATGTACGGGATGGATGTCGTCGTGGCGAATCCGCCCGAGTACGACTTCGACCCGAACGTGACGAAGCAGTGCCGCGACCTTGCCGCGACGTCCGGCGGGTCGTTCGAGATCTCGCACGATCTCGATCGCGCTCTCGACGGGGCGACCGTCGTCTTCCCGCGCAACTGGTTCACCATGGGCCGTTATCAGAACGGGAAGGAGAAAGAGGCGGAGATCGCGAAGAAGTACACGGGGTGGAAGTACTCGACGGAGCGCCAGAAGAAGCTCGGCGCGCCGGGGCATCTGCTCCAGTGCATGCCCGTCGACCGCGGCAACGAGGCCGACCCCGAGGTGTGCGACAACAAGCTGTCGTGGATTCTCGATCAGGCCGAGAACCGGCTGCACACGCAAA
>Ga0247841_10009270_pt1 | contig 13832 bp, 11 predicted proteins | sample LaCruzMarch2015__2_FD_192410 | JGI IMG/M metagenome (GOLD analysis project Ga0247841, IMG submission 192410) | Freshwater microbial communities from meromictic Lake La Cruz, Castile-La Mancha, Spain - LaCruzMarch2015_18m | ecosystem: Environmental > Aquatic > Freshwater > Lake | place: Spain...
AAACCGTAAGCTGTATCGGGTTGCCGCCAATATCTATAACGCGACTTTCTTGAAAGTCGTCGGCAACTATACTAATCATCTGCTGGATATTTTCCCGAAAGATAAAAAAGGCAATCCTGTAAAAAAACTCAGCACTCTCCGGGTTGACGCCGATAAATCCAAGTCAGGTATTCAGGAACTTAAGCAGTGGCAGGGAGTGATTGAATATGTCCAGTCATTCAAGCAGGCAAATGATCCCGGAGTAGCCAACTTGCCGGATAAATACAAAGTCAACCTTGGACGCATTGTTGCCAAACCAAGCTGGAACCCTGTGCTTATCTTGTCCCGTCCTGATCTTCCCACTATTTTAGCCATTGGGTTTGTTGGATTTATTTTCTGTGGAATACTTTTCATCATTATCCTGGTTAAGTCCGGGAAAAAGAGAAGAAGACGGAGAAAGTCAAAGGGGATTTTATAAAGGACAAGGCTGAAGGTGTTTAGACTGAAGACTGAAGGTTTATTAGTCATCGCGCAGCGATCGAATTAAGCCATTTAATACCTTTTCGGCTTCGACTATTATTGGCTCAACTATTGAATAATCTTGATCAGATAAGATACCTAATCGTTGCGATAAACTCAACTGATAATGCAGTTCCCTAAGTGACCCAAAGGCCACAGTGAGGAATCGCCGATAATCTGCCTGAGTGTCACGTGCACAACCCTCAACAATATTAGAAGGTACAGAAACCGCGGCTCGCCTCATTTGAGAAGTCAATCCATATAATTCATCCTTCGGAAACTTTGCGGTTATCTGGTATATTAATATTGCCACCTCATCAGCAATTTCAAATGCCCTAAGCTTGGTATGGTCCCGCATAATCCAACTCCCCCAGCATTCCTTCAGTCTTCAACCTAAACCCCTGTCACTTTGCTAATCCTCTCCGCATATCTGACGGCGGCGCCCATGTTGCCGGCAACAACAGCTTTGCCCCTGATACCTCTTGCTTCCAGTTCTTCAGGATGTTCCAAAACCTGAAGAATTCTTTGCAGTAGTTCCTGTTCATTTTTTATGGTCACACCGCAACCAACTTCTTCCAGCAGCGCTTTCTCCTCGCTGAAATCTTCCATGGACGGGCCATAAAAAATCACCTTACCCCAGGCCGCTGCCTCTAAAATATTTTGACCGCCTTTCGGAACAAGACTGCCACCGCAATAGACAATAGTTGCCAAAGAATAAATTTTAAAGAGATCTCCTATTACATCAACAATAATAATGCGCTCTTCTTCGCGCATTTTGTCGTTATTTATTTCGGACATGGTAATAACATCCGGCAATCCGGCTGATTGCAAAAGCTCCCTAATCGCAGCCGTTCTTTCCACATGACGTGGAATAATAATCAATTTAAAATCAGGATGATGCTTTAATAGTTGCTGATATACCCGAATAACTATTTGGTCTTCACCCGGATGGGTACTGCCGGCAACAAAAAATCTCTCGCCTTCCTGCACATTAACCCGACGCGCAATTTCTTCCTGCAAGGCAGGCGAGGCCATCGCCGCAAGTGCGTCGTACTTGGCGTTTCCCAGCACTTCAATCCTGTCTTTATCCATGCCGATATTTTTTAGCCTTGACGCATCAACCTGAGCGATCATTCCGGCAGCGCTAAGATCAGCAAGTACCCTTCTCCAGAAATACCTCGTGATACGGTATTTATCATAAGACCGCGGAGAAAGCCTTCCGTTAGCCATCAATGTTTTTACACCATTTAATTTACATGCCCTGAGGAAATTGGGCCATAGCTCAGTTTCCACCATGACAAAAACAGCGGGTTTTGCCAATCGAATCATTTTACGCACAACATACGGAATATCCAGCGGAAAATAAATAAAAGCATCCGCACCCTTGACCAGTCGGCGTGCCATTTCCTGGCCTGTTTCCGTGCTGGTGGAAAAAATTATTTTAATTTCCGGCCTTTTCAATTTTAACGAAGCTACGATCGGCACGGCGGCGGTCACTTCACCGACCGATACGGCATGAATCCAAACTCTCGTCCCATTCCCTAAATTGGTCAGAATTTGCGTCTGCCTTCCACCCAGCTTCTGGATAAAGCTTTTACGATATTTGCCCGTAAAAACGATTTTCAGCAGAAAATAAGGCAAGATAAAAAAGCCGGCCGCAAACAAAATTGAATTATATAAAATGTACATGCGATATATTTAATTTTTTCCGCATTGGTGTCAAGCTTTAAGTTGTACTAGACTGAAGGAGTTTAGGCTGAAGACTGAAGGCTGAAGACTGAAGAAAGCCATACGCTGGCGCGAAATCGGGAGAGTTTCCGAAAGGCACACTCCCGACAGAGATGGAAATTGTAGGGACTGTTCCCCGAACAGTCCGATAACCGGCAGGGAACCCCGGCTAATGCGGGGCGGGGGACATCCTTCACGATATACGCTTCACGAATTCCCCTTCACGCTTCACTTAATCCGATCGCTGCGCGATGATTAAAACCTTCAGCCTTCAGTCTAAACCCCTCCAGACTATTCACTTCAGACTATTCAGATTGACAGCAACAATACATTAGTATATCCAAATACTACAAATTAAATAGGGAGAATATAATTATGATCCTAATTGCCCCTTCCATCCTTTCTGCTGATGGCAGCAGACTTCATGAAGAAATCACTGCCATTGAAAAAGCTGGTGCTGACTGGATTCATATTGATGTTATGGATGGCCACTTTGTGCCTAATATCACCATGGGGCCGGCGATAATATCAGCTCTGAGGAAAACAACTAAACTGCCTTTTGATGTACATTTGATGATTGAAAATCCCGAGAACTACATTGAATCTTTTGCAAAAGCGGGAGCCGATATTATTACTGTTCATGTGGAGGCTGCCAATCATCTTCACCGGACAATTGACATAATTAAAAAAGCCGGGAAAAAAGCAGGTGTGTCTTTAAATCCGGCAACACCTTTAACGCAAATTGAAGAAATTCTGCCGGATATTGATCTGCTGCTGATTATGAGTGTCAATCCAGGATTCGGCGGCCAGCAGTTTATTGAAACCACTTTGCCGAAAATTATCAAGGCGAGGGAGATGTTAAATGCCTTGCCCAATAAACCGCTGCTAGAAGTTGATGGCGGGGTGAATTTGCAGAATATCGCCGGCATCGCAAGAGCTGGGGCTGATGTCCTTGTCGCTGGCGCTTCCATCTTCGTCACTAATGATTATTCACAAACAATTCACGCGCTGAAAGCTGCCGCCAATAGTAATTAACTCTTTACCGCCGCGCCCGGACACTTCCATAAGTCTAACCCCGTTTGCCAGTAACCTGCGCGGGAACACCGGAAACAATTGTATAATCCTCGACATCCTTTGTTACAACGGCACCGGCCGCAACAACCGCACCACGACCGATTGTTATACCGCCGGGGATACAAACATGGGCGCCAATCCATACATCGTCTTTTATGACAACAGGAGCCATTAAGTGATCCAGGCTTGTCATTGGCCTATCTGGTTTAGAAAAATTGTGCCCTGAAGAATATATCGCGGCGTGTGGCCCGATCATAACATCATCACCGATTGTAATCCCACCCCTTCCATCAAGTATAGCACCGGAGTTAACAGAAAAGCGATGCCCTACCTCAATGCCGTAAGTGTGGGTGAAATAGACGCCGGGATAAACACGGGCAAAAGACTTAATTTTCTTAAAAACAAGTTTATTGAGGACATGACGGACAAACATTCCCTCCATAGAAGGGAGATTTCGCGTAACCCATCCGATATACTCTTCCGCCCAGATGTGAAAAAGGTGGCCGGAATAACGCCTCCGGAATCTTTCGATAAAACCTATTTGCTTTTCCATGTTAAGCACTTGCCTCCATTTGATTTTTAGCCAGGCCTTCTCTTAGCAGGAAAGAGACCATGTTTTCAAGTTGTTTATCGCAGCATAAAGGATATGCGCTTCTGTTACATGCCCGACCTGTTGCAGACATATCTTCTTGACTTGAATGATAGTTCCCACTATAAACTCATATAACAAGCTATTGGATGGGAGGAATGTCTTTCATGAAAAAAGAAGAAAACAAGATTTATGTCACGCGGCCTTCTATGCCGCCACTGGATATATTTGTCGACAAATTGAAAGATATTTGGGAAAGTAGATGGCTGACGAATAATGGTAAATATCATCAGGAATTCGAGCAGGCGCTCTGCAACTACTTAAATGTCGATTATTGCAGCCTTGTATCCAATGGCACATTAGGTCTCGTATTAGCATTGCAAGCTTTGCGTATAACCGGAGAGGTCATAACGACACCCTTCAGTTTTGTGGCGACAACGCATGCGCTGCATTGGAACGGGATACGGCCGATTTTTTGCGATATCGATGAGAAGACTCTCAATATTGATCCTGAAAAGATAGAGGCATTGATTACACCAACAACGACAGCCATATTGCCTGTGCATGTATATGGTCACCCCTGCGATACGGCAGCCATCGCCCATATCGCTGATAAATACGGTCTGCGGGTCATCTATGATGCAGCGCACGCTTTCGGTGTAACGGTTAATGGGACACCGCTGGTGCAATATGGCGATATGTCAATCTTGAGTTTTCATGCAACAAAGGTTTTTAATACTGTGGAAGGCGGCGCGATTATCGTTAATGATCCTAAATTAAAGACGCGGATTGACTTTCTGAAAAACTTCGGTTTTGCCGATGAAACCACAGTGGTTGCACCGGGGATTAATGCCAAAATGAACGAACTCATTGCCGCTTTTGGAATTCTCCAACTGGAATATTTTGAAAAAGTACTTCAAAGCAACAAGGAAATATCAAATCATTACCGAAATCAATTGAGGGACATAGATGGAATATTCTTTTTTCAAGACTTCGATGGCGTGAAGCATAATTATTCGTATTTCCCTATCCTGATTAATGCTAAAAAATACGGGCTCGAACGGGATGCTCTGTATGAGAAGTTAAAATTGAATAACATCTTCGCTAGGAGATACTTTTACCCGTTAATCAGTCATTTCCCGACTTACAGCGGCTTGCCTTCAGCATCATCAGCAAATCTCCCTGTAGCTGAAATAATTTCTAAACAGATATTGTGTTTGCCCATATATGAAGGACTGGCGCTTGACATTGTCGACAGAATTTGCGAAATCATCAGGCGTAAATAACAAATTGGGCAGTATCGTTAAAAGAGGTATTCTGATTATGGACAATCATAAACATATTCATTATTCGATCGTCATCCCTGTGTATTGTAACCAAGGATCTTTGGAAAAGACGTATGACAAGCTGCAGGAAGAAGTAATCGCGCACAACAAAGACAAATCGTATGAGATTATTTTTGTAGATGACGGCTCCTATGATTCTTCCTTTTCCGAGCTCACGGGGCTGCGTTCCCGGGATCCTGAACATGTCAAGTTAATAAAATTTACGCGCAATTTTGGTCAGGTAGCCGCTATTATGGCAGGGTATCAATTGGCACGGGGAGAATGCGTTATCAATATCTCGGCAGATATGCAGGATCCGCCTTCGCTGATCAATAATATGCTGGATGCCTATTTTAATGAAAACTTCGAAATTGTCATCTGCATGAGAGAGGCAAGAGAGGAGACCTTGTTCAGAACCATAACGTCCAAAATATTTTACAAGGTCATGAAAAAATTAAGCTTTAATAATATGCCTATCGGCGGGTTTGATTTTGTTTTAATCAGTGAAAAGGTGAAAAAAATTATTTTGAGTAAGCAGGAAGCAAATGCCTTCTGGCAGGGACAAATATTATGGACCGGCATTAATATCAAGTTTATTCCGTATCGGCGCGTGAAAAGGGAAATCGGCACCTCGAAATGGACGACATCGAAAAAGATGAAGTACCTCATTGATGGTATTATGGCTTATTCTTATTTCCCTTTGCGGATCATGACCGTTACCGGTTTAGTCCTATCAATATTGGGATTCATCTATGCCATAGTTATTTTTATTGCAAAATTTTTCGGGGGTGTGCCAACACAAGGTTGGGCGCCGCTGATGATCATTCTTCTGGTGTTGTCGGGGATCCAGATGCTCATGCTGGGTATCGTAGGGGAATACCTCTGGAGAACATTGGATCAGGTTCGAAACAGACCTGCTTATATCATAGATAAAATATATGAAGATTGAATGATGTCGTCATGAATTTATCTTTCAACAATAGTGATCAAATTACAATGGGGTTGCATGGCCTTCTGGAATACCCGTTGGTTTATTCTTTTTTCCAATGGATTATGGGGTCTCATAATAAATATCGAATGTATGTCAATGAATATCTTAAACCATTTCCAAATTGCAGGATACTGGATATCGGTTGTGGCTTTGCCGGAATATTAGAGCATTTGCCGCAGGATATTGAATATGTGGGATATGATATCAGCAAAGCATATATCTCATACGCTCAAAAGAAGTATGGAAACCGGGCAACATTTTATAACCAACGGGTTGACGATATGCAGGTTCAAAATAACTTGTTTGACATTGTGCTGGCAGATGGTTTGCTGCACCACTTAAACGATCAGGATGCGCATAATCTTTTTCACATCGGCTTTCTGGCCTTACGTGATAATGGTTTCATGTTTACCTCAGATCCCACTTTTATTGAAAATCAAGGCATTATTTCGCGGTTTATCAGTTCCATGGACAGAGGCAGGCATGTCAGATATCCTCATGAATACAAAAAAATTGCGCAAACAAGATTCCCTTATGCAGAATCCTACGTCATCCACAATATCAGTAATCGTCCCCAAACGGGTTGTTTCTTGAAATGCTATAAGACTGCTATCAAGTAGCGCAATAGCCTTCTGTTCTTAATGCCTTCTGCTTTTTTACAAATACTTGTCCCCGGGATTTCTCTTGCGGATTGCTATTGCCGGAGTTCCATAGGCCAATTTACAGGATTCAATATTTCCAAGAACAGTTGAACCGGCGCCAATAACCGTGTGTTCGCCAACACAAGCGCGATCAATAAGAATAGCTCCGATACTAACGGCCGCATACGCGCCAACTTTACATAGTCCACCAGTCGTTACACCCGGCGCGAGACTTGAAAAGGCGTCCATGATCGAATCGTGGTCGAGAGAAGAATTTGTGTTAAGAATGCAGAAGCGACCTATTTTTGAACATGGATTCACGGTAACGCCAGCCATGATGACGGTTCCATGCCCAATGGAAACATCCCTTGCAATAGATGTCTTCGGATGTATTGCGCTGACGAATAAAAGCCCCGGGCAAAGGTTCATCGTTTGAGTAACAACCTGTGAACGGGCAAAATTATCTCCTATAGCCACGATGATACTTTTTAATGCGTGGCTCTTCATCAGTAACGGCAAATCTTCTTCCTTGCCAAGGACATCATAACCGAGTGTCTGTTCGCCTACTTTTCGATACCGATCCAGAAGCCCGGCAATTTTGTATCTGCCCTCCTGTTCAACAATATCGATGACCACCCTAGCGTGAGATGATGAACCAATGATGATGATCTTGTCCATGGCGCTCTTTGCTCCTGAAATTATTCCAATTCCTGCCAAATCATTTGACGTTGTCACCCTCGCATTGCTGCCCTTTGGAAAGTATGGGCGGATGAGTAGAAATATATGGTTCAAGTGGAAGCTGGAGAGATGAATTGTCATACACTCCATCAACGAAATAGGGCATGGATAATTGCTGAGTAACGCGTAGGTTCTGCATGGGGTTGTTGTCAAACATGTACCTGACTTCCAGTTTAGTGGAAAGGGTTGCCTCTGTCGTCAACTGGATTGTATTGCTGTTTAGCTTCGATACACTTGTGAGTTTTACTTCTTTGCCGCCATCAAACAACTGAAATCCCTTTATCCCGAATGCCGGGGAGAAGTCCGTGCCACCATGGTGGAGAATAGAAACATGGATATGATTAGCATCTGCCCGTGTAAAACCCGTTATCTGAGGCCCGCGATAATAAGTTGATTTGCCGAGGAGGTACAGAACCGTCTGCGCCATCCGCTGACCATGAGTAATGAATCCGGCGCAAGAGTAGTGGATATTAGCTGTGGCAAGGGGGAAATCGTAGGACTGAGCCCCCACATACATACCCGGCGTAGAATCCGCAACATGAATAGTATGATCACGAATAATAGGCCATCCGGACATATTTTTGAAGTTATATTGATGTTCCGTAACGCTGCCGTAGCCATTAACAATCAAAGGGATATTAGAACTGATGTCTCTTTTGAGATAGGCATATAAGGCCTTTAGGGCTCCCTTATAATGATCATGCCGATCCATCCAATCTGCTTCAGACCCTATCCATATTACAAATTCGAGGTTGCCTCCGATCGCTTTCACTGCACGGATGAAGTCAGCATAATAATTCATGTTTGGAATATATGACGGTGGCCCACCCAAAAAATATTTGCCATACTGCTTTGTAGAACATTCACTCATGAGACCAGCACTGCCAACCGCATAGTTTACTATCCCAACAGGAATTCCAAAGGCGGTAATGAGGGTATTGCCGAAAGTGATGGCGCCGCAATTTTCTTTATTGTATGGGAAAGACCATCCGTTCTCCCAGTAGTAGCTCAGCAGTGGGTCGGGATCGACGGTTTGGCAATCAGGTGCCTGATTTGATGACCCACCGGTGGAATTTCTGGACCATAATTCCCCCAGCGATTGACCGATTATCCCCACGACAATACCTATGCCCCAGTTGTTCTTGCCTTTACTGACAACGGAAGTCTTGTTGCCATAACGGACTTCTACATGATACCATCCGCCTTGTGGAATATTGGCCAGTTCCCCGGAGAAAACTCCCCCTGAAGGTGAAGATACGATCGTAGTCCAATCGACAACGGTTGATGAGCTACTTGCCTTGATAACTCTGGCTTGAATGGATTCAGGCATTCCGGAGTATCTTCCGGTAATCGTGATAGACGCAGATGTTTCTCCGACCGCTCGCTGAAAAATCTGATGTTCTGCAAAGTCCGTGACCGTTATGGTATCAATGGCACACGCCTGCGCCATCATTCCGAGAAGCATAGACAGGATAATGATATAAGATAACTTACGGATCATAATATTTCCTTCCTTCTAGTTTTTGCTAATCCTCTTGAAGATATTTAGGGCGGCCAACTCATTCCTGTCGGTTAAGAATTGATGCTTTTTTCAAGTATTTTTTGGCCTTATCAAAAGCACCTTTCTTCTGATAGATATTCCATATAAGCAAATTCAACCCCGGATTATCAGGATCGGTTTTTAATTTATCTTCCAATATTCGCAACGCAGATGTATTATCAAGAAAAAACATTACAGACAATTCATTAGAAATCGGGAATCTTTCTAACGGCGTCATATTATCAAGTACATATTGAGAAATAGGGTCTCCTGAGGGGAAAGAAAATTGTTTACCCATCCAGATTCGTTTAGGATCTTCCAAAGTAACGGGCATCAGGGCAGGCATAGCTTCAAAAACGTAAGCCAGTTGTGGCTTGCGCCCACGGTTATTCATGAATTCTATTGCCTTCACATAATAATCAGCAGGCACATCTCCAAAAGAAACAAAAGAATCATCGAGAGCCGGTCTGCGCCGGGCAATCATGTGCACCATGGGGGATACAACATAAGAAATCACATAGTCGTCTTTATTGGAATAGGATTGAGATGTAGCGCCTATCCATCCATATAAATCTTTGTAAACCTGATTGGTTTTAATGCCTTTGCCAAATCCCTGATATATTTCAACATTGGCCTGTTCGGGGGCCACATCGAAGAATGTAAATTTCCAGTCAGACCATGCCGTTGTATAGTAAAAAGGAGCGAAAAAAATGATTAAAATGGCCAGCTTTACAAGATAGCCCCTCTTTTTTATGGTTTCCAAGGACATGATGGCGCAAGCCACTACAGCTACGGCAGGTATGGATGAGTGAAGCACTGCCAAGAAGCCCAGACCTGAAAAAACACTGCCGTTGATGGATGCAATTATGCATGGGATAAAAAGGACGAGAACAATTAATTCTAACTCATTCCATGGTTTCTTTTTAACGATTTTGAAGATGAAATAACACAGAAATAAGAAATAGGATGATACCAAGAAAGCGGCAAACCACATGGGGCGACCAAAAAAACCGTTGTAATAAGGTGTGATCAAGCCGAATAAGGACGTGTCTATTGCCGCAAACATCATTACTGACAGTATTGATAAAACTCCCACTAAAGGCACTGTCTTCGATAGCTTAGTACTCCATAAAAAAGCGATCGTAAAAAATAAGGTAATGATAATATGTTTCAATGCTTCCCAATTAATGGTGAAAAGTGATCCTGCCGCGTAAGTGGATATAGAACGAATTAATTGAACTGATGAAATGACATTCTGGATGAAAGCGTTACCGTAAATGCCAGCGAAAATAACCCATAACAATAGAACCGGCACTACAACAAAGCATAAATCCTTGAAATTAAAATTCAGCGATCTCAATTTGAAGATTTTGATAATGACAAACAGTAAGACAACGGAGGTGACGACAAGACTCATGTGGAGCAGGCTGAAACTGATCAGCCACAAGAATACCCCTGCTGTAATATATAAAATCATTTTTAATATAACAGATTGCTGATGCAGCCCCAGAATGAAGAATGCAAGATAAATGGTAAGAAACAAGTGGGGATAGGTCTGATAGTAAAGATTTGAGATCATGCCAATAGGATCAAGCCCGGTAAAGGCAAATATGGAAAATATGAGCGGTTGAAACCAAAAATCTTTACTACTTTTATAAAGCGCAAAACTCAAAAGGAGCAGTGAAATAATGGTAAGCGTAAATTGTAATTCCCGGAAGCCAAGTAATGTTATGCCGGGATAAATCTTGAATACAAGAGCGTTGATGAAGGTTGATAATCTCAGGGCTCCTGTGAACTTATCGCTGAAAAAGTTATCACCAACGGTAAGCCGCCAGGCCTCTGTCATGTGATAGCCTTCATCGATAAAATTAAAGCCGTATTTGAGTTTGATCCATCCGAATACGGCGGCTATCATGAAGATACTGAGAGATATGGCAAAGGGCAGTAGCTGGCTTGTTTCGATTATGTTGGTGGTTTTATTGTCTATTTTATTATTGATAACGCGTTTCTTTTTCATAATGTTATCCCTCACACAAATTTGATTTTTCCTGCGGCAAAGCAGACCATTCGCAGGAGAAGCCAGCCATGCTTCCAACGCTGAATATTAGTTGTTCCATACGTTCGTTCCCGATAACGAATGGGAACTTCAACAATTTTTAAATTTAATTTGGCGGCGCCAAATAAAAGATCGAAATCGCCAAATGGATCAAAATCGCCAAAGTATGACCGGTTTGCCGCAATTCTTTCATAATCGGCCTTCCAGAGAACCTTTGTCCCGCATAAGGTATCTTTGATCGGTTGCCCCAATAACCAGGAAAAGGCTAAACTGAAAAATTTATTGCCCAGAATATTAAAAAACCGCATTGCTTCCTTTTCCATTGGATAAACTAATCGTACACCGTTAACAAATTCCGCTTTGCCACTGGCAAGTACTTCATAAAATCTGGGCAGATCTTCCGGCGGCACTGTTAAATCAGCATCAAGAATCATAAGGATATCACCGCTGGCATGTTTAAAACCTAAACGGACAGCATCACCCTTACCTTTGCCGCTTTGACGTAAAAGCTGAGAATGCCGATTTGGATTAGCATGAATGGCCTTTTCTATTGCTTGGTATGTATCATCTGTCGAATGGCCTTCCACAAATATTAATTCTGTGCCGCCACCCATTTCGGGCACAGACGCGAATATCCGGTCAATATTCCCCGCTTCATTTCGGGCGGGAACGATAACGGAAACTTTAGGCGCAGTAGGCAATGTCGCCTTATCGGCGTGGGGCCTGGCAACAATAATATGAGTGAGAACAAATATTTTAAAAGGCCAGATTTTGGCCAAAAACCGGTTCAATAAGGTATCAATAACAGGAGTACGCAAAGGCCAGATCATTTCATCCCAGTGCTGAATAACCTCAAAATCAGCAAGAGAAAGCAAACCCGCTATGTCTTCCACAGTAAGCCAGTTTTGAAACAAGGCCGGTTTTGCCAGCCTTAATTTCCGAATAATCCAAAACGGTAATTCCCACAATCTGCTATAAGAAGTAATAATTATCCTTGATCGTGGTGTGGAAAAAGACCGGATATTATGCAATACCGATTGCACATCCCACAAATCGTTGACCAGATCGGAAAGGATGACAAAATCGAATTTATCCTTAGTATCCAATTCATGCGCGTCAGCTTGAATAAAGTGCAAATCCGGATATCGGTTTTTGGCGCGCGAAATGGTCTGAGACGAAAAATCCACGCCAACTCCATAGTAAGGCTTCAAAGATGCAAGCAAATCACCCCGGCCGCATCCTATCTCAATTATGCGTTGCCCGGTTGGTACGACAAACTGTAGTATATCCTGTAATCGCTGATGGTAGTAACCACCGCAACCTTCAAAGCGATCACCCTTACCGGCGATCTGATCCCAATGGGCAATCCGCTTACTTTGGTAGTTTTTGTAACCGGAATCATTTTTATTAAAATTTGTTTTGATCAAATACGTTAACCTCAATTAAATGTGGTTCGCCTTAACGACAAACGATCATCATAAAATTACTACCCCGACGCTTCGCTTTCGGGATAATTCGACCTGCAAGCTCCAGTTCATCCCGTTTCATCGGGATTCCTGTAGCTTGGGTCTCATTAAAACATGCCACCAACAACAAATTACTTCTTTAGTCTTTGGTCCAGTTCCATTGCCAACCTAAGCACCCTCTTAGCTTCTTCATAATCAGGTTTAAGATAGATTGCCTCCCGTAAATGGTCGAATGCTTCATTTAAGTTGCCATTTTTCCCAAATGACTTAAAATAGTTTGCACACAGGACGCCACCTAAATTAAAATGAATACCGGGATTGTCTGGTTCTATTGCCAGCGCTTGTCGGTAATGATAAATAGCCTGGTCATATTTTTTGAAATGCATTTCTAAAATGTTACCAAGACGATTGTGAACCTCAGCAACTTTCGGATTGATAAGCAAAGATTGCTGGAAATAATAAATGGCTTCCTCATTTTTCCCCTGAGACGCCAGAGCAGCACCGAGATTAAAATAGGGCTTATCGAAGAGAGGTTTCATCCTTATTGCGGCGCGATAATGCGCAATGGCTTCTTCAGTTTTCCCCTGGTTCGCCAGAGAGAAACCGAGATTGTTATGCAGGAGATAATTATCTTCAGTAACTTTTATGGCATGGTTGAAAAGAGAAAAATCATTTTCCCAATAGCCACATTGCTGCCAGGTTAAAAATGTTAAGGCAGCAATAATAATTGCCGCGAGTATTGTAATTATCTTTCGCAGTTTTACTTTGTATAAGTAAACAACGCCCCAGGTCAGCATGATGGCGATTCCAATAGAAGGAAAATAACTGTAACGGTCAGCCATGGCCTGATCACCTGCTTGCATCAAGCCAATTACAGGAAACAAGACGCCCAAATACCAAAGCCAACCAACGGCTAGAAAAGGAGCTCTCTTTGCCAGATAAATAACTGCCGTGCTGACACCCACTAATAGCAGTGAAGCGGCTAAAACTTGCCATATTGGAAAAGAATTTACATAGGGGTAAAATACTGCCAGATCAACCGGCCAGAAAGTCTTACCAAGGTAGGCGACATAGGACACAATAGCGTTCATCATACGGTCAGAAAACGGAATTTGTTGCATGGATAGCATATAGCGATCTTCTTTTAGTTGCAAAATAAGCATAACACTCAAAACCAGAGCTAAGA
>Ga0247841_10009271_pt1 | contig 13831 bp, 22 predicted proteins | sample LaCruzMarch2015__2_FD_192410 | JGI IMG/M metagenome (GOLD analysis project Ga0247841, IMG submission 192410) | Freshwater microbial communities from meromictic Lake La Cruz, Castile-La Mancha, Spain - LaCruzMarch2015_18m | ecosystem: Environmental > Aquatic > Freshwater > Lake | place: Spain...
ATCATCGGGAGGAAATTGATGAAATTTATGCTGGTGGAATTGGAGCGCTTGTTGGAATGAAAAGTACTACCACTGGAGATACATTATGCGATATTGATCATCCGGTTATTTTGGAATCTATTACCTTTCCCGAGCCGGTTATTTCTATCGCTATTGAACCGAAAACTAAAGCTGACCAGGAAAAAATGGGTTTTGCTCTGCGTAAATTGGCTGAAGAAGACCCAACTTTTAAAGTACGTAATGATGAAGAAACTGGCGAAGTGATAATTTCTGGTATGGGCGAATTGCATTTGGATATCATCGTAGACCGTATGAAAAGGGAATTTAAAGTGGAAGCTAATATTGGACAACCGCAAGTCGCTTATCGGGAAACTATCAAATCTTCCGCTGAAGCTGAAGGAAAATATATCCGTCAATCAGGAGGCAAGGGACAATATGGTCATTGCTGGCTCAAGGTAGAACCGCAAGAACCAGGCAAGGGATTTGAATTTTTGGATGAAATTAAAGGTGGAGCTATTCCTCAAGAATATATTCCAGCGATTGAAAAAGGCGTCAAGGCGGCGATGGACAATGGAGTAGTGGCCGGCTATCCTTTGGTAGATATTAAGGCTACGGTTTATGATGGATCGTATCATGATGTGGATTCTTCAGAAGCGGCTTTTAAAATTGCCGGTTCTCTAGCACTCAAAGAAGCCGTGAGGAGGGCTAATCCGATTATTTTAGAACCAATTATGAAAGTCAATGTTATTACTCCGGAACAATTCATGGGCGATGTAGTGGGTGATTTAAATTCCAAGAGAGGTGTAATTAGAGAAATGAATGATCGCGGTGAAGGAAATTCCCGAGTAAAAGTGATTGATGCAGAAGTCCCACTTTCTTCAATGTTTGGCTACGCTACTCAATTGCGTTCCATGACCCAAGGACGCGCTAATTATGCGATGGAGTTTAATCATTACAGCGAAGTACCCAAGAGTCTGGCGGAACAAATAATTGGAGGAAAAAAATAATTTTCTATTGACAAATTGAATTTTTTCGATTAATATTAATTTTGCAAGAGCCCAAAAAAATGATAGATAAAAAACTAAAAGAAGCCCTAGAACTTTTGGGCGGGAAAGCAATTCTGAAAGATCAAGAAGATTATTATATTCTTCTAACTTTGAGAGAATTCAAGAAAATGAGACAAGACGGGATAGAGGGTTTGACAAAGCAGGAATTGGTTGATAAGATTAATACCGATATCGCTATGTGGAAAATGAATCAGGAAAAGGAAGAAGATGCCTTTGATTCTGTTAATTGGGAAGAATTCGAAAAAGCAGAAAATGCCGAGGAAATCCAATATGAAAAAACTTAATTTTTGATAGTTTAATATTTAAAAAAATTAAAAAATATGGCAGCAGAAAAATTTGAAAGAACTAAACCGCATATTAATGTGGGAACAATCGGCCACGTCGATCATGGCAAAACCACTTTAACGGCGGCAATTCTTAAGGTATTGAGTTATAGCGGAAAAGCCAAGCCGAAAGGCGTGGATGAGATTGACAAAGCACCGGAAGAAAGGGAGCGCGGTATTACTATTGCCACTGCTCATTGTGAATATGAATCTGATACCCGACATTATGCTCACGTCGATTGTCCAGGACATGCGGATTATATTAAGAACATGATTACCGGCGCCGCTCAAATGGACGGAGCTGTTTTAGTTGTGGCTGCGACCGATGGTCCAATGCCGCAAACTCGAGAACACATTCTGTTAGCCAAGCAAGTCGGCGTTCCAGAAATTGTCGTTTTCTTAAATAAAGTTGACATGGTGGACGATCCAGAATTGATTGAATTAGTAGAAGCTGAAGTGCGTGAACTTTTAACTAAATACGAATTTGACGGCAAGAATGCTGCGGTTATTCGCGGATCAGCCTTAAAAGCCTTGGAATCTAAATCGGCTGATGACGAAGCTGCTAAACCGATTCTTGACTTGATTAAAGCACTGGACGAAAAAATTCCGGTTCCAGTTCGTGAAACCGATAAACCATTTTTGATGCCGATTGAAGACATTTTTTCTATTGAAGGTCGTGGCACGGTTGTAACTGGAAGAATTGAAAGAGGAATTGTGAATATTAACGAAGATGTGGAAATAGTCGGCTTGAAACCTACGCAAAAAACTACAGTCACCGGAATTGAAATGTTTAATAAATCTCTGGATCGAGGAGAGGCGGGAGACAATGCCGGAGTACTGCTTCGCGGTGTTAAAAAAGAAGATGTAGAAAGAGGCCAAGTAGTAGCCAAGCCGGGTTCGATTACTCCGCACACTGATTTTGAAGGCGAAGTTTATATTTTAACTAAAGAAGAAGGCGGGAGACATACTCCATTCTTTAAGGGATATAAACCGCAATTTTATATCAGGACAACGGATGTGACCGGAGAAGTAATTCTGCCAGAAGGAACAGAAATGATTATGCCGGGAGACACAGTGAATATTTCTGTTAAACTCTTAGCTCCAGTCGCCATGGAAGAAGGTATGCGCTTTGCCATCCGCGAAGGAGGCAAGACAGTCGGTGCCGGAGTTGCTACTAAAATTTTGAAATAAAGTTTTTTCTTAGTCCCGCTTCTAAAAAGAGCGGGATTATAGAGTAAATTTTAAAAACACTCTGTAATAGATTTTCATTAAAAATGGCACAAGAAGAAGAGGCAAAATCAAGAATTAGGATTAAGATCAAGGCTTACGACAATAAAATTATTGATCAGTCAGCCAAGCAAATTGTGGAAACGGCCGAAAGAACGGGCGCCAGCATTTCTGGACCAGTACCGCTTCCAACGGAAGTCAGAAAGTTTACTGTTAATCGGTCAACTTTTGTCCACAAAGATGCTCGCGATCAATATGAAATGCGAGTGCATAAAAGATTGATTGATATCTGGAGTCCTAATCAAAAAACTATTGATAGCTTGACCAATCTTGATTTGCCAGCCGGAGTTGATATTGAGATAAAGATGTAAGGATAGATCCGCTGACAAGCGAATTTATTTCATCTAGTTAAAGTCCCTCTTGATTACTCAAAATGGGATACTCAGCTAGCCAAATTTTGAATTTTTTGAAATTTTGGGACTGGCTTTTAAACCAGTTTTTTGTTTGCCCCGCACTAACTTTGTGCTGGTAAAATAAAAAATGTTTAACATAAAATTCAAGATAATAAATTAAGAGCAGAAGATTTAAGGTATATTCTAAAAATATTCAGCGCCAGGGGCGCTGGCACAAAGTTAGTGCGGGGTTTGCCCCAGTAATAATTCTGTAAAAAGTTTTAGCTATAGACAAAATGGAAAAATTTATTTTAGGAAAAAAAATAGGAATGACGACTGTTTATGATGAAGGAGGCGCCCAAAATCTGACGCTTATTGAATGTTCTTCCAAGGTAACGTTGCTGCGGACGAAAGAAAAAGATGGTTATGAATCGGTTCAGCTGAGTTTGCAAAAAACTAAAAAAAGAACTGTTAAAAAAGAATTTAGGATTGAAAATTCGACTTTGAAAGTAGGGGATGAAATTAAGGTAGAACTTTTTCTCCCAGGAGAAGAAGTTTTTGTTACCGGGATAACCAAAGCTAAGGGCTTTCAAGGAGTGGTTAAAAGGCATGGTTTTAAGGGTGGTCCCAAATCTCATGGGCACAAGCATAATTTACGAGCTCCCGGTTCAATTGGATCAGGATTTCCAGAGCATGTAACCAAAGGGAAAAGGATGGCCGGACGAATGGGCGGGGTCGGGGCTACGAGCCAGAATTTAAAAGTTGTTTTAGTAGATAAAGAAAAAAATATAATTGGAGTTAAAGGCGCAGTTCCCGGAATTCCCGGAGCTGTGGTAGCAGTTTATAAAAAATAAATGGCCAAGATAAAGATTTATAATTTAGAAGGTGAGAGTAGCGGAGAAATGGAACTATCTGACGCAATTTTTGCTTTGCCTAAAAACGATGAACTGTTGCAGCAAGTGCTGGTGGCGCTGCTTTCAAACAGCAGGCAAGTTTTAGCTCATGCTAAAACTCGAGCGGAAAGAGCCGGTTCGGGTATCAAGCCCTGGAAACAAAAAGGAACCGGAAGGGCGAGAGTTGGATCGGTGCGCAGTCCTCTTTGGAGAAAGGGAGGTATTATCTTTGGACCGACCAAAGACAGAAATTTTAAGAAAAAAATAAATCAAAAAATGAAATCTAAGGCCTTGGCTTTAGCTTTAAGCGGGAAATTATCGGAGAAAGAAATGATTGTGATGGAAAATTTTTCCATAGTGGAGAAGAAAACTAAAAAAATGGCTGAAGTTTTAAAAAATTTGAAAATCAAGGGTAGCAGCCTGCTAGTTTTTTCTAATAAAGAAAATGAAATGAAACGTTTTAGCCAAAACTTAGCTAAAGTTAAAAATGCATCAGCTGGACAATTGAATGTTTTAAATATTTTGAATAATAAGAATATAATTTTTTCTCGAGAATCGGTAAAGGAATTGGAGGAAAGATTTAAAAAATAAGAGAGCTATTTTATCTGATATAATTTATGTCCAAAGAAATTAAAAAAAGTGAAAAAAAACCAATAGTAGCCGAGGCGCAAATGTCGGATGTTTTGCTCAAACCCTGGATTACTGAATCTTCTACTAATTTGGTTCAACTCAATAAATATGTTTTTTTGGTCAGTAAAAATTCTGATAAAAAAAAGATTGCGCAAGCGGTAGAAAGTTTATATAAAGTAACTGTAGAGGCGGTCAATATTATCAATATGCCAAAAAAGAAGAGAGTTTATGGAAAAACTTCTGGTTGGAAAGCTGGATTCAAAAAGGCCTTTGTAACTCTCAAAAAAGACGATAAAATAGATTTATTTAAAGAAATAAAATAAGCTTTCGCAAGTCTTACTAGCTAGTAGGAGAAGGCGGAATAAATTAGAAAATGGCAATCAAGATTTACAAAAGAAATAACGCGGGCAGAAGGAATATGTCCCGGGTAGAATCGGAACTTCTTTCAGAAGGAAAGCCGGAAAAATCTTTGCTATGGAAAAAAAAGAGTAAGGCGGGACGATCTTGGGGAAAGATATCCGTGCGGCATCAAGGTGGAGGACACAAACAAAAACTCCGATTAGTGGATTTTAAACAAGACAAGTTTGGCGTTCCAGGAATTATTGCTTCAATTGAGAGAGATCCTAATCGCAGTGGTTTTATTGCTTTGGTTAATTATCGCGATGGTGAAAAAAGATATATTTTAGCGATAGAAGGCATGGAAAAAGGAAAAGAAATTGTTTCTGCTCCTGATGCTCCAGTTAAACCGGGAAATAGAGCCATGGTGAAAAATATTCAAATCGGAACGATAATTTCTAATGTAGAATTATTTCCAGGAAGGGGCGGTCAGATAATCAGAAGCGCCGGGAGTGGAGCAATCTTAACAGCTGTGGATGAAAAAACTGCTCAAATAAAAATGGCTTCTGGTGAAATCAGGTTGATTGATAGCGATTGCTATGCCACAATAGGACGAGTGAGTAATTTTGAACATAACGCTATTAATATTGGAAAAGCAGGTCGCAGTCGTTGGATGGGCATTCGTCCTGGTGTCAGAGGTTCAGCTATGAATCCAGTGGATCATCCACACGGTGGAGGGGAAGGTCGCCAAGGAATTGGTCTCAAGCATCCTAAGACTCCTTGGGGTAAACCGGCCCTAGGCAAGAAAACCAGAAAAAGAAAAAGATATAGTAATAAATTTATAATCAAGAGAAGAGAAAAGCGCAAATAGCTAAAATATATGACCAGAAGTTTAAAGAAGGGTCTTTATGTAGACGAAAGACTCTTAAAAAAAATCAGAGATAAAAAACCCGATGACCGATCAATCATTAAGACTTGGTCGCGGGCTTCGGTGATTTCTCCAGAAATGGTCGGTTTTACTTTTGGCGTACACAATGGGAAGGATTTTATTCCGGTTTTTGTAGGAGAAGAATTAGTTGGCCACCGATTAGGAGAATTTTCTCCAACTAAAAAATTCCAAAGACATGGAGGAAAAATTCAAAAAGAATTAGAGATTGCGGCTAAACAAAAAGAGCTGGAAGCTTCGCAAGCGGCTAAAGCAGCTCCGGCGGAAACTAAGAAATAATATTTTTATGCAAGTAAAAGCTAAATTAAACAATTTAAGAATTTCTCCTCGTAAAGTCAGATTGGTTGCCGAGCTGGTGAGGGGCTTAGATGTGCAGGATGCTTTAAATCAAATTGAAGCTTCTTATAAACGGGGAAGTCTGCCGATGAAGAAATTGATCGAAAGCGCTGTTAGTAACGGAGAAAATAATTTAGGTATTGACCGGAGCAATATGTATATTTTCAGCATTTTGGTGGATGCCGGGCCTTCTTTAAAAAGATGGATGCCGAAAGCTTACGGTCGCGCCAGTCAAATACTCAAAAGAACAACGCAAATAGAAGTGACCCTAGAAGAAAGAGTTGAAGGCAAGGGAAGAAAAAGCCAAGAAGAATTGGAAGAATCAAGAAAGAAAAGAATGGAAGAAAAAATGAAGAAAGAAAAGGAACTTCGCAAAGAAGCTGCGGAGAAAGAAGCGGGGGCAAAAGACAAGAAAGAATCGGGAGCTAAAGCTACGGAAAAAAACAAAGAAAAAACAGCAGAAAAAGGCAAGGTTTTTGAAGAGAAAAAAGGCAAAGGCTGGGCCAGCCGGATATTTAGGAGAAAATCAATGTAATAAGAATTTTTTAAGATTATGGGACATAAAATAAATCCACAAGGATTCCGAATCGGCATAACCAATACCTGGCGATCCAAGTGGTTCAATAAAAAAGAATATAGTCAGCTTCTCAAGCAGGATATTAATATCCGAGAGGGAATAATGAAAAAATGGAAAAGCTCAGCTATTGCAGATGTGGAAATAATCCGTTCGGCAGCGGCGGTAAAGTTGATTATTAAAACGGCTCGCCCGGGAGTTTTAATTGGCCGTGGCGGCAATGGTATTGAAGAAATTCAAAAATATATCAAGAAAAATTATTTTAAAAACCAAAAAACGGGATTAAATATCGAAGTCAAAGAAATTAAAGATTTTTCTGAAGACGCTTTTTTGGTGGCTCAAAATATTTCTGAACAATTGGAAAAAAGAATGCCTTTCAGGAGAGCCATTAAAACTATGCTGGAGCAGGTTATGAAAAACGGAATGATTAAAGGAGTTAAAATTCAAGTTTCTGGGCGATTAGGCGGAGCGGAAATGTCGCGAGTAGAATCGGTAGCTAAGGGAGTTTTACCACTCCACACCCTCCGAGCCAATATTGATTTTGCCAGAGCCACAGCCTACACAACCTATGGCACGATTGGCACGAAAGTTTGGCTATACAAGGGCGATGTTTTTAAAAAAAGCAAAAAATCCGTAATTAATGATAATGAAATATAATTTAAAAGGAAAAAATATCATTCAAAAATAATATGTTGATGCCCAAAAAAGTAAAACACCGAAAAATTCAAAGAGGCGGGAAAGTCCGCGGTGTTTCTGGTCGGGGCAATGCCTTGAGTTTTGGCACCTTTGGCCTCAAGGCTATGGAAAATAATTTAATTTCTGCTCGTCAGATTGAAGCGGCGCGCCGGGCTATGACTCGCTATATCCAAAGAGGAGGAAAGGTTTGGATTAGAATTTTTCCGGACAAGCCGATGACTAAAAAGGGAGATGAAACTCCGATGGGAAAAGGTAAGGGTGCAGTAGACCATTTTGTGGTGGTTGTCAGAGCAGGCCGTATATTATTCGAGATGGACGGTATAAAAAAAGAATTAGCTAAAGAAGCTATGAAATTAGCTGCCTATAAATTGAACATTAAAACTAAATTTGTCGAGAAAGAAAAAGTCTAATTAAATTTATGAAAATCAAAGAATTAAGAGAAAAAAATTCTGAAGAACTGAGGAAGATGTTAGCGGAAAAAAAAGAAGCCGCGCGGGGTTTACGCTTTGCTATTGCATCCAAACAAATTAAAAATAATCGAGAATTTAGAAATATTAAAAAAGAGATAGCGAAAATCATGACCTTAATTAACCAAGTGAAATAATCCCATGGAAAAGAAAGTAGAAAAAATATTATTCAAGAAAAAGGGTAAAGTTATGCAGGATAAAATGGCTAAAACCATTGTTGTTTCTGTGGTTAGTTTTGAAACTCATCCCAAATATAAGAAAAAATATAAAGTAACCAAGCGCTATAAAGTCCATGATCCGGAAAATAAATTTAAAACTGGCGAAATGGTGGAAATTATTCCCTGCCGGCCGATAAGTAAAGAAAAGAAATTTAAAGTCGTCTACTAGAGAAGTTATAAAGTTGAAAGTTATAAAGTTTGTAAAGTTAAAAAGTAGAAGTTTTTAATAAAATGATACAAGCAGAAACAAGATTAATAGTCGCAGACAATACTGGAGCTCGTATAATCGAATGCTTTAAGGTTTTAGGTGGCACGCGGAGGCGCTATGCTCAAATCGGGGATATTATTGTCGCTTCTGTAAAAATTGCCGATCCGAGAGGTTTGATTAAAAAGGGAGAAAAAGTTAGAGCGGTGGTAGTTAGACAGAAAAAAGAAAAAAGAAGAAAAGATGGTTCCTATATCCGTTTTGATGAAAATGCCGCAGTAATTTTGGATGGCAAGGAACCTAAGGGAACGAGAATTTTTGGTCCCATAGCCAGAGAAATAAGAGAAAAGGGCTATAGCAAGATAATTTCTCTAGCTTCAGAAGTTTTATAATTTCGATTTAAACTCTATGAAAATCAAGAAAAACGACAAGGTAAAAATGTTAGCTGGCAAGGACACAGGAAAAGTCGGCAAGGTTTTGAAAATATTTCCGAGGGAGGGAAAATTAACCGTGGAAGGTTTGAATTTAATGAAAAAACATACTCGTCCCCGCAAAGAAGGCGAAAAAGGCCAACGAGTTGAAATTCCTAGGAAAATCGACAGTTCTAACGTGAAATGGATTTGTCCTAAATGCGGTCAGCCGAGCCGAATCGGCTATGTTATAAAAGGAGAGGAAAAACTTAGAAAATGCAAGAAGTGTCAGGGAGAAGCGTAATATCTCATAAATAAGCAAAAATCATGTCTAAATTAAAGGAAAAATATAAAAAAGAAGCTGTGGCTGAAATGAAAAAGCAGTTCGGTTTTAAGAATGATTGGCAGGTTCCGCGTATTGAAAAGATAATCATTAATTCTGGTATCGGTAAATTTGCCAATGATAATGCCTTAGTTAAGGAAGTGTCTGATTCTTTGACGATGATTGCCGGACAAAAAACTGTTTTGACTGATTCAAAAAATTCTATTGCCGGATTTAAGATTAGAAAGGGTTTAAAAATTGGAGTCAAGGCTACTTTGCGCGGAAAAAGAATGTGGGATTTTTTAGAAAAACTGATTGGAGCCTCTATCCCTCGAATTAGAGATTTTCAAGGCATAAAAGAGTCGGCAGTTGATGATAGGGGTAATTTAAATATCGGAATTAAAGAGCATATGGTTTTTCCGGAAATTATGCCAGAAAATGTTAAAAGAACTATCAGTCTGCAAGTAAATGTAGTAACTACCGGAAAAAAAAGAGAAGAGAGTTTGGCGCTGTTTAAATTTTTAAAATTTCCTATCAAGCAATAGCGATCTAAGTTAAATCGTTTCCCAAATTTATGGCTAAAAAATCAACAATCGCAAGATCAATAAAGAAACCCAAATTTTCCTCACGAATTGTCAGACGTTGCTGGAAATGCGGTAGAAAGCAAGGATATTTGCGGGAATTTAATATATGTCGAATCTGCTTCCGGGAATTAGCTAATACTAATCAACTTCCTGGAATAAAAAAAGCTAGTTGGTAAAAATTATTTTTGATTAAATATTTTATGTTGGATCCAATTGCCGAAATGTTAGCGAGAATAAATAACGCCCAAATGGCGGGCAAAAAAGAAGTGGCTGTACGAGCTTCTAAAATTAAACTTGCCATTGCTCAGATTCTTGAAAAAGAGGGTTTTGTTGAATCAGCGATACAGGAAAAAGGCGAAAAATTCGATTTAGTCAAAATTATTTTAAAATACCGCACGATTTCTAAAACCAAAATAATTCCGGCTATCAAAGGAATAAAAAGAATTAGCAAGGAAGGACAAAGACGTTATTTAAGAAGCAAAGAAATTAGGCAGGTAAAAAGTAATTTTGGCATCGGTATTATTTCCACTTCTCAAGGTGTAATGACTAACCATGAAGCTAGAAAAGCTGGCTTAGGCGGAGAATATTTATGCGAAGTTTGGTAAAAAAAATAATGGGTCATCAGTAATTAGTCATCAGAATATAAACTACTAACTACTAACTAATCAGTATGTCTAGAATAGGAAAAAAAATCATCAATATTCCCGAGGGGATAACGGTGAAATTAGAAAAAGGAGCATTGGAAATTAGGGGTCCCAAGGGAACTTTGAATTTGGAAATTAATCGTGAAATAGAGGCGATTATTAAAGATAAGGAAATTTCTTTCCAAATAAAAAATCCATCCAAAAAATCAGTAGCATTATGGGGATTAACCAGAGCTTTGGTTGAAAATATGATAATTGGAGTGAAGGATGGATATAAAAAAGATTTGGAATTGCAAGGAGTGGGTTTTCGTATGTCAGTGCAGGGCCGAAAAGTAGTTTTAGCGCTGGGCTTCTCTCATCCGGTAGAAATGGAAATCCCAGTCGGGTTGGAAGTCAAGTCAGGAGAGGGAAATACTTTGGTTATTTCTGGCATTGATAAAAAACTAGTGGGGCAATTTACGGCCAATTTGCGAGAATTGAAAAAAGCCGAACCGTATAAGGGTAAGGGCTTCCGTTATGTTGGTGAATATGTCAGAAGAAAAGCTGGTAAGAAAGCGGCTGCTGCAGCTAAGTAATTTAAGCCAATTATTTTAAGATTATGAATAAATTAAAAAGTAAAAATCAAGCCAGAGTTCAAAGAAAAAAAAGGATTCGCGCTAAGGTTTCTGGAAGCGCTACCAAGCCCCGGATATCTGTTTTTCGAAGTTTAAGAAATCTAAAAATTCAAGTAATAGATGATGTCCAAGGTAAAACTTTAGTATCTGCGGGAATTAAGGAATCTAAGCTCAAGAACACAGTGGAAGGAGCTAAAAAATTAGGAAAAATTCTGGCTGAAAAATGTTTGAAAGCTGATATTAAAAAGGTTGTCTTTGACCGTTCAGGTTATAAGTTTCATGGAAAAATAAAAGCAATAGCTGAGGGTGCCAGAGAGGGAGGATTGATTTTTTAAGTTGTTAATTATTTTTTTGAATTATTTTAAATATTATGCCTCAAGAACGAGAAAGAAGATTTAGACCCAGAAGAGAAAAACCTGAGTTCGATCAGAAACTTTTGGATTTGGCCAGAGTGACGAGGGTTGTGAAAGGTGGAAGACGTTTTCGTTTTCGAGCGACTTTAGTAATTGGCAATCGCAAGGGAAGGGTCGGAGTTGGTGTTGGCAAGGGCGGAGATGTTTCCGAAGCGATCCGCAAAGCCTTTGAAGATGGAAAAAAGAACATGATAACTGTAGTAATGAAAAAAAATACGATTCCGCAAGATGTTTTCTGTAAACAAGGCAGCGCTAAGATTATTTTAAAGCCGGCACTTCCCGGAAGAGGAATTATTGCTGGTGGTGCGGTGCGTGCAGTGGTTGATTTAGCAGGAATTAAAGACGTAGTTTCTAAATCATTGGGAACTTCCAATAAGCTTAATGTGGCTCGTGCTGCCATTAAAGCCTTAATAGAGTCAGGAAGCGCTCTCTCCAGAAAAAATCGTTTGGAAGAAAAGAATAATAAATAATGCGGGTTATTAATGATTTTAAATTAGATGCAAATACATACTTTAAAACTTAAAAAACGCAAGCAGAAAAAAAGTGTCGGCCGCGGAGGTAAAAAAGGAACTTATTCCGGCCGAGGTAATAAGGGGCAAAAAGCCAGGAGTGGAGTTTCAATCGATCCCTTGTTTGAAGGTGGTCGGTCGTCTTTAATTGATCGCATGAAAAAAATCAGAGGCTTTAAATCAATTAAAGCTAAGGCTTTGATTGTAGATATTGTTAAATTGGGAGAAAAATTTAAAGACGGCGATACAGTTAATCGTGAAACTTTGATAAAGAAAAACTTTTTTGATAAAATGGAAACAGAAGGAAAAAGAATAAAAATTTTGGGAAATTCTCCCATTAAAATTAAGCTTACTATAGGCCAAAATATTTTGATTAGTGCGGCCTCACGGAAAGCAATTGAAACGGCGGGCGGAGAAATCCAAAAAGCGGAAGATATAAAAAAATAAATGTTTGATAAAATAGTTCAAATCTTTAAGATCCGGGAGCTAAGAAATAAAATCTTCTTCATCTTGGCTCTCTTGATAGTTTTCCGCTTAGCTGCCAATATTCCCGTTCCCGGAGTAGATCAAAATCAACTGAGAAACTTTTTTGAGGGCAATCAATTGTTCGGTCTTTTGAATTTGTTTTCGGGCGGAGGCTTAAGTAGTATTTCTATCGTAATGTTAGGAGTGGGCCCTTATATTACCGCTTCGATCATTATGCAGCTTTTGACTATGATTATTCCTCGTCTAGAACAGCTTTACAAAGAAGAGGGAGAAATGGGCCGACAAAAATTCAATCAATGGACCAGATGGATTACTGTTCCCTTGGCGGCCATGCAAACTTTTGGAATGATCTCTCTTTTTCGCAGCCAGGGAGTCATTAAAGCTATCACGCCTTTTGAAATGTTTTATTTGATTATTATAGCTGTTGCGGGAACGATATTTTTAATGTGGCTGGGAGAACTGATTACGGAAAAAAAGATTGGTAATGGAGTTTCCCTTATCATCTTTGCTGGAATCGTGGCGGGTTTGCCAGGAGCGGTTTCCCGGATTTTTGTTACCCAAGATTCTTCCCAACTTTTTACTTACATCTTGCTGTTAGTTATTATTGTAGCGGCGATTGCGGGAATAGTTTTTGTTAATGAGGGGCAAAGGAATATTCCAGTTTCTTATGCCAAAAGAATTCGTGGCAACCGGATGTACGGGGGAACTTCCACCCATCTACCGCTACGAGTTAATCAAGCCGGTGTAATCCCCATAATTTTTGCCATGTCGATTATGCTTTTTCCTGGGATGGTAGCTAACTTCTTAGCTAACGTTTCCAATCCTATGGTGGCCGCTGCCGCTCGTTTTGTTGGAGGAATTTTTCAAAACCAGCTATTCTATGGGATAACTTATTTTTTGCTAGTAGTAGCTTTCACTTATTTTTATACGGCAGTGGTTTTTGATCCGAATAAAATTTCCGAAAGCTTACAAAAACAAGGCGGTTATGTTCCCGGAATTCGTCCTGGAAACAACACTGCTGAATATCTTTACCATATTATGAACCGAATTATTCTTTCCGGAGCTCTTTTTTTAGGGTTAATTGCTGTATTACCGTTCATCGTTCAAGCGGCAACTAATGTGAGTTCTATTTCTATCGGTGGAACGGGGCTTCTTATCGTAGTTTCCGTGGTAATTGAAACTATTAAGCAGATCGAAGGCCAATTGGTCATGCGCGATTATGAGGGTTTTTAGCTTAAAAAAAATATGAACATTGTAATTTTAGGCAAAGCCGGAAGCGGGAAAGGCGTTCAGTCGGATATTTTAGCGAAAAAATTTGGCTTGGAGCATATTGATATGGGACAGACTTTGCGTGATTTTTCTCAAAGAGAAGGCGCTATTGGCAAGGAAATATATGCCATTCAAAATGTGAAAAAAACTTTAGTGCCTGGCCGGATCTTGCGGGAAGTGTTGCATTTAAAAATCGGTTCATATCGCCCTGAGCAGGGAATTATTTTTGACGGAGTGCCTAGAACCTTAGACCAAGAGCAGTATCTCGAA
>Ga0247841_10009272_pt1 | contig 13829 bp, 14 predicted proteins | sample LaCruzMarch2015__2_FD_192410 | JGI IMG/M metagenome (GOLD analysis project Ga0247841, IMG submission 192410) | Freshwater microbial communities from meromictic Lake La Cruz, Castile-La Mancha, Spain - LaCruzMarch2015_18m | ecosystem: Environmental > Aquatic > Freshwater > Lake | place: Spain...
CTTCCATATTCTTCCAACCATAAAAATTATCTTTTATTATACGCCTTTTAGCGTGTTCTGAAAATAAAAAGGGCGTTTCTATATTTTCGTTTCAGTCGAAAACATTGTAACGTCCTTTCGTTATGACTTACCCCTCGCTTCGCTCGGGGTGATTTTCTGAACCGCTATAGCGGGAAAATCAGGGTTTCGCTCGCACCTTGACATAAGGGATTATCAAGTGCGCCCCTTCTGGGGCGTATAAGCCGAGGGAAAACCTCTCTAATTTATACAGCTTTTTTTATCGATATTCGCTAGAGTTACTTTCTTTATACGCTAACGACTACCCTGAGAGGGCTGTTGATTTTGTTTTATCTCAGGAACAACTTCCAGTAGAAAATTATTACCCCAACCTATAAGCTTAGAATCTTCAAATACTAGAGGAGTTAATTCATTATTATCAACTATGCAATTGTTATTCTTTAACTCAGTTATATAATAAACTATTTCCAACATCCTGCCTGATGTTTGAACCATTTCTGTGCGATAAGGATTATTTAATGTTACAGTTAGGGGTGACTTAGAAGTTGATAGATCACAAGTATATGGCCCGATATTGGTACCCATAATTCTTAATGCATCGGTTTTATTCATGTTCCGCGAAAGACGCACTAAATTCGCCCTATTATTTGTTGTCAGACTAGAAACCGTCATAGTAGTAGTACACCCGGACAACAATAAGGCTATAAACGATAAAAAAAACAATTTCTTCATGCTTCCTCCTTTTTTAAAAAATATAAAATGGGGTCGCTAGCTCAGCCGAGTTAGGTTAAATCTGATATCCGATCCAGCGCCTTATAATCCGCTATTTTATCAAACTACGAGTTAATCTTTTCTGCGTTTCTGTAACTGAAAACATCAGCTGTTTGGCGATGCTGATCTAGAGCGCCGCCGTATATCAATACCGGTTTTGTCGTATTCTTCTTATTGATCTTCTGGTAATAACGCAAGCCCTTGAAGTAATCGTCATTTATCGTGCTCCCCAGCTTTATCTCAACAGGCTTAATAGATGTGCCATTTTCAAGGAGAACATCAACCTCATTCCCGATATTGTCGCGGAAGAAATAAATATTGCTGTTTTTGCCATGATTAGTCCGGGCCTTCAAAAGTTCAGCAACAGCAAAGTTCTCGAATAATGGGCCTTTTAACGGATGCTGTATAATATGCTTGACACTCTGAATATCTAAAAGGTACGCCGCGAGTCCGCAATCGGTAAAATATAGTTTTGGCGCCTTAATAAGCCTCTTGCCGAAATTAGCGTGGTGCGGACGCACAAAAAATATAATATAGCTTGCCTCAAGCACGCTTAACCAGCTTTTAGCGGTGTTATGATTGATGCCGCAATCATTGGCCAGATTCGACAAATTTACTATCTGCGCCACTCTTCCAGCGCATAGCTTAAGGAATTTCTCGAATTTCGCAAGATCCTTCACGTTAATGAGCGCTCGGATATCCCGTTCAAGGTATGTGCTTACATAAAAAGAAAGCGCCTCGGTGGGATTAAGTTTCTTATCGTGGATTCGAGGATAAAAACCGGCAAAAAGAACCTTATCTATGGGCTTTGCCTTGTCAGAGTAAATTTCCGCATATGAAAACGGCAAAAGAACCGCCAAGGCAGTCCTTCCGGCAAGACTCTGGCTCACCGTATCCAAAAGATGAAAATTCTGGCTTCCTGTTAGGATAAAAAGGCCCGGCTTGTCTTTCGTGTCTACTATTTCCTGAATATATGAGACAAGTTCCGGGACGCGCTGTATCTCATCAATAATAGCCCCTTCTTTGTGGCATTCGTTTAAGAAAGCCCTCGGATCATTCCTTGCATAATCGCGGGTATCGATATTTTCCAGCGAAAAATACTTGCGCTTCGGGAATAACGCCTTACATAAAGTCGTCTTACCGGACTGGCGCGGCCCGGTGATGGTAATTACCGGATACTGGCGCGCGTAGTGAAGGATCTTCTCTGAAATGGCTCGTTTTATCATGATACAAGTATATATTGAGTTTTACACTTTGTCAATCCAATTCGCAATCTGTAACGGGGTTCAGAGAGGTAATTCCTCGCGTAGTTTATCCGATTTGTCCGGCCTTTCCTGGCTTAGAATTACGTAAATATTTGAGAAAATAACTCTCACTGATTGTCCACTATTAAAAAGTTGACATTTTATTTGGACAGACATACTTTAAACAGGCAACCTCTATGACTCATCTTGCTTATTAGGCTGTTGCGACTCTAGCTTCTTGAAATAAAGCTGGCTGGGAAGATTACCCTTATTTGCCTTAACTAACATATCCCCTATTTTCCCCAATAGTTCTTTTTTGTTAATCGGCTTAACAATATAATCATCAGCGCCTCTTTCTAATGATTGGACAATGTCGCTTTCTTTATCTTTAGCAGTAACCATAATAACGGGCAGACCGGCATTTTGGGAGTCTTTCCTTAATATCTCACAGACCTGGAAACCGTCTAACTGCGGCATCATAATATCCAACAGGAGTAAATCCGGCCGTTCCTTGCCGGCCATTTCTATGGCCTGCTTTCCATTATAAGCCTTCAGCACCTCAAAATCTGCTGCCTGTAAAATTGCCTCTAAAAGTTCGATGTTCTTTTCGTTATCATCAACAATTAAAATTCTTGCTTTTTCCATTTTCACCTCTGTCTCTGTTACAAATAACAGCTCAAGCCGGACCGATGTATTTTTCCACCAAAACAGGAAACTGCCTGGTATCTATTGGTTTTGCGACATAATCGTCTACACCCAGGGCAATAATCTTCTCCCTGTCGCCTTTCATGGCAAAGCTCGTTACCACAATCACCTTTATATCTTTAATCAAGGGGTCGCTTTTAAGTATTTTTGCCGCTGCAAACCCATCTATTCCCGGCATCTGCATATCTAAAAGGATTAAATCCGGTTTAAACTCGCGCGCCATACTTATACCCTTTTCTCCGTCCTCTGCTTCCAAAATTTCATAGCCGCGGTATTGCAGGATATCCGACATCAATAACCGGTTATTCTCGTTGTCATCCACAATGAGTATTTTTTTGGCCATTTTTGACTCCTAAAAGCATAACGTATCCCAATCGGAAGATTAGAATACGGCCGATGCGCTATGATTTAATGGGTATTATAAATATAAACTTAGAACCCTTACCAAATTCACTCTCCACCCAGATTTTTCCTCCGTGCAGCTCAACCAATTTCTTGGTTAAGGCAAGGCCTAAACCTGTGCCTTCAACAGTCTTGGTATAAGTAGATTCAATCTGGCTAAAGGTTTGAAAGAGTTTCGAAAGGTCTGCGGGCTTTATCCCGATGCCGGTGTCTTTTACGGAGATCTCTATAAAATCCGCCGTCTCCGATTCGACTACCTCCGGCGTAGCCTGAGCAACGCCCTTGGCCCGTTTTGCACTTACCTCAACGCCGCCGCCGTCCGGGGTAAACTTCACGGCATTGCTTAAAAGATTAAACATTATTTGCTTAAGCTTCTTTAAATCCGCTGCTATGTTAATATCTACCTGAGGTTCGACATCTAAAGACAAACGTATATTGTGCTTGAGAGCCTTCTCCTGAAGCAGTGTAAGCGAAGGCTCAAGGACATCTTTTTTTAAAAACAGGCTTTCCGGCTCAAGCTCCATTTTTCCGGCTTCTACTTTGGAGAGATCCAATATATCATTAATCAAGCTTAAAAGATGCCTGCCGCTAGTATGAATGTTATCTGCATATTTTCGCTGCTTTTCATTTAACTGGCCAAAATATTGATCCTGCAGAACCTCGGCAAATCCAATGATGGCATTAAGGGGGGTCCTTAGCTCATGGGACATATTAGCCAAAAATTCGGATTTTGCGCGGTTGGCGGCATCTGCCTGAAGTTTTGCTTTTTCAAGTTCACGCTTCTGTTCAAAGAACCGGCTGATTATGCGGATGATATCGCCGAATTCGGTTTGATCTTTTTGCAACGCAAAGGCGCATTCAGTATTCTCGTTTTTTAAAGCACCAGATATTAGCTGAAGCGGAATCTTAACCCACCTGGTCAGCAAAACTATAAAAATAATCAAAAATATCCCCAAAAACGCCGTCATTATAAAGAAAAAGTTTTTATAACCGAGGTTAAAATTCTTAATGAGCTGGGATTCCTTCCAGACGGTTATTTCAAACGCCGGCCTTGCATCCCAACCCATAAGAATCCGGCTAAAAGTAATTGTCCCTTTTTGCGGATTTGAAACAACGGGGAATTCTTTCTTTTCCGAAAGCGCAGTTACGGCTATATTGCATCCGCATAACTTGGCAATTTCATCAATATAACCCTTATCCCAGAGGCGGCCGGCTAAAAAATAGCCTTTCGCGGAAGTCTTTCTCTGCACATCTTTGCTTGGGTAAATGCTGGCGCCGCGGATCTCAAGAACTCCTTTTGGGGTATTGATATAAAAATGACAGAAGGGTCCGTTAGCAAAAAGTTTACTTATTCTATTCTTAGGAAAAGGCGGCTCTTTAAAGCCGTAGCCTTTAAGATCATCTACGGAGTAAATAAGGGAACCATCGAGTCCGTATATCCATACTACATTCGTATTGTAAGCGGGTAATGCGGTATTGATATTTTCAGCAGCCCAGGTTTTATCGCCGCTGGCTGCAAAATTGACCATCTCATCCCAATGAGTATAATCGTAGGCTAAGGTATCGAGTGTTTTACCTTTAAGTTCAAGTATTTTTTCAAAAACCATCTGCATCTGTTTTTCTTCATTGGAGAATAACGTGATCAATCTTTGCTTCTCAAACACCCTCTGCAAAAAAATAGAAGAGGCAAACACCATAACAATGAAAAAAAGTAAAAATATTATTTTTGTTTGTACCCTCATGTTTTCCCTCTCACATTACTCAATTTTCCAATGCAATACTTCATTCGTTGCCGCGCTATTTACCGCCGGCAGAGAGAACTTCGTTTATTCTTTGAACAAGCTCTGCCCGACTAGACGACTTGGAGATAATAAACCTGCCGGAAACTCTTCCGTGTTGCGCCTTAACCTCTTCCTCAGTGATTATACTGGTGAGATATATTACCGGTATATTTTTGGTCTTATTATTTTCCAATAAATCTTTGGACACTTTACCACCGTCTTTCTTTGGCATCATCACATCTAGAAGTATCAGGTCAGGGATATTTTCAATTGCGAGTTTCAGGCCATCTTCACCGTTGCCCGCGGTCAAGACATCGAATCCCTGGCTCAATAAAATATCCTGATAGAGTTCAAGCTCTTTTTTGTCATCATCCACGATTAAGATCTTCACCATAGCCATCCTCCTTTTCATTATTTATACTAAATACTTCTATCGCCAAAGCCACTTACACAAACAAAAATCTACTCGGTTAACTTTTGAGAGCTAGTTCAAAAGATTTGAGGTCATTAGCCTTGCGCATAGCTTCTTCTACGGAAATTAACCCATTCTGACAAAAATTCTTTAAAGACTGCTCCAGGGTCTGCATCCCTTCTTGACGCCCGGTCTGAATGGCAGAATATATCTGATGAGTATTCCCTTCTTTGATCAAATGCTTTATTGCAGAGTTAACTATCATTATCTCAAAGGCAGCAATCCGGCCAGAGTCGTCCTTCTTGCGCAGCAATTTCTGGGCAATGACTGCTCTTAAAGTAGACGCTAATTGAGTGCGAATCTGGGGCTGTTGATGGGGCGGAAAAACATCGATCATTCTATCCACTGTTTGCGTCGCATCGTTTGTGTGCAGGGTAGCAAGTACCAAGTGCCCTGTTTCGGCGGCAGTAATGGCACTGGAAATGGTCTCCAGATCCCGCATCTCACCGACCAGAATAACATTGGGATCCTCTCTCAACGTATCCCTAAGGGCAGTAGCAAAAGAATCGGTATCTATGCCTACCTCCCTTTGGTTAATTTCACAGAGTTCGTTTTGATGAATAAATTCCAGGGGGTCTTCTATAGTCATGATATGGCCTTTAATATTACTATTTATATACCCGATTATCGCCGCTAAAGTGGTCGATTTTCCACTCCCGGTCGGCCCGGTAACTAAAATCAACCCGTTTGGTTTTGTTGCTAATTCTTTGATAACTGGCGGCAATCCCAACTCTTCCAAGGTAGGGATTTCAAAAGGAATACACCGCATTACCGCACCTACGCACCCCCGCTGTTGATAAACATTTACCCTGAAACGGGCTATCCCCGGAACGGAATAGGAGAAATCGAAACGTTTGTTCCTGTTAAATTCTTCTTTCTGTTCCTTTGTCATAATAGAATGAATATATTTTTCTATATCTTTGGAGGACAAGGGGCTAAGGTCAGAAAAGGACAGTTCGCCATTGACGCGAAAAATAGGAGGGCTACCCGCCTGAAAATGAAGGTCGGAGGATTTTTTGATTACCAGGGTACGCAACAAAATATCGATATTCGTCATATTTTTCTTCTTAATCACTACCCCTCTTAGGCGCGAAAACCCCTGGCATCTATTTCCTCTCATTAACCGAAGAGAAGAAATTACCGGAGTCTCTCTTTAGTTTTCCTAAGGGGGACTCTTTTATTGTTTACTAGTTAAATTATATCCTCAGCATCTTATTAAAGCAAGGATATTTTGGTTTTAGAAAGGCAATTCCTCGCGTAATTTGAGCACAATAAGTTTTTATCTAGCGAAATCCTGCGAAGCCGAAGGCGGAACAGAAATATCCTATTTGTCCGGTATTTTTTGGCTGGAAATTGCGCAACTAAACGTTATCTATGCTGAAAAAATTTCTTTAATGCATAGAATAGCAAAACGAGTATTAAAGAATAGGCGCCGATGTAAGCTTTTTTTCTGCTGATTGGCTGAATAACAGGACTTCCCGAAGTTATTTTCTTTATTTCAGAGGCATGAATATCCAAATCACCTCCATGCTCCAAGCAGCTTCGATGAAACATCCCGGAAACTTCTACGATATCTCCTTTTTTATGATAATCCCCGGCATAGCGAATATCTCCGATCAATGTCTTTGGAGCCCAAATACCGATTGCAATAATACCATCATTCACATGCAGCCATGCGTAATCTCCGCGAACCATTACCTCTCCTATGACCTCTCCTCTATAGTTAACAGTTTTACCGTCATACTGTTTGGCATTATTTATCAATTCTAAACTCGTGGGTATCTGAGCAGAACAGTGAGAATTGGGAATAATCAGCATCAAACATAAAATCATGAAAAAGAATAGATTTCTCACTTTTATTTACCTTTCACATACGCTACAAAAAAACCAAATAGCGCAAAAACTGACATCAACTCAAGCCTTCCTGCCCACATTTCAATTATATAAGTCACTTTTAATATTGCCGGCATACTTGTATCAGTTATCCCACAAGAAAGCCCAACGTTTGCAGCCGCGGAAGTTGATTCGAAAAGAGCTTCTAAAAAAGGATACCCTAAGCCTACGCCCACAAGAGTACCTAATCCATAAAGAAAAAGATACCCTAAGGTAACAATCAAAACTGCCCGTACCTGTTTATCTTCAATAAACATCGTCTTTATATGATGAAATTTCTGCACAACGATAGCGCTTGGCGAAAGCATCATCCCTTTTATATCTTGTCTGAACGCCTTATAGATAATTCCCACACGCAGCATTTTAATACCCCCGGCTGTAGAACAAGCGCAACCTCCCAACGCCATGGAAAGGATTATCCCGGTCAAAGCTAAATCTCCCCACTCCTTGATAAACTGCTGAGCATATATTGTCATATAGCCGGTTGTAGTTTGTCCTGAGACAAGCTGAAAAAAACCCTTGCGGAAAAGTATCATTCCATCCGAATAAACACCCAATCGCCTCAAGCCAACCATTGTAATCAAAGTAACAATCATAATGACAAACAAGAGAGTCCGCGTTTCAATATTCTTCCAAATTTCTTTAAAATTTCCCTTCCAGATTTGATAATGCAAATTAAAATTAAACGAGCCGATAACCATAAAAAAAATTATGACAATTTCATAGATCAGGCTATGATAATAAAGAATGTTTGGTGATTGCGGAGAGAAACCTGCGGTATCAAATCCGGCCATAAAAATACAGGCGCCGTGAAAAAACGCACTTTGGGGCGCCAGTCCAATAGACATCCCTATCAGGCCTAACACAATGGTCCCTAAAATTAAGTACACTATGCTAATAACCCAAATAAACCGCGCCGTGTTAATAACATTGGGGACTAATTTTTCATCACGCCCTTCCCCAAGATACAGGTTAAACGTCCCAGCGGTGCCCTTGACCAAAAATGAAATCGCAATGATCGCAATCCCTTGCCCTCCCAGAAAAGGCCCTAAATGACGCCATAAATTATGGCTTCGGGAAAGATGATCCAAATCCTGTACAAGAGTCAACCCAGTGGTGGTAAAACCCGACATGGTTTCAAAACAAGCATCAAGAAATGATTTATAATGACCACTTAATAATAACGGTATAGCGCTAAGTGCCATCGCGGCCAGCCACGAAAGAGCAATCACCACCATTGCCTGGCCAGTATTTAGCTCCTTATCTGTTTTACACAGCCAGCTTAAAGCCAAACCGATAAATATAGCAATATTAGCGCTGATCAAGAAATCCAGAGCAGGATTAGATTCTTTAAATAAAACAAGTCCCGTAATAAACGGCAAAAACATTGTCAGGCCAATACCGAGGATTATTCTTCCCAGATAATAGCCGATGTTCTTAATATCATTTGCTTGAGGCCTGAGTATCATCGTATATACCGAAATGCTAATACAAAGAGTGAACCTATGCCGATAATTACCATTACGTACACCACTTCCCAGAATATTCCAAGCGTAACAGTATAAAAAATAGCTATTTTCTTCATAGTATTTAACAAAAAACCAGAGAATGAAACACTCTGGCACTGTGTAAAATCAACTTATTTTTGTATTTATTCTATGAGATTACGATACGCTTGACGAACAAAAAAGGCAAGTCAAAAAAAGGTCAAAACGAAGATTTAATCATCAGAACTCAGACGGTAGCCTACGCCCGGCTCCGTAAGAATATACATAGGACGATCCGGATTAGGTTCAATTTTGCTGCGCAAATTACTCATCGTTACGCGTAAAAGATGTAAAATACCCTCGTAATCTTCTGTTTTATCCCAAATCTCACGCAGAATTTGTTTATGAGTAAGAACTTTACCGGAGTTTAAAAGAAGAAGCTTAAGAGTATCATATTCAGTAGGAGATAAATCAATCTGGTTATCTCCGACAGTAACCCGACGGCTAGTAATATCCACCACAAGTTTGCCTGTTCGCAAAATTTGGTCTTTTTCTAAAGGCAACAGGCGCCTCATTACCGCCTTCAAGCGCGCCAGCAACTCTCCAACAGAAAAAGGCTTGGTAAGATAATCATCTGCTCCGGCATCAAGCGCAGCAATTTTCTCCAGTGGATCATCCCTTACTGATAAAATGATTATCGGAGTTTTTGTCCGTTTACGGATTTTTACAATGACTTCTCTTCCATCCATATCAGGAAGCCCTAAGTCAAGAATAATGACATCTGGATGAACACTAACCGATTCTATTAAGGCCTCTTTACCTTTTGCTGCTTCAAAAACACTATAACCATGCGCCGAAAGAGATGTCTTAAGAAAACTGCGTATGGATTTTTCGTCGTCAACAACTAAAATTCTTAAATTGTTTTGTTCTGCCATTATGCTTTTACTCCAGCGGAAGCTCTATAATAAACGTAGCGCCTTTTCCAAGAACACTTTTTGCTCTAATATGGCCACCATGAGCCTCAATAATATTTTTTGAAATACTTAACCCCAAACCGGTTCCCAGTACATTTTGAGCGCGCCCAACCCGATAGAACTTGTTAAAAATACGTCCCAGGTCTTCCTTAGGAATTCCATAACCATAATCCCGCACAGAAACGCGCGCCTTTTCGCCAGCACAAAAAGCCTCGATTTCAATCGCAGATCCATCTGGAGAATAATTTAAAGCATTATCAATAACATTCAAGAACGCCTTGAGCATATACGGAAAATCTACGTTTACTTCAGGCATCTCCTTTGGAATATTTATTTTTATGTTTCGGCTACCTATCTTATCTTTTAGCTGTTCAAGACATGTTCCTATGAAATCCCTCAAATCACATGGTTTTTTAGAAATCCGTAGTACGCCGGATTCTGTCCTGGTCATATCCAGAATGTTATTTACTATGTGATTCAACCTCTCGGATTCACCACGGGCCGTCACCAAAAGCTCATTTTTTTGCTGTTCGTTAAGCTTTGATGTATTATCCAAAAGAGCGCTTAGTGTCCCAGTGATCGATACAAGTGGTGTTTTTAAATCATGAGAAATTGAGTTTAAAAGCGCGCTATGAAGTTTCTCTGTTTGCCGCTGGATAATTTGCGCTCTAACTTTTGAAGCAAGTGTGCTCACGATAAGCCCAACTACTAAAAAAGCCGCAAAGGTAAAAAGATACTGAAAAGCGTGAACATTCAAGGTCAGATACGGCGGGACTAAAAAGAAATCAAATGCAAGGACGCTCAATATTGAAGTTACAATAGCTGGACCCTGCCCCCAACGAATAGCAACTATTACTACAGCCAAAAGATAAAACATCACGATATTTGTCGGCTCAAGTTTTCTTTTAACAAATTCACCCAACAAAGTCATGATAAAAACAAGTCCTACACTTATCAAGTAGGGATAAATTTTATTCCGCAGAATCTTTGTTTTTTGCATATATTAAATCTCCTGAGCTATATTCTACCACGACTATTCTTAACCTCAAGAAATAAGGACGCTGAATAAATAGCGAGAGTGACTCCCGCGAGGACGAGCAGTAATATCGCACAAGGGGAAGCCCTCTCTGTAAACAACTATTGGAAAATTTGAGAATAATTTCCTCACCCTTCTTTTCCTCTGCTAATAATTTATTACTATTTAATGGCTTTAGAAGAACTCTAAATTATGCGAAATTTCGGCGATATTAGCATTAAATAGTCGCCATTAAATAAGAGAGGAATTGGCCTATTTGTCCGGTCTTTTGGGATTGGAAATTGCGTAACTATTTGAGAAACAAATGTATGCAGAATGTCCGCCCTTGAGAAACGGACATTACCATTAAAAAATAATTTATCTTGGGAATTACTTCGTTCTGTCAATTACACCTATCTTAACATCTGTTTCTCTTTTAATTCTTTCGCAATAATAGACATCTTCGGAAACGTCAATATTATTATTGTTTCCCTGCTCTTTTAATTTAAAAATAGTATCCGAAAGATAAGATTCTGCAGTAGCATAAGATTCTTTCGCTTGAAAGGGTGTCGAAGAACATTTTGCCTTATCCAGCCAATTTATGGCTTTTTTATAACTCGCATTCGCCTCTCTTAAGTTAGGGTTGTTAGATATTTCTCTGCGGTATGGTGTTGCGCATGTAACGCAACCACTAAGTGAAATAACGACAATTCCTAAAACCAAGATACTAAATCCTCGAATATATTTCCACATCATATTCACCTCCTTTGTAGTAATAATTTAGACAGATGGATATATTGGAAATTCGATGCACTGTGATAATTTTTGTACAACCGCTTTATATGTCATGAGGAGTGACCACCTGCTATGGTAAAACCAAGCAACTCCTCCACCATTGATACAAGCAAAGCAGATTGTTTAGAGACGGTATTAATTGTTTCTTTTTGCTCATCACTAAGAGGACCATATGATCCATTCTGAAGTAATGCGATTTTTCCACTAATCACTCCCAATGGTGTACGCAGTTTATGCGAAATGAGAGTTAAAGTATTCTGTTTTAGAAATTCTTCAGTGCGTGCCAGGGTAACATCACGCAAAATAAAAACAATACTTAATAACTCTCCGGTAGAATTCTTTATTAAATCTAAATTTACTTCTAAATATAATGCCTCTGCCGTTTCTGATTTTTCGCGTACTATATCAAATTTTTTATGCGCCATCGTTAAATCCATAAGCTTTTCTTTATTGATAGAAACAGAATAATTCGTAAAGAGCGTTTCAACAAAATTAACATTCACCGGCTCGGTAATATTTAAGTACTTTAAAATCGCCGCATTACCATCCTTAATTAGATAATCCGGGCTACAAATAGCAATGCCATCGCTTATTTTATCAACCACTGCCTTAAATCTCTCCTTTTCATTTAACTGCCTCAGATAATAACTTATCTTGAGTATAGACTTAACCCTTGCTAATAGCTCAACCTTATCAAAGGGTTTGGAGATAAAATCATCGCATCCTGCCTCAAGGGCTTTTACCTTATCTTCGGTCTCCTTAAGTGCAGTTACCATCACTACCGGGATAAGCCGTGTATTTTCATCAACACGCAGTTTCTCCAGCACTTCTATACCAGACATTCCAGGCATCATTACGTCCAGCAGAATCAGATCGATTTGATTACCGGAAATTTTTTCAAACGCTTCTTCCCCACTTGCCGCCTTGACAATTTCATAACCCTGCGGAACAAGATATGCTTCGAGAAGTTTAATATTTTGGAACTGATCATCAACAACTAAGATTACTGGTTTGTCTTTCATCCTCTACCCCTTAATAAATTGACTAATTTCTGTTACAAAGGTACGCGTATTTATCGGCTTACCGATGAACCCGCTATTAGTTATGGGTTTTATCTCTTCCCTGCCTTCTGCCATTACAGAAGCAGTCACAAAAACAATAGGAATACCGCCTGTCTCTTTATCCTTACGCAATATTTTGGCGGCTTCGCTACCGCGCATATCTGGAAGCCGCACATCCATAATTATAATATCCGGCTTTTCTTTCCTGGCAATGGCAATTCCGCTAGAAGCATCTTGAGCTATAAATACTTCGAAGCCAGCGACCTCCAAGAGGTCTTTTTCCAGTGTTAGATTGTTTACATTATCATCGACAATCAAAACTCTCTTCCCCATCTCACACCACCTTTCTGGATATAATAGGCAACGTAAACCTGACCTGGGTGCCCTTACTTAGCCCCTCTGATTCTACAGAAAACTTCCCGCCATGTAGCTCAACTAGCTTTTTAGAAAGCGGTAAACCTAGCCCGGTTCCCTCGGTTACCCGAGAATATGGAGTATCAACACGAAAAAAACCTTCAAATATTTTTCCCATGTTTTCAGATGCGATACCCACCCCCGTATCCCAGACTACTATTTCTATCTTAGAATCAGCTCTTTTAGCCCGCATACCGATTTTACCACCCTTAGGGGTAAATTTAACTGCGTTTGAAATCAGGTTATAAAGTATCTCTTTTACCTTAAGCTCATCACCTTCAATATCCGGCAGATCTTCGGCTATTTCAAGCAACATTTCAATCTTTTTTTTGCTGACCATATCCGCTATCAACAGCGATATATCATTTAATAAGTTTTTCATGGGTAAATTAGATAATACCAGCTTCATCTTTCCGGCTTCTACTTTTGACATATCAAGTATCTGATTTATTAGTAAAAGAAGATGTTTCCCGCTGGCTAAAACATACTCAACGTATGTTTTCTGCTTATCATTAAGCGACCCAAAAGTCTCGTCATATAATATCTCAGAAAAACCGATAATAGAGTTAAGTGGAGTCCTGAGCTCATGCGACATATTGGCCAGGAACTCGGATTTTGCCCGGGTGGTACGTTTTAACTCGGCGGCCAACCCCTGTAACTCTTCATGAGCTTTTTCCAAGCCTTTTTCTATCTCCTTACGCTCAGTAATATCCTCGATAGCTAAGAGAATGATCCGTTCTTTGCCCATACCTCGTTCAATTTGTCGGGCATTCAAAAGCATTATGCGCCTGCCGATG
>Ga0247841_10009275_pt1 | contig 13828 bp, 10 predicted proteins | sample LaCruzMarch2015__2_FD_192410 | JGI IMG/M metagenome (GOLD analysis project Ga0247841, IMG submission 192410) | Freshwater microbial communities from meromictic Lake La Cruz, Castile-La Mancha, Spain - LaCruzMarch2015_18m | ecosystem: Environmental > Aquatic > Freshwater > Lake | place: Spain...
TGTTTTTTCTTTTCTTGTTCTTATTTCAACTTTAAATATAGTTATTGCTGAAGGTGAATATACAAAGATATCAACAAGCACTTATGAAATATCTTACGATCCTTTACCTAATCTTTTTGTATACCCACTTGAGCATTCAATGGATAGAATAGTTAACATCAAGAACATAAGTCAGAATGATATTACTTTAAGCTTTGAAAGAAACATGAAAATAAATGGAAAGGATAACGAAATTCAAACTTGGCCTCAACCAACTCCATCTCGTCTCTTACCAGGAGAGCAAGTAGACTTTGTAATGAAGGTTGAATGGTTCTCAGATCTTACAAATACTTGGGAACAAGGAAAAACATATAATTATCCATTTTACATAAACATTTCTATTAATAATAATCCAGTTAATGAATTTATTTTATATAATCAAATTCTAGTTGAAAAAACACAAGATCATCTTCAAGAAATAAGCACAAATGCTAAGATTAGTGGAATTGTTTATGATTCTGAAACAAATAAACCACTTAATGATGCAGAAGTAATTGTTTGGTCAAATGGTCCAAGAGTTGAATACAGGCTTGAAACTGATTCATCTGGAAGCTTTAGTGTTCCTGTTCGTGCTTATCAAAGAAGCTTTCTTAAAAATTATATTCAATATAGTGTAACTATTAGAAAAAATGGATATGATGAATATAACTATGCTATTTCTCCAAAGGAAAATGAAGATCTAAGTAAAGAAATAAAATTAATTAAACAAACAGAAAAAGGGAGCTATACATTAATTAATAAAATATATACTAATCTTCCTCCTGCAAGAGTTGATTTTTCAGGAAATCATAAATTCTTTGCAACAGTTCCATTTCATAGTTCTGAAAGCGAAGATTTCATAAATGAAAATGCATATTTACATTTTTTTAGTTCTGATGGTAACTTATTATGGAAATACAAGCTTGAAAATGAGATTCCAACAGTTGATGTTTCTGATGATAGTACTTTAATTGCAACTGCACACAGACCAAAAAGTAATAACTGGAATGGTGGAGATTATTTAATACTCTTTAATCAAAAAGGAGATCTAATTTGGGAATTTAAAATTCCAGGAATTGGAGATTGGGGAGATCCAAATCACGTATCTGAGCCCGGAGAGGTTGGAGATGGAATAAGTGAACTAAGAATATCATACAATAACAAATATATTGTTGCAGGAACTTGGGCTGGTAAGTTTTATTTCATAGATATTGATAATAATAAAGTATTATGGAATACTGACTTAAATAATGGACAAGTTAGATATATTCTATTTAGAGAAGATGATACATCTGTTTATGTAGGATCAGATCCATACATGTTTAATTTTGATTTTAATGGAAATCTTAATTGGAAAGCATTTATTGGTTCATGGCCTTACAACATGGTTTTATCTAACAATTATGTTTTTGTTGGACCAAAGGTTGGAAGGTTTATTAGTTTGTTTAATAAAAACACTGGTGAAGTTATTTGGAGATACCCAATTGATGCTCGTCCAGACAATTTATTAATATCTCCTGATGAAACTTTTTTAATGTATCAAAGCTCAAATGGAGAGCTTGCAATAAGTAATGCAGTCTTTGATGCATCTGGAAATTTATTATTTAATCTTAGGTCTGCAAATGGAGGGTACATAACCTCTGATAGTAATTACATTGCATATTATGGATCAGACTCTGTGCGTTTAGTTAACAGAAAAGGAAGTGAGTTGTGGTCATATCAATTAGATCCTGTCAAGTGGCCAGCTCCTCGTGGTTCAGTTTATATCTCAGATGATAAAACAAAAATAATAGTTGCAAATGCAATGAATGGATATGTTTATTTCTTTGAAGGTGGAATAGAGAAAATTGAAAACAATCAAGAATCAAGAGATAATAGAAAACTTGAACCAAACAATCAAAATCAAGAACAAGATCCAAGAAATAATACACTGGAACAAGATAATCAAAATCAAGAACAAAAAACACAAAATCTTTTAAAAAGAATAATAATTTGGATTTCTAAAATATTCTAAATTAATTTATTTAGCTCTAACAAAACCACATTCTGTGTTTACTTCTACAAAGTGTTTTGCTTTTTTATTAACATAACTTTGACATTGATTCTGTTCTTTATTATCAATTAAACTAACTCTTGGAATATGCACAACATCGCAAACCCAACCAGGAGTTATTTCTTCAGATATACAAGGTCCATCTGCAAATATAGTTCCTTTACTTTGTTCTTTAATGCATAAGTCTACACATAAAGGAATTGCAACATCTTTATTTTTTGCAAACTCATCAGGTAAAGACATATAATAACTATAAGCTCCTGCAAGAATAATTAAGATTGCAACAACTACATAAGTTGAAGTAGAAACTTTTCTTTTTGGTTTTTTATTTAGGTTTAAATCTTCTTCCAAAATATCAGATCCTTCTCTTTTTAATTATACTATATATACTAATAAAGTATATAAATAGATTTATACAACTAGTTTTAAATCCTTTCTGGACATAAATATATCTAAGGATATAATTAAGGATAAAGATATTTATGCTAGTTGGAATCGTAGGAAAAATTAATGATTAAATATGACTTCAAAAGAAATAAATATTTGGGAATTAGGTACTAAAATAAATATAAAAATAAACCCTTTATTTTTGGAGATTATTAATAAAAAAATTAAAGAGCAGTTTAATACAAAAAGAAATATCTATAAAGAACTAATTAAACACTATAAAGTCACATTTTTAACATTTAAATCTAGATTAAAAAAAGGATATAAATATTTCATAGACTTAGAAATATTACTAAATATCTGTAAATTACTTAAAATTTCTATTATTAAATTACAGCAAAATATTATTGCATATAAAATTAGAGGTGGATCTAATTACATCGAACATCCAAAATTACCTATAAAAATAACCCCTATATTTGATATGTTAATTGCTCACCACATTGGTGATGGGACTGTTGTAAATATAAATGGAAGAAAACTTTATTTTGGTTATAGGCAATTTGATACAACTTATAGAAATCTCTATATTAAAAAAATTGAATCGGTTTTTGGTAAATTAAATTATAAAAATAATTATTTTAATAATAAAAATACTACCAGAATATATTTTCCTGTTGTAACTTCTGATTTATTATTTAACTTATATAATTTGAATATAAATAGTTTTAAATCAGATACAGCAAGAATTCCCAAAGAAATCTTTAATAAAGATTGGAAACATAAATTAGCGTTTTTAATTGGAATAATAATAGATGAAGGCTGTATTGATTCAAATCTAATTATAATAAGACTTAAAAATGAATTGCTAATTAAAGATTTACAGAAGATATGTAATAATCTAAATTATAAAACAACAATAAAATCAGGAAAAGATGGGATGTTTTGTTTATACATTCTATCTACAGATTTAAACCGATTTTATAACGATTATTTAAAGCTTTTAAGAGAATATTCTGAAGTAAATCTAGGGTACAAAGGAGAAAAGATAAAAGAATTCATTGACAGATTAAACAAACCAAAAAGATATATTAAAGGTAATAAAGATAAATTATTAATTGAATTATCTAAAGTGGATTTAACAATTAATGAACTATCTAAAATACTTAATATGACAAGACAAGGTGTCAGATATTTAATTAAAGAATTAGAAAGAGAAAATAAGATTGAAATTAAGTCAATTGTAAAATTTGCAAATTATAAATATGGGATACGGTGAAATTATATGCTTATAGGTTTAGTGGGTAAGCCCAACACAGGTAAAACAACCTTCTTTAAAGCTTTAACAATGATGGATGCTCAAGCCGCAAACTATCCATTTACAACTATTGAACCAAATAAAGGAGTAGGATTTGTTAGAAATAATTGTATAGATACTTTCTTTAATGTTCAATGTAATCCAAGAACTGGTTATTGTAAGAATCATATTAGATATTTATCAGTTGATGTTATTGATGTTGCAGGTCTTGTTCCTGGAGCAAGTGAAGGAAGAGGACTTGGTAACAAGTTCTTAACAGATTTAAATCAAGCTGATGCATTAATACAAGTTATTGATATATCAGGTGGAACTGATGAAGAAGGAAGAAGTGTAAAGGTAGGTTCTTATAATCCTTCTCTTGAAATTAAATTTCTATTAACTGAAGTTGAACAATGGTTGTATGGAATCTTTAAGAAAAACTTTGAAAAGCTTGGACGCGAACAAAAAATGAGAAAAGCAAAAACTGTAAGCACCCTCATGTCTTTTATGAATGCTTCTCTTGGAACCAAGGAAGAAGATCTAGAAGAAGTACTAATTAAACTTAAGCTTAAGGAAAAAGAAATAATTGATTGGTCAGAAGAAGAACTAATGACTTTTACAAGAACTATAAGAGAAAGATCAAAACCAATAATTATTGCTGCAAATAAGATTGATGTTCCTGGAGCAAAAGATATTTATGAGAGAGTAAAGGCAGAATTTCCAAATATCACAATCATTCCTTGCTCTGCTGAATCTGAGTATGCACTTAAGGCAGCAGACAAAGCACATGTAATTGATTATCTTCCTGGAGATAAATCTTTTAAGATCTTAAAAGAAGATTTATCAGATAAACAAAAAGCAGCTCTTGAGTTTATTCAAAAGAATATTCTTGATGTTTATGGAGAGAGTGGAGTTCAGAACGTAATTGATAAAGCTGTGTTTGATGTCTTAAAGTATATTGCAATCTATCCAGGAGGAACAAAAAAGCTTGAAGATAAAGATGGAAACGTTCTTCCTGATTGTTTCTTAATGCCACCAGGAACAAAAGCAATTGATTTTGCATACAAACTACACAGTGATTTTGGAAATAATTTCATAAAAGCAATAGATGTTAAGACAAGAATGCTTTTAGGACGTGATCATCCATTAAAGCACAATGATTGTATAGAAATAGTTGCTGGGAAATAAAAATCTATTTAATTTACAGAAAAGAATCCTCTTCCCATATTCATTGAGCAAGCTATCAAAAATTGTCCATCCTTGTTTGGAGTGAATTCAATTATATTATCTTGTGCAGTTATGTACTTTTTAATTCCAAAATCCCCAATAACAACATCTCTTAAACATCCATTTACACTACTAGTATCAACAGTAATCTTTACTGGAATTCCTTCTTTTAATATATTTGGAGTTAGAATATATCCAGAGTCATTATAACTTAATATTGCAGTTTGAATTTCATTTTCAGTATTTAATAATAATTTTGTTTCTTTATTTGATTGCTTTTGATTATTATTAAATGCAATTAACCCAAATAAAAAAATCACAACAATAAGAACAATTCCTAATATTAATATTATCTTTTTCATAAAATCATATCACCCTAAAAGAAATACAGATCTTGGCAAGAATAAAATAATTCCAACTAAAATAATAGTTATAATTACTGATATCAAGATTGTTGATGTAACATCTACATTAACTTTCTTACATTCATCTTTATTATTAATTATACTCTCTTCATAGAACATATAAGACATCACAACTAATATTGCAACATTGATCACTATGTATATTGGCATAAATATTTTAAGATGATCAAAGAACATCATAACCGAAATCATAGGCCCCATTGTTCCACCCATAATCCCAGACATCATTCCTTGAAGAATGCCCATCGTAGTTTTTGATTTAACACCTATAATTAATCCAATTCCAACTCCAAAGATTACTCCTACCATTGCTCCAATAAAAAAACCATTTGTTGCTCCAATAACTGCCCCAATCATCATTCCTACTTGCATTCCAAGAGTCATTCCAATCATCATTCCAGTCATACAATTTATTTTTGTTTTGTATGAAAAGAAATGCCATATGCTTCCTGTAATAATAGAAATACTTATATTAAGATATAAAAACCAGATCCAATATTTAGTCATTATTCCTGAATTTACAAAAAACAAGAAATGTGCACCAACTTCAATTAGGGATATAATTATAAATATTAATATAACTATAAATATTGCTTTTTTTTCAATTCCAAAATTAGTTAATTTTGCGTCCATTACTTTATCCAATATATTTTTTTAAAAAACATTTTTTATTCAACAAGTATTCCTGATCTTCCAGGACTTGCTATCTTTGCTTTTGGGTTAGTTGATTCTTCTCCTTTCTTGATTGAAACATCACAATCAAATGTTTTTTCAAGGAAACCCTCAATATCTTTATAGAATGAAAATTCTTCCTTCTGACTTGTTATTTCCTCAGTTACTGGATTTTTCATAAGCCTTGTAATTGTTTTTGAAACTTCGTCCTTATGTTCTTCATAATGGGAGATGAAAAGAGGAATTAATTGTCCAACATTTCTTGTAATCTTGAGTTGATCAATAACTTCTTTATAAAACTTATATTTCCATTCTTCTGAAATAAATAAAGTTATCTTATTTGGCTTTTCAAGTCCAGCCATCTTAATTACATTTCTCATTTCACTTATGAGATCATCAATCTTCTTTTCTGAAGAAACTAAATTAAAATCAATCTTGATTTCATCAACCTCTGGAAAGCTTGATGTAACAATAAGATCATCATATCCAAGCTTTGTGTTTAGTTCTTCAGACAAGTGAGGAGTAAACATACCCATTGTTTTTATCCATCTGTGTAATATCTTTTTGAGAATAGATTTATTGTTTCCACCTCTTCTCTGATACCAAACAAGATCATTATAGAAATTAAAATAAATTTCATCTGTTGCAACCTTAAACTCAATTTTTTCCATAGCTTGAATAATTGTATTAAGTCTAATATTAAATATTGATTCAAGCCATAAATCAAGCTTATCTTCTTTTTTTTCAAGAAGATCATTGCTTTCTATTATGTGTTCTATAAATGTAAATATTTTTTCAAGTCTTGTTTTATAAATGAAAAGATCTTCATCTTCAAAAGATATGTTTGAAAAAGGAGAAGCAACGTTTGCATAGAAAAGTCTAATTGCATCAATTGAATATTTTTCTGCTTCGCGTCCAATTGATCCAACCCCACCCTTTGATTTTGAAATCTTTCCTGTTTTTGAAACAACCCACCAATTAACAAATATTCCTTGTGGATAATACTTTTCTGGTAGGATTGAGACATGATTCATTAAGAATGTTGGGAAATGAACTGTTTGATGTTCTTGTCCTCCAAGATTAATATCAAGAGGATACCAGTAATCAACATCTCTTCTTATTTTATCAAGAAGATCAATTGCTATTCCTGTTTTTGTTGAAACATCTTTGATATCCCCTTTTTCAAGGAAAACAAAATCAAAGAATTCTTCAGTTAATTGTTCTACTTTAAGTTCTCCATTATTCACATACAATGAAACTAGATAATAGATAGGATACAATGTACTATCTGAAATTGGTTCAATTGTATATGACTTGTCAAATGGAAGCTTTGTTCCAAGCCATCTTCCTTGTCTTGCACAAGCTCTATCATCAAACCAATTTAAAATATTTTCAAGGTTTGTTTTAAATTGCTCTGGCAAGATATTCATTTCTTTTGTGTGTTCAATTGTTTTTGTTGTTAATTCTTTATCTGAATATTTAATAAACCATTGATCATCTATCTTTTTAATAACTACAGGCTCTCCACATCTACAAAGAACTTCTTCTGATAGATCATAAAACAAATATGCTTGGTTATTTTTTATAAGTTCATCTCTAATTTTATCTTTAGCAACCTCAACCTTCTGATTTGCAAACTCTCCACAGTTTTCTTTCATAACTCCTGTGTGATATCCAACCTTGTATATCTCTTGCTTTGCTTCATGAAGCTTTTCTTCATCAGCTTGAGATTTAATACCAAGTTTATCACAAATTTCCTTTGCTGGAAAGTCTCCATACCCTTTTGATTTAATAATTGAAATTAATTTAATGTTTTTTACATCTTGATAATTAAGATTATACTTTTTACATTCACTTTCAGATGTTTGTAAGTCATAAAGTCCTATGTAATCTGCTGGAGCATCACTTGGAACAGATGTAACTATTCCAGTTCCAATCTTTGGATCACAGAACTTTGATGGAAGAATAATTATTTCTCTATTTATCTTTGGTGGAGTTACAAATTTACCTATAAGATCTTTTCCTTTAACTTTTTCAAGAATCTTTGTATCCTCTCTTTGATACTTTAGTTTTTCTGCAAACTCAATTGATCCTATCCAAATTTCTTCTCCAACCTTTATCTTAACATAATCAATATTATAATCAAGCCATACATTTGTTTGACCAAAAATAGTCTCTGGTCTTAAGGTTGCAACAACAATAAATTGATTATCTTTTTCAAATTTTAGTTTAAGAATAGTATATTCATTCTTTTCTGCATTTCCACCTTTTGATAAATCCATTTCTGATGGATCAACTGCAACTGGTCCACACTTAACACAAGCTGTTGCAAAGTATGGTTTTTGAATAAGTAGTTTTTTCTCATTAAGTTTTTTAAATTGCCATTCAATAAACTTATTATAATCTTGGTTTGTTGTAACAGTAAACCTTCTATCATCAACAATAAATCCATAATCCTTATAGTCTTGTATATATTTTTCTGAAAAGTATGAAACAAATCCTTCTGGGCTTGATATTGTTTTAAGATCTTTATCAGTTAATCCTCTTTCCTTATAGTAAGAGATTACTTCCTTATCTCCTTCTTTAACCTTTTGTGCTTTTGCAACTGCACCATTTCCAGATGCATGTCCTCCAGCAGGCATTAAAACATTATACCCTCTCAATCTTTTGTATCTAGCAATTGCATCTGCATAAGAGTATCCTCTCATATGACCAACATGTTGGAATCCAGAAACAGTAAGGTATGCCCAGATAATAAAGTACTTTGGTTTATTTGAATCTACTTCTGAATAATTGACTTTAGATTCAGCCCAAGCATTTTGCCATTTCTTTTCAAAAGTCTTGTAATCGTACATATATATTCAAATTTAGTATATAATATATAGAAAGAAATAATTAAAAACGAAAGTAATTTCAATAAATTAGATTATTTTCAAGAAATAGAAATATTAAGCGCCCTGGGCGAGAGTCGGACTCGCCCCGCAACCTTGACAGGGTCGCATCCTAACCGATAGACTACCAGGGCATAAATTCTTTTTTCTTATAAAAAAAGTTTATTTACTAATATAATTAACCACAATAACATTTATATTTATATCTTGACGTGCTTTTTCATGTAAATTATACCACAAACGATTACTATTATTGTAATTAATAATGCAACCCCTATTTTATAATAATTAATAATTCCTGTTGCTTGTGATCCAATAAAAAAACCAACACATGTAAGGAATGTATTCCAGATTAATGCACCAAGAACAGTCCACCCTATAAACTTCCAAAAATTCATATCTGCAAATCCAGAAACAATTGAAATAACGTGTCTTGCCCCAAATACTAGTCTTGATATAAATACAGTTACAGGTCCATGATTTTTAAAATAATCATCTATTTTAAGTAATTTTTCTTTCTTAATAAAAAACATTTTTGAATGATTTAATAAGTATGTTCTACCAAGGCGTTTTCCTATCCAATAACTAATTATTGAACCAACAATAGATCCTATAGTACCTATAATAATTACAAGCCAAAAATTAAAATGCCCAACGTATGCTAAATATCCAGCAGGAATTAAGATAATTTCAGATGGTAGAGGTATGAATGTACTTTCAATAACCATCAATATAAATATTCCAAAATATCCAAACGTTGAAATCAATGTATTAATTGCTATATCAAACATATCTTTTTCCTTCTTTATTAGATTAACATAGATAAGAAAAAGATTAAAAGGCTTACGGGAAGAAGAATAACTAAATAAATTATTGCTTTTCTTCTATTATCTTCTAAAATTGATAAATAGATAGAAGAAATTATAATATATTCAATAATGTAAATGATTACGCAATAATAAGTAATTGAATAAAGAGAAATACCTGCTGTACCAGTTACTTCTGGAATTGATGTTCTAAGGCTTTTAATTAAAGAAATAACAATTCCAAGTATTCCAGGAACAATTAAACTGCTTGCAAAAAGAATAGTATACTTTTGCATTAAAAGGTTTGAGTTTCTTTCATCAAGAACTTGTTTTGTTTTAATAAAGTTATCAGCAACAGATTTATAATCTGAAAAAGAAATGGTTCCTGTTGTTGTTGATAAATAAATTAAATCAAGGAATCTATTTAATATTTCTGAATTGTATTTTCGCTTTAAGATATCAAATACTTCTTTTGGCTTATGCCCTTTCTCAATCTTTGCTAGAACATCTTTGAAGTTATCAGAGATTATCTTATTTCTTGATCTTGAAAGTTTTTCAAGAATTATTTTTAAATCATTACTTTTTGGAATAGATGAGAGCTTTAGTATTTCATCAACGAGTGCGTTCTCTAATTTTTTCTTCTCAAGAGAAAAATAATATTTTTTAAATAAATCTAACATATCTTCTTTCTTTCCTCATAAATTATAAAGGATTATTTGATCTAATTACAAGCAACAACAACATATCAATTAATGGAAATAATACAATTGTAACAAACACAATTGTAACTGGAGAAAAACTAAGCTCTAAAAAATTACTTCCAACAAGTAAGAACATTAAAAACATTGATGGAATAATTGCTGAAAAAACAATAAACAATAAAGTTAGAAGATTAAGCTTTGTTGAAAACCTTCTAACCATTTGTGTTTGATTTTCAAAGATTGTGTCTGATAAGGTCTTAAGTGAATATTCCTTATTCTTAACTCCTGAGTCCATGATGTCTTCAATCTGATAGAAAACCCTTTCAAGCTCAGGATAGCTTGAAGACACAGAAAACAATGCATCTTGAAGATTGAATCCATGATTCTTAACTGAATATAGAGCTTCTTTAATTAACTTACCAATCTCTGTTTCATCGCATCTTGATTCAAGTGCAATCTTGAGTGGGATGTTCTTTGCAAGATCAGTTGCAAGATTGTTTAAGAAGAATGGAAGCTCTTGCTGTATCTTCTTTCTTTTTGTTTCAAGCACAATCTTTTTATTGAAAAAGGTTATTGAAAAGAAAATAATAAATGAAAGAATGAAAATATAAACTAAATTATCAAAAGATAAATCAAATAGATTATAATCAATAAGAAGGTAAAGAAGAAATAAAGAAAGAAAAAGAATTCCATAAAGGATTAGATTCTTTCTTGAAAAGGTGGTTTCAATTGTTTTTGAAAGCATTTATGGTTTACTCCTCTCGTTAAGAGATTCTGTGAAATAGGAAAGAACGTCTGTGGGGGAGGGGGAGAGGTTTTTTCTAGCTTGCGTGTCCAAGAAATATAACATCTTTTTATTTTGTTTTTTAATTAACTTATTTAGGTCAGCCTGGTTTTTAATCCCAAAAGCCATCCTAAACTTATCAAATAATTTCTTTGGAGTTCCAACTCTTACAAGCTTTTCTTTATTAATATCATACTCAAATAGTTTATTTAAAGTTGGTTTATTATTTTCAAAAACCACTTCACAAATTTCAGTTATGTTTCTAAGATCAGATACCTTTCCTTTATTGTACTTATTATATCTTCTCTGAACAATAATTAAATCAATAACAGATAAATCATTTTCAATAACCCCATAAGAAACTAATCTTAGAAGAGCTTCCTTTGCATTTTGTGAATGAAATGTAGTGTATGTTCCTTTTGCTTGGCCACAAAGCATAGAATCAATAATTGCTCTTGCTTCTTCTCTTGATCTAACTTCTCCAATTACGACTCTATCAGGTCTCATTCTAAGTGTATTAATAACAAGAGAATCAAGAGTAATTCCAAGGTCAGAGTTTACAAGAGTAAATATCTTATGCTCGTGTGGAATATTAATTTCTCTAACCTCTTCAACTACAACAAACCTTTCATCAAAAGGAACAAAAGATAAAAGCGTATTAAGAGTAGTTGTTTTACCAGAACCTGTGTTACCTACAACAAAAACATTTGAGTCTGTTAAGAAAGCAAGAGATAAAAATGAAAGAGCATCAATTGATAATGTTCCTCTTTTAATTAAATCAACTATTGTAAATGGTTTTTCTGAGAACTTTCTAATTGTAACGCACACGCTTTCTGTGATTGGAGAGATGATTGCATTCATTCTTGATGTACCTATTGTTGCATCAAGAAGTGGATTTTTCAAAGTTATATATTTATTTGTTTCCCAAGATAATTTATTAATTAAATCTTTAATTATTTTTGAAGATGTATAAATTAGATTTGTTTCAAGCCAACCATACGTTCTATGATAAACAAAAACTTGTTTGTTTTCTCCAATTATTGAAATTTCTTCTAAACTATCATCTGCAAGTAATTTTGAGAGAGGCCCATAATCATAAAGATTACTATATGCAATTAAAAGAATATAATTGAATTGATCAGCTTCAAGTTCAATCTTTTCTCTAAAGCAATAATTAACTAATGTTTCTTCAAGTTCTTCTTTTACAATTTCAGGAAGCTTATCTAGTTTACTTATTTTATCTTGCTTTTCTTTATCATCCTTAATATCAAATCTTTCTCTATATTCATCAATAACTAGATTAATTATTTCAATCTCATCTATTGAAAGAATAGATTCATCAATAAAATAATGTTTTTTATCAAAATCATCTATGCATACGTTCTTTGATATATTTCTTTTATTAAATTCAATTATTTTATATCCAAGATATTTATTTATAATATCTAATTCTTGGTTCTTGCTTGTGTCTGTGACTAATTCAAGAATATCTGGGTTATTTTTTAAGCAATACATGTTAAATGATTGATATGAACATAAATCACACTTAAGCACTTTATTCTTTCTTAAAAGTAATGCTCCGTGAGGGCAAGCATCAATACAAGCCTTGCATCCATTACATCTATCTTGATCAATTGACACAACTCCTTTTGATGAAAAATAGATTGCATTATTTTTACAAGCATTAAGGCAAGGAGGATCAATACAATTCTTACAATTAAAAACAATTATTGAATCTCTAGTTTTAAATTCATATGGACAATTAAGAAATAGATTTTTGTTTTTTCTCTTAGATAGTAATTTAGATGATTCTTCTTCTTTAAACTTAATATACATCTAGATATATCACAAATATATCTATAACTAATATTCTTAATATTTATATTCATATAATTAAGAAATAATTAAAAAGAAAGTAAAATTAAACTTAAAGCTGAAGTTTAAGGATTATTTATATCAAACACGTTTGCCATTGCATTGTAACTTGATTTAAACTTTTGATAAAGTTCTGAAAAGTTAGTTAACATTGTTGTGTTAAGTCTACCCTCGATCCCATTCATTGAATCTGATATGCTTACATTAATATCATTTATCTTTAAATTCACTTCTCCAAATTGAGTGTTTACGTTATTAAATTCAGCCATAACATTATTATCAATATAATTTTGTACACCAAATACTCTAGCATCAACTGAGTTTATTCTTTCAGTTAGATTATTATCTAGATCATTTAATCTCTGTACAAGTGCAATATATTGCTCTCTTTGTGATCTTGAAACCTCAACAATTAAATTAAGTCCTGTTGAAACATGGAATGAAGAAGAGATTTGTAAAGTTCTTGGAGTTCCATTTCTAATTACTGTACATCTAACTGATTCTTCGTATATTCCTTCTGTTTCAGGAGTAACAAATGAAACATAATAGTTACCAGCAACAGTTGTAGGACTCATCTCTCTATCTACAAAGAAAAAGGATTTATCTGGATATAATAAAGACACAATACAATTTGCATCAGTTATTGATATTCCTTTTGAATCTTGTAATCTAACAATTATCTGACCTTGTTC
>Ga0247841_10009276_pt1 | contig 13827 bp, 10 predicted proteins | sample LaCruzMarch2015__2_FD_192410 | JGI IMG/M metagenome (GOLD analysis project Ga0247841, IMG submission 192410) | Freshwater microbial communities from meromictic Lake La Cruz, Castile-La Mancha, Spain - LaCruzMarch2015_18m | ecosystem: Environmental > Aquatic > Freshwater > Lake | place: Spain...
TACAGTTAATAGCCTTTGCCGAGCCGGAATATCAACCCCCCGGTGAAACCAAAATCAAACAGGGTGGAGGTGACATAAACATTGCTGCCTCCTCCGCCGGAGCCATAGTAAAATGAAAATCCACCGCCCTGGATAGGCATCAGCAACTGGGCCTGCAAACGCAGTCCGACAACTTTGCTGAAATAGACTTTCACCCCGGCATCCAGACCCATCGCAAAAAACCAATAATTATAGTAGCCCGATTCTTTGGGGGCGAAATATACTCCGCCGAGGCTCATCCCGGCATATGGAGCGACAATCTCATTCACCCTGAAATTCTTGTTAATCCCAATCATATAATAATTCTGGCTAAGGGGAATATTATCGATATTATACCCGATGACCTCAGGCGTGGCCTTCGTATCGATGCGATTGTACATGAATTCAACATCCACGACGCGGCTCATCCCGATGCTGATCATGCCACCGTACTGTGCATTGCCATCGAGGTAGAGGCTTCCATTGGATGCGTTCCAACGGGCCGGAAATACATATCCGCCAAATGGGGTGATCTCAATGTTTTGAGCTCGCAGCATCAAGGGGCCCATGACCAACATTAAAAAGAGAAAGACGATTTTTTTCATAGTGTCCGATTTATTTATTTACACTGGCAAATGTATTGAATTCGGGAAAAAAAAACACAAACAGTTCTTTTTTTTTCAAAAATACGCATAAATGAGTACCCTGCAATTAGAATTGTTAATGTTTTGTATTTACTTTTGCGATGAAAAAACTTAAAGATATGAAAAGACCCTTACTTATTTTATTGGTATCAGTTTTAATGAGCGGACTGTTACAGGCACAGAGTTTTTACGCACGCCTAGGTGTTGGTGTTGGCCCCGGGATTTCGTCAAATCTCGATATGCTCTACAGCTATTCAAACACCGGATCAGGTGCAATGGTCACTGTTGTCCCGCTTACCCTGGGCCGAGGATTTACCGGCGTGGCCGCGTTCGGGTATTCACCATCAAAATACATTGGTTTTGAACTCGGAATAAGCCAGTTCGTGGGATTTCCGAACATTGCCGATTCTGTGCTGAAATTACCGGGCGGATCCTCAGCCAATGTCCATGTAACAGGGAATATGCTTTCGCTGGTACCGGCCATTGTCATCAGCCCGGGATTCGATGATTTCAATCCCTATGCCCGCATCGGCTTCATTCTTGGCATCAGGCCCACCGTCAATGCTACAGCCGAAACCAACAATGCGAGCGTGTATCCGGCCATTGAATCGGAAGCGATACGGCATTATTACGGCGGTGTTGCCGCGGGACTCAACGCCGCTTTGGGTGTTTCATGGACGCTCAATAAGACGATAGCCCTGTATGCTGAATGTAATTTCAGCAGCATCAACTACTCCCCAAAGTTCAGTGAGATTATTTATTACGAGAAGAACGGTATCGATCAGTTACCCGAACTGACCGTAAAGGAAACCAAAACAGAATATTACAGCAATATCCATCCCGATGAGGTGATTCCTGATACCAGTCCCGACAAGGAACTCAGAAAATCCCTTCCATTCAGCAATGCCAGTATTGCCTTCGGTATCGTTTTCAAATTCTAACGAAACAATAATAGTATATTAACTTATTTTTTATCAATTAACCAAAACCGATTATTTATGAAAACAAAACTTAGTTTTTTCATCCTGGGACTGGGGCTCATGTTCACGGTCTCCTGTACCAAGTATCCCCCTGCTTCCGACAGATTGCTCGAGGATTTGGCCATCATAACACAGTATGATACGAAGATTAATTTTAACGATTATCATACCTATTCTTTACCAACCTCGATCACCAAAATTACAGATAAAGACACGACCCAGATTACCGGATCGACCGTCACAGCAATCCTCGATCAGATTGATAAGGACATGCAGTCGCGGGGATTTTTAAAGGTTGCCGCTACCGATAAGCCTGATTTCGGAATGTCGGTTGTTTACTACCAGAATACCTATGTTTACACCTATTCCTATAATTATTGGTATTATCCCTATTATAACTGGTACTATCCCTATTACCCCGTCTATTATTCTTCCTATACCGCAGGGATGCTCAATATGGATCTCGTAGATCTTGTGAAGACCGATCCGGTTTCTCAAAAGCTGTATGTGCGCTGGAATGCTTATATCCGTGGCCTCCTTACGGGTGATCACACCAACCTCGAGATCTCGAACAGTGTCCACCAGGCCTTCGTCCAGACACCGCAGATAAAAACAACAGCAAACTAATAACTCTTAAAAAACATTGCTATGAAAAAGATATTTTCAATTATCATCCTGGTGGTGCTTTCTATGAGTGTCATGCAGGCGCAGGAAAGTTCAACTGTTGGTTTTACGCCCTCCTCCTATTATACTTTCTCCTGGAATACCACATTCCCCATTGGCGATTTGAATAAATGGGTCGATCAGCCCGGCCCTGCCGGCTTTGATTTCGGCGGCCGTTATATTATTAAGAATGGGCTGACAGCTGGTTTTAACATCGCCTGGCAAAGAGTCTCCAAGATTTACGATGCGCAAACATATACCATTCCCGACAAAGGGGTAGCCATTACGGCGCGCAATTACCGCTTCACCTGGATGGTGCCTTTCCAGGCTGTCATTGCCTATCATCTCAGGCCTGACAGGCTCATTTCACCCTATCTCGGACTTGGTATCGGCGGCGATTACATGGAGCATCACCTGATGATCCAGGAATACGATATTTACGAAACATGCTGGGATTTTTCGCTCACCCCTGAAATCGGAATCCTCGCAAAATTCGGACAATTCTCCAGCTGGGGAGCTTTGCTGGCTTTTAATTACAAATGGACGACCAACCGCATAAAAATTTATGAGACAACTTCCAGTGACCTGCAGATGCTGAACCTCAAAGTAGGCATTGTGCTTACTGTCAGATAGTTTTTATGCATTGCAATTTTCACAAGGCTGTCTCATTATAACTGAGACAGCCTTTTTAGTTCTTCCAATCCTTCAATCACTTGTTAAAAGTGTCTGGCATACTCATTCATAGGTATTTTAATATTATTCCACAGGCTGTAGAATAAAATTTACTACATTCATCACCTGAAAATTTCAATTAATTTCTGTAGCGACTTGCTTCATTAACAAGTTTTCCGGCTGATCTGTTAACCCTTACTTAATGAGAAGAAATAATTTTACCTTTCCGGTAACCTCACTCGCCGGGACTACTCCGGGGAATATTCTGAAAATTCTGAAGCATCACAAGGTTGAACCAAAGTATTACCTTAAGCTCACTGTTTCATTTACGGTATCGGCCATTTTTACCCTGTTGAGACTTGTTGAGAATCTCATATGGGGGAAGCGTATCAAACAATATCGTTTTAAAGAAAGTCCGGTTTTCATCATTGGATTTAACCGCAGCGGCACAACCCTGTTGCACAATCTTCTCTGCCAGGACATCAAAGCAGGTTATACCACCACACTTCAGGCAGTTTTTCCGCATTGTTTTCTCTCCCAAAAGGGATGGCTTGGACCATTAAGTAATTTCCTCCTTCCTGAAAAGAGACCGTTCGACGGTGTTCCGATGAATATGAATTTTCCACAGGAGGAGGAATTCGCACTTGCTAACCTGCAGTCGCGCAGCATCTATAATTTCTTCATCTTTCCAAAAGATTTTGACCGGATACTCGACAAGCAGTATTGTCCTTCAAATATGAGTGCAAATGAGCTGATCAGTTGGAAAAAGGATTATCGGAGCATGGTCATAAAATCTATTTTTAATACTGGTGGCGAGCGGTATATCAGTAAAAATCCTCAAAACATACCCCGGACACAAATACTGAAGGAGCTCTTCCCCGGCAGTCATTTTATTTTTATCTACCGTGATCCATACAAAGTTGTTGAATCGTGGTTCAATTTTATCCTGGCGATTTTCCCGGGGGTTCAGTTGCAGACAGTTCCGGATGATTTTTCAAGAAAAGAGGTTGCACGCTATTATTCGGTGGCCATGAAACATTATTTTACCTTGAAAGAGAAAGCAGATGCACCGGAAATCATTGAAATCAGAATGGAAGATTTTCTGAAGGATAAAATCGCAGGATTAAGAGATATTTACAGATTTTGTAAAATGGATGGCTTCGAGCAGGCCCTGCCCGCCTTTGAATTATATCTGGCAGAGCATCCGGTAGCGCCGCATGAAACCAACCATATTCATGCCGATACCATAAGGTTTGTCAACCAGTATGCATCTGATGTGGTAATCCGGCTAGGTTACCGGTTAAGGCAGGTGGATTAGCTCATAGTTTCTTTTTCTCTCCAAAATTGAGGGAGAAACCAAGATAAATAATGATAGCATTATAATGTATGGTCATATCATCAACACGTGTTCCCTGAAGCGCTTTTTGCTCGGTGAAGTTATACTCAACAGGATCTGAAAGATTAACAATCTGTTTTTGATGAGCAGTTCTGCCAAAACTATACTGAAATCCGGTAATGATATCCTGCCCGAAAAACTCCCATGATAAACCACAGGTAAGATAATACAGGTCCAGGTTGGTCTTCTGAACTTTGGTGTTTTCGGTAAAGCCACCGTAATCAAGATTTTTCTGGTAGTTAAAGTCAGTTCTGAACCCTGCTTTCAAAAGCAATTTTTCACTCAGCGTCCAGCTGTAGCCGACTGCAACATTGAAGATTGGTTTGGCCCCGCTGATGTATGTAAGCCAGTCGGAGAACTGCTCACCTCCTGTCGAGGAAGCAAGCAACTCACTTTCTTCAGCTTGCACCATCCTGTATGGATCGATACCTGAAAAATACTCCATCGACAAGTACAAAAACCTTTTGCCGTCACGAAAACTATAGGTCATCCCTGCCGCAACTGAAAATGGGGTATTGAATGAAACCTTGACATTGCTTTTTTCTTCGTAATCGGTTATGAGGTAGTCGGGCAGGGGTAATCCTGTCTCGGGATTATTTATATTGGACTGCTGCTCCTTGCGCTGTACTCTTTTTCCATCAGAATAAACACCAATGGAAGGTGTTGTCACGGTCATCCCCAGGCTAAGGGATTTAAATTTGTAGATCAGCCCGACTTTCCAAAGCAGCCTGTAATCATTGAAGCTCAGGTATTTGTTGTCCTCATATCCGGCAGCATAAAATGTATTCTTTCCACCAACAGGGATGGTGTCATTCAGCGGATATGCCTGGATGTCCAGCGAATTCCGGTAATTAAGGCTTTTGATGCTGGCAAACATACTTATTCCTAAGATAATTTTTTTGCTTAACCTTGTCGAGGCTCCTATCCCGACCCAGTCGTCCCTGAACTTGCTGTAATACTGATAGAACGCAGTGTAGCGGTCGTTACCGGCTGCACCTGTTAATACTTTGTTCTCCTGATCAACCGATGCCAGTATTTCTGTCTTTTCGTTTTCATTGTTCAGAAATGCGACCTCAAAACTCAAGTTCTGGTGTTTTTTGGGTTTGAGCATATAGGCAATGAACCGGGGTTCGACCTTGGCTATGACCGTCTCGAGATCGATGCCTTCGCCCAGGGCATTGTTGATATTGATAAAGTCGAAAGAGAATAAGCTGGCATTCAGTGAAAATTTTGAAGCGACCACCTCAGAAATACTGGCCGGATTATAATAAATGGCGCTGGGTCCGGCTCCACCACCAACAACAGATCCTGATAAGAGCGAAGACTCTTCGTTAAAACTCCGGCTCCAATAGTTATGTGATTGGCTGGCCGCTATTATTGCCAGAGATAGAAATGAAATAACAAAAATGGAAGTACGCATCATTTAACTACTACCTGCAATGTGGTTGTAAAAGTAATAAAACTTATCCTGTTGTTTGATTTCAATTTATCATACTTCGGCCTCGGCAAGGCTACCCGGAACTCAATAAACCTCAATACCTGTTATATTTTCGGATTCGCTGAATTGCGTCAACCTGATTTAGGACAAATCAAAAAAAAGGCTATCTCAAATATTTGAGACAGCCTCTGTTCTTTTGTCACGCGTCCCGCGTCACGTGTCACGTGTCACGCGTCACATGTCACGCGTCCCGCGTCACGGTTTCATCACGGTTTTGTCACAAAGGGTATGTTCTGAAGCATTTTTGCACGGATAGCAGTCAGAATGAAGTTTTCGATCTGGTAGAACTGGGTTGCAACCAGGCCATCGGAAATGGCTTTAACCTTGCCATAATAGGTTACAATCAGACCATCGGTCTTCTTTTGGAGTTCGATCACGCCTTTGGTCCAGGCGTCGGCCTGTTCGGGGGTCATGGTAAGATACTCATCAGCATATTGTTTTAACAAAGTGATGCGCTGCTTTCCAAGTTCTTTTCTCTGTGTTTCATATTCGTCATACAGTTTCCAGAAGGCATCTTTCTGAGCGGCCGATGGTTTAACAAAATCGGTAACAATTTGTTTTTTTTCCATACCGAAGGCAGCCTGCATCAGGTCGACTTCCTCTTTATTTGATTGTGCCCAGGCAAATGTTGCCATGAATAATGCGGCTGCGATTAAAATTGTTTTTTTCATGTGTAGATGTTTAATTGTTAAGGTTAAAATTCAATGTTGAGTCTGATCCGAAAAGTCCGATCAATCGGATCCTGAGCGGAGTCGAAGGATGCAAACACCTGTCAATAAGGACACTTCGACTTCGCTCAGTGTCCGGTTTTCCGTTAATTTGCCTTTTCGGAGTGGACTCAATGTTAAAGTTGATATGGGACAAATTTACAAAAAGTTACTATTCATTCAACTCAACCATATTAACGGATGTACGAGTGAATTCCGATCCCTTTATTCTGAGGAAGCAAACGCCCGCTGCAACACATGAAGTCAGGTTGCAATGATGCATGACTTTATTTATCTGCTTTTACGTCAACCACCTCGTACATGTTTTTGCCATCTTGAACAATTGGCTGATAGTATGTTTCTCCGACCTTTACATAGGAAACTTCCCCGATTTTCTCCTCTTTTCCTCCATCAGGGAGATTTTCGACAACAGCGCCGGCAGTAGGCGGTACAACGGTGTATCCTTCCGGTTTCTTCTCGTAGTAAGTACCGGCGTAGTAATAGTTATTGGTAGTCTCATTTATGATCACCGTTTGTGAACCTGGCGGCAGGGTGGTAACGGTTGCACCAACAGGAGCGGGTACCACAGTGTAACTTCCATTGCTTGATACGTAATATACGCCCTGGTCATAATGATATTGCTGATTTGCAACAGTTACAATGATGGCTGTGGCAGCAACGGCAACAACAATAGCGCCCCATGGATGATAAGCAGGATAGGGGTAGGGGTGATAGGGGTGATAGGCATAGGGATGGTAGGCGTAATAACTGCGTCCGCCATAAGCATACGGTGGCCTTGGATAAGGCCTTGGATTAGCAATGACCACGGTGTTATGGCTGTTATTAATATTGATATTATTGACAGTATTATTGTTGTTTCCGGTGTTGATGTTGTTTTTATTTCCCGTGTTAACATTGTTGTTATTCCCGGTTGCAGGCCGGGTGGAAGCTTTGTTGTCGTCCGCAGGTTGAGTCGATGCCTTGTTATCCACAGCAGGTTGAGTCGAAGTTTTGTTGTCTCCTGCAGGTTGTGTGGATGCTTTCTTGCTTCCCGCAGGTTGCGTTGATGTCTTATTATCCACAGCAGGTTGTGTCGAAGTTTTGTTGTCTCCCGCAGATTGTGTGGATGCTTTCTTGCTTCCCGCAGGTTGCGTTGATGCCTTATTGTCCACAGCAGGTTGTGTCGAAGCTTTCTTGCCTTCCGCAGGTTGTGCGGAAGCTTTTTTGTCTGCCGCAGGTTGTGTTGTAGCTTTGTTGCCTCCCGCAGGTTGTGTTGATGTTTTATTGTCTGCGGCGGGTTGTGTTGAAGCTTTGTTCTCACTGGCAGGTTGAGCAGATGTTTTGCTGCTGGTTGCAGATTTCTGTCTGTCCTTGCTTTGCGGTTTACTTTGTGAGGATGATGGTTTTACAGCCTTGGACCGTTCCTTGGTATTGCTGCCAGTGTGCGAACCGCCGCGCTGCGCTTCAAGAGAAACGGGTGACATGAAAATAAGCAGGCATGCCAATAACCCTGTAAACATACATTTTAAAAAGATTCTTGTCTTCATAATACTGCCATTTTGATTAATTCTTATTTTTATCCCGGCCTGAAAATAAAGTCGTAAAGGTACCAAAAACTACAATACATGTTGCCCCAAATCGTAAAAAAATCAAGATCAAATTATTGCATTTCAGGTTATCACTTTCCTGAAAAATCATTCATTATTTACCGCACTGCCCTCTCATTGGGATGACAGGATTTAAGCCTGTAGTTTGGTTAGTGCAGGAACTTGCCCGCTGCCACCACCTTCCGGTCCTGCCTGACGAGCCGGTATGCTAGAATCTGTCCTGATGCATTTTGCGTCAGGTCTACATGCATCACCCGTTCAGTGACTTTTATTTCACAGACTGACCGGCCTGTCATATCGAATATGATCAGCTGCTGGCCGAGGTAATCTTTACAACGTGTAAAATCGAAAACCGTTTTTCCGGCCTGATCATTATAAACAGTCACATTGGCGGGATTGAATTCCTTTTCTTTTCCGGCTGAAACGGTTGTTTTCCATATGTTATACAGGGTTTGCAGCGAGTCGATCGGGTCGACAGGGAAAACACCCGTATAGTTTTGAGGATAGGCCATCCAGAGATCGAGGTAAAGTGAATCGGCGGTATTGTCAATCCTGGCTACCCTGAGGAAAGATGACTGAGAAGAGGTATGCCTGACAGCACAGCGCGTGTCGGCTCCCACGACTTTGGCCCCTTGCAGCGACGCCATCAAACGGTCGGCCAACGTACCGGGTGTGTTCTCGAAACGACTTCTGATGGAATCGAGGATCCTTTGACCAAGCAGGATGTTCCCCTGGATTGAATAATTGAGATGGGCCATATGATTTTTGTAATTCGTACAGTTACTCCCTGTGTATCCCGCACTCCTGGGATGACCTCCATGATAGTCGGTAATGCCGTATTGACGCGTAGACGGATTATTGTTGACATCATGGGCAACAAGCGAGTCGATGATCTGCTGAGGTGTGAGTCCCATCATCATCCAGTCATGCGCGTTTTGCTGGTTTACCGGGTTCCAGGCCGCTTGCGTATGAATAGCCCCGATCCCTGGAATAACATCGCTTAATATCTGGGCTCCATGTGGATACGAAGTGGACGAACCAACACACGATGCACCTGCGCTACCGATTTCACCGGTTATTGAATCAATAGCTACAATGGAAAAGGTATCCTGGGCAATCGTTGGTAAGATGAAAAGCAACATGGCTGCAAGCAGAAGATTAACCTTAAGGGTCAGTTTTTGAATTAACATTTCGTTCAGGATTGGTAAATATTTTGTAAAGATAAACAGAAAACGGGGGATTTGTTTGTATTTTTGACCATCAAAACCATGGACCATGTTTAAGACCAACGAATACTTTGACGGCAAGGTGAAATCGATCGCCTTTACCACGGCCGACGGACCTGCCACGATGGGCGTAATGGCCCCCGGCGAATATGAATTTGGCACCTCCACCATCGAGCATATGACAGTTATTTCAGGAAAAATGGGGGTTCTGTTGCCTGGTGAACAGGAATGGAAGGAGTATAAACCGTTTGAAATGTTTATCGTTCCGAAAGACAAGAAATTCAAATTGCGGATTGCCGCAGATGCGGCATATCTTTGTCTGTACCTTTAATGAGTCTGCTCCGAAAAGGCAATTTAACGGAAAACCGGACACTGAGCGATTTCGAAATGTCCTTATTAACAGGTGTTTGCATCCTTCGACTCCGCTCAGGATCCAATTAATGGGACTTTTCGAAGTAGGCTCTTTAATGGAAAGCCATAATTAACTGGCTGTGAAAAAGCTGATGACTATTTCGATGGCGGTTGTTTTACACCTCTGTCCATTAAGGACGTCCGCCCACAGCGCCACCCCCAACATCAGCCGGTCGCCCAACACTGCCCCCAGAACCTGCGGTAATCCGCTGAAAGTTATTGGTGTTGGCCTGTCGTTGTTGTCCGCGATCACGCTGTTTACTTTGCTGATCCATCTGGTAACGGTCAAAACCTGTCGGCTGTCGCGGAGGGGTTGACTGTTTGATTTCAGCAGGCTGCATCGATGGGGTGATTTTGGTGGATTGCTGCGACGATGGAATAGTAATGTCGGCATTTTGCCACTTTTTGCCATCGTTTTGCTGCCAGGTTCCATTTTCCTTTCTGTATACATTACCCTGTTTATCAGCAAATACATTGTTCATTGCATCTTTTGCAGGGCTGGCACGATTCACTTTTCCTGTCTGAACATCTTTAGCTGCAGGTGTATTTCCGGCATTTTCACGGGTAGCAGGTTGTGTTGAGGGTTGGGTGGCCAGTCTTGTACCCTGATTTTCAGGTTGTTTACCCAACGGTTGGGTGACTGGTTTTATACCCTGCCCATGGTTGCTGTAAATGTTGTTCTGGTTGAAGTTGTTGCGGTTGGAGCTGCTCGCATTAATGTTAACATTCGTTTTTTGAGCAAAGATCGGTCCCTTGCCATAGTAATGGTTGTAATGCATGGCATAGGGTGGCCGGTACATGGGAGGTCCCCACCAACCACCATTATTGGACAGACTGTTTACGCTTTTTTGTAAACATCCGGATGAAAAACCGAAATCCATGCTCCAATTAGTCCAGGGATTGTAATTCATGTTGAACCCCCAGGTCACTGGCCGTGGATAATAGTTCTGGCCATTCCAGCCTGAGTACTGATAACCTGTTCCGTATACAACGGTCGGCCCGTAAACATAACATCCGGTATAACCGGGCAGATAGCCCGTGTAGACCACCAATGGTTCCACTTCATAAATATCGACAAATGTAACATAGTACGCAGGGTCTTCCGGTGGGATCTTCCGGATCTCAACCGGGATCTCCGCAGCAACAGCCCATGGGCCATTTGGCGAGCCACCGGTGAACCATACTGCATTATCACACACGTAATAGGTGTTGTTCAGCATAAGCACCATGGAGCTGGTACTTACTGCCCGGAAGAGCAGTGTACCCTTGATTTGTTCGAATTTTGGATTCCCGTCATATTTTACTGCACAGGTAGCCGTTTTCCGGTCGACCAGGGCGGTTTGGGGAATTTGGGCATCCGAAACGGCTTCCTTTGCTGCATCAGTGCCTGCCACCGATGCCAGCACAATATCTTTCGCTGATCCTTCTGGTATTTTTACAAAGTCGGGAGGCAGTTTGTTGGCTGCAACATAGGTCCATGGGCCTTTCATGGCAGTGGCGGTGTACCATCTGCCGGAGATAAGGATATAGTAAATTTGTTTGCCTGACGACATGAAAATATTGTTGCCGGTATTGGTCATGTATAACAACTTTGTTCCCTCGATCGGACTGAAAGCGGGTTCTCCGTTCGATTGAAGCAGTTCAGCTGGTTTGGTGCGAACAATGATTTGCGGGATAACCTGTTTTTCTTTTGATTCATCCTGCTTTGTTAATGATTTTTGTGGCGTTCCAATGGTTCCTTTGTCCTGCAGCTCCTTTTGCAGTTTTATAATTTCAGCCGGTGTTTCCTGCGTAGGCGACCAGATGCCCTTTAAAACATCGTATGTCCTGAACCAGGTTGTTCCGCCATAGAGATAAAATAGTTTACCATTTGGGTCCTTTATAATAAGGAAAGGAGTGTTTACAGCCAGTTGGAGGCCCGATTGATCAATAGCCTTGAACGATGGCGTTCCATCGAAAAGTACAAGGATTGCAGGTTTTGTCAAGAAGATGATTTCCGGTGGGGTATTGTCGAAATTTAAGCTCTGTTTTATCAACGGGGAACTCTCTTTGAGTGTGGCAGTCAACTCATTGAGGGTTGTAGGGATTTCCCATTTGGGGATCTCTTTCTCAAGCAGACTTTTAACCTGATTGACCCTGTCTTTTGATAAGGAATCCTGGCCTGAGAGCCTGGTTTTCAAGACCTTTGTGTTGAGCAGGATGACCTCGCCGGTTCCGCGATCGCTGCTGATGGTAGTCGTTACCCAGATAGTTCCGAAAACAGGGGTGGATGCGGTTTTTGCCAACTGGATCACGGCCCTTGCATATAGTTTATTCCCGATAAGAGAATCAGGCTGAAGCTGATACATCAAAATCCGTCCAGAAGCATACTTAATCTCCTTTGGCCAGCTACGCTCCACGTTCAAAGTTCTGCCTGGGGCCGTACGTTTAATTGTATCCTGTGCCGGTCTGCCTGAAGTAGTTCGTTTAACTGTATCTTGCGGCGATTTAGCTGGCGCTGCACGTTTAACAGGGTCCTGGGCATTTCCTGACATTAAAAAAATGATCATGAGCATTCCAAAAATTGAAAGTCTGATGACCGGTGTTGCTGTTCGTTGCATATGTTAATATTTAGCGCAAAAATACTTAATTAGCCGGAAAAGGGCAATATAGGCCGGAATTTCCTTCAGTTTTCCCAATATCAGCTGATTGTATGAATCTTGATGAAATTTGTCCCGCCGGCCATGTGTGCGGGAATCCCGCCCAGCAAAAGAATTTTGTCTCCAGACCTGGCAAGGTTTCTTTCAAGCAGGTTTTTCTCGGTCATGATCACCATCTCTTCAAATGTGTCGGGATGTTCCCCGATCAAAATGGGCCTGATTCCCCAGCATAAATTTAGACCATGGTATACATTGACGTTTGTAGTAAATGCAAATACCGGGGTGCTTGGCCGCTCAGCAGCAATAAATTGCGCACTCCTTCCGGTAGTTGTCAGATCAACAATGCAAACCGGGTTGATTACATCTTCAATCTGGTTAGCCGCGCGACTCAGGGCAATGATGTCTGAATGACCTGCCGGAGGGTATGTTTTGAATTGGATTTTTGATTCAACATCCAGGGCAATTTTAACCATCATTTCGACTGCCTTCACAGGAAAGTCACCCATTGCTGTTTCGCCCGAAAGCATAATGGCATCGGTGCCGTCGATAATGGCATTGGCAACATCGCTGGCCTCAGCGCGTGTGGGCCGCGGTTCATGGATCATGCTCTCGAGCATCTGGGTGGCAGTTATCACGGTCTTTCCACTGCGGTTGCACAACTCAATGATTCGTTTTTGAAGCATCGGCACCTTGTCGGGACTCATTTCCACGCCCAGATCACCCCTGGCAACCATGATTCCCTGCACTGCATCAACGATCTCCTCCAGGTGATCAATGGCCTGTGGTTTTTCGATCTTGGCGATGATCGGTTTATTGAATCCCTTTTTGGTGATAAGGTTCCGCAGCGTGATAACGTCGTTGGCCGACCTCACAAAACTGAGCGAAATCCAGTCGATATCCTGCGAAAGTCCGAATTCCAGGTCACGGATGTCCTTGTCGGTCAGAGAGGGAAGTCTGAGGTTGAGATTTGGAAAGTTCACACCCTTGTGATCGGTCAGGCAACCTCCCTCAACTACACGGCATAAAACATCATTGCCGCTGACTTCGGTAACCTCGAGTTCGAACAGCCCGTCGGCAAGCAGAACCTGCATGCCGGGTTTTGCCTCTTCAGCAACATAGGGGTAGTCGATCGGGATTGTCAGCGTCCCTGAGCTATACTCCGACTCCGGCATAAGGTTTACAATCTCTCCGGCCCTGATTTCAATTTTTCCGTCAGGAAGTTTTCCAACCCTGATCTTGGGCCCCTGGAGGTCTTGCATGATCGTAACTGGTTTGTTTAACTCATCCGAAATTTTCCGGAGCGATTTGATCACTGCCGCATGGTCCTCATATTTTCCGTGTGAGAAGTTCAGTCGTGCTACATCCA
>Ga0247841_10009277_pt1 | contig 13827 bp, 9 predicted proteins | sample LaCruzMarch2015__2_FD_192410 | JGI IMG/M metagenome (GOLD analysis project Ga0247841, IMG submission 192410) | Freshwater microbial communities from meromictic Lake La Cruz, Castile-La Mancha, Spain - LaCruzMarch2015_18m | ecosystem: Environmental > Aquatic > Freshwater > Lake | place: Spain...
CAAGCGCCACCGTGCCGCCCACTCCCGCGGCGTAAATCGCCTTCAAGGTTATGGGCACCTGTCTGCCTGGTTCAACGAGAGATGATTGCTGAGACACGCTGTTGATGTATGTGTCCCAATCAGGGGCCGCGATATTGTACTTCTTTGGTATTTCATCAAGCGATTGCCTGAAATTGTTGAGAAACGCAACGAGCGTCTCCCTCTGTATGCGCTCCAGTTGCAGTTGCGATGTCTTGGGGCGCAAGACACGGATTGTGAACTCGCGTTGGAATGTCTCGGTGAGCTTTTCCTGAGCGGTGGGTTGGTCGGAGTCCACCCAGTTCACGACGCCGTCGAGCAGGGCTTTGGCGCCTCTAACTTGGGTGTTCCAGTATCCGAAGTACCATTCCAGGAAATCATTGTCTACCCGGCGTCGCAGTTCCTTGTCCCACTCGTCGAGCTGCACGAGGGCGTATTTCCTCGCCTGTGACTGCGCATTTTCCAGGGCCTCCATAACCGCTTTATCCAACTCGCCTTTCAGCGGGGGAAGAGCTCCCTGCCTGGGCGCCGCAGGCTTGACGGATTGTCCGTCGTGTGAACCGGGCCCTTTCACAAAAAAGTAGTAGCCCAAATATCCCAATATGATGAAACCAATGATTGACCAAATGAGGAGACTGAGCGCCTTGACCAGCCGGCTCCAGGCCGTTATACGGCCGGATTTTTCAGCATTTTCTACTTGATCCGGTTCGACTCCCACGATTTCACCCCGTGTTTTGTACGATCAAATATTATCAACTGTGAAGGCATAAAGAAAGCCCGTGGCAATGGGGACGGCTCGGGTTTCAAGAAGCTGTCTGAATTCCCAAATATAACGGAATTGCAGTACGACGCGCTGTACGGCGCGGTTCGGGAACCGCCCGAAGCCAGGGCGCTTCTCGACGCTCCCCTACAGTGCAAATTCCTCAAACCGTAATTCTGAGACGGTCTCTCCAAACCCGCGCCGCACGGGTTGCACGACGAATCAAATGCCTCGCCGCTGCATCACCTACAAATGAGAGAGAGGCTTAATGACCTGTGCAGGAGGCAAGAATAATGAAAGAGACTCAACCGGACCAACTCGAAGACCGGCAGGAGTCGGACATCCCTACGGACTACTCTGAACAGGAGCAATGTTTCCAGCATTATCCCGGGTTACTTGCCGACATCGAGGATGAGCTAAATGAAGACCTGGACGATGTATTCGAGAGAGATTTCTTCCGGAAGTGCTGACCACGTCAACTACGCGCCGGAGTTACTTGGGTGAAGGCGCCTCGGGACCGGACCCTTCAGGCGGCTTTACGGCTGACGTTTCTTGCTGCTTCAGGATCTCTTTTCGTGCTATTTCAAGGTTCTTCAAAGCGTATTCCGAGTCGGGACGAATCTCGAGCGCCTTTTTGAAATGGGCCTGAGCCTTTTCGAATTGCCCCAGGGACAAATAAGCGTCGCCGACATTGTTGTGCGCCGCAACATGCCGAGGATCCAAGCGGAGCACTTCTTCGTAATGCGTTATTGCCCGGCCGAATTCGCCCATTTGGTGCCTGGCTACTGCAAGATTGAACTGAGCTGCGAGCAGATGCGGGGCCAGGTCCACCGCCCGCTGAAATTCGTCAACGCTGCGCTGCCAGTCACCGAGGGCTAGGAAGGCTACACCGAGGCTGTTGTGGGCTCTGGCGTGGGTGGGTTTTAGTTCAACGGCCTTCAGATAATGTCCCAGGGCTCCACGTATGTCGCCTAGGTTTAGCTTAGCCTCGCCCAGATTGTGGTGATAGGTTACAGAATCGGGTTGGCCGGCAACCGCAACCTCCAAGTGCACAATGGCCTCGCGGTATCGCCCCTTTTCTACTAAAGCGCCCCCAAGTCCTCCTCGGGCGTCGAGACATGAGGGACACTTGCTCAAATTGTCTTCCCACAGTTTGATCGGAGACTCCCACGCCGAGGCCTGTGACCATGTTTGGCCCACCAGAAATGCCGAGTAAACGACGCCAAAAAGGATGGCGAGCCCCTTCAGCGGCATGGAGGAGCCTCGTACTCCGGCGACAAAGATCGATCCCGCACATGCTGCCGCTCCGACCATGGACAAGTACGCGAGGTGATTCGCAACATAGGAATACTGAAAGAACCCGAAACTGACGACACCGGCAGCGGGAAGCAGCGGTATCAGGAAATTGCCGACACCCCATGTGAACGATCGGGCGAAGCGCCGACGATAGCGGAACAGCAAAATCACCGCCGCGCTGACTCCAAGAAAAGGAAGCCACCACCATACAGAGTGCGGGTCTACGTTCCACCGGGGATACAAGTACATCAGGTCCACCGGCGCAACGAACTTGTGCAAATAGAAGAGGACGCTAGCCCCAACAATGGGCAGTCGCTCAGAAATGGGCAGAGGTGCTCGACTCGGTTCCGACAAAAGTGCGAGCGAACCTATCAACATCGCTGCCGCAAAGAAAGGTATTAGAGGGACCAGCGCGGCCCACACGTCTGCGAGGTGGCGTCGGGCCGTTTCTATGCCTGCCCGTGATTCGATTCCGGGCTCGTTTCTCAAACTGAATATGGTTCCCCACATCCACGCCAAAGGAAAAACGCTGACCGTGGGCTTGGTCAGGAGGCCCATTATGAAGGCCGCCAATGACATGACATAGAATACGATGCTTCTCCGTTGTGAATGCGCCGGGATTTGCGGCCCGGCCGTTGTCGGTTCTTCATCCTGCCGATTATTTGTCAACCGGGGTTCGGAAACGCACGGATCGGGTAAGGTCCACCTGGCAAACCCAGCCTTCAGAAACAGCACGTAGCACAATAGATAAAACGTCACTGCCAGCAGGGTCTTCCGTTCCGCAAACCATGCCACCACAGACACCTGTAGGGGATGAATCAGGAATACGAACACCGACGCCAATGCTACGGCTTCACCGAACCTGAGGGAACGAAGAAGCCACCACATCAGCAGCCCGTTGAGGCAATGCAGCAACAGATTGACCACAAAGGTGATCTTTGGCGTTGCCTGAACAGTGCCGACGAGCAACCTGTCGCCAATAAGACCTAGCGATCCGAGTGGGGCATAATAACCGGGAACAATGGTACCTTTGAAATCGCCCAGGACCTCCAGGGCTGTCTGCAACGGCCTAGGTGTCAAGAGAACCGGTTCATAGGACGTCAAATCGAAACCCACGAACGACTCAACTGCATGGGGCAGATAACAGGCCAGGGTTATAATCAAGAAGAGTCCGAGTATGGGCGCCCTTCGAGTCTTCACCGTTGCGAAACTCCTGGCCGGCCTTCTGAGATGGTTGACCTTCCGGGAATCCGGGACTCTCGCAGAGAGCAGCGGCTCGAAGTTCTCGACCTAACTTGTGGGTCGCTTCGAGCACGATCTTGGCCGGAAACGTCTTGGAATAGGATGCACACACTTCGTAGAGTTTTCAACAAAAACTCGCCCCTCAACCGAAGAAGATGTGATAATAAAAGGGTTTGTACGCGGCATCTTTCGCTTGCCTGCTTGGTCGGTGCTGGAATTTCGATGGCAGGGCTAATTGCACTCGGCGATTCGACACCTTTTTCTCGAAACTCGATAAGAGGAACGTGACATGAGACAAATCACCGTGGCAATTCTGACTGGTGCTTTGCTCACCATGCTATTGACTGCGTGGGCGTTCCCTCGTATCAATGAAGACCTGTTTCTGGGCCTTTGTCTTGGGCGAGAGGTGTCCCTCGGGACGTTCACCGATCCTAACTCCTGGTCGTTCGTTCTACCGGCCCAAGGGTTTGTGGACAGGGCTTGGCTTTCGCACTTCTTGTACTACGTGTCGTACACTGTGCTCGGGTCCTTTGGACCGCTCTCGATCAAAGCCATCCTGCTAGCGTGCTGCGCCGCAATCCTCTTTTACAGGTGTCGGGCGCTCGATATTTCCAGAGAGATTTCACTTTTGGCTGCAACGTTCGGCATGTTCGCACTGGCGCCATTCTTGACGATAAGAGGTGAGAATTTCGGGATTTTGTGTTTCCTTGCCCTCACCACGTTCTTGACAGCGTCTCCTCGCTGGGGTCGATATCGCCAGCTTGGAGCGGTACTGGTCGTCGTCTTATGGTCGAACTGTCACGGAACATGGCCTCTAGGGGCTCTGCTCATCGGGATCAGATTCGGCCTCGATCTGCTTTATGCGCTTGATATTTTGCGGTCTCCGTATAAGACGGAGGCATTGTCCGGAACCGAAGAAGGACGAGCCGAGCCGCAGGGGATCTCGCATCATCTTGTAGCCCGGAACGCTTTACAGCCACGCATTGAAACCGGACCGATCTCACCCTCCCGTGTCCACTGTCGTCAAGAGACGGGGCCTGATTCCGCTGGCCTGGCGGGACGCGTTAGGAAAGAGGGAAGAGGAGACAGGCACAGATGGCTCAAATTCAGCCCGCAGCAGTATGATGCACCGGACCCCGTGGGATGGCTTCTCGCCGGATTGGCTTTGATTCCCGTTCTTATTCTCGTAAACCCCTACGGGTTGCGGAGTTTCCTGGTTTTTGATTATGTCTGGGGGATGGACGAGTTCGAACGGGTGGTCCAGTGGCGGGACAATCTCCCGTTAATCAATCTACGGGAGTTACTTGGAAGGCCATTTTACAACGCGATATCTGTTCTTCCATTTCTCACGGTCCTCATCCTTCTGGCGTTACTGACCTTGACTATGTTCTTGTTTCGCAAAAGAAGCGTGGCTGCCACGCCGCTTTTACCGAATCCGATCGTTGGCGACAAATGGATGGAAATCGCTACATTGATCATATTGATTCCTATGGTGTTCAAATGGAGGCGTCTGGTAACATTCTGTGCCCCGGGCCTGGTTCCGGTCCTTGGACTCTTGATTCAGGCAAACCTGGACCTACTCGGCGAACGATTCTTACTCTCCGGGAGTCGCGGCGGCAGCGCTTTTCGCAAATGGGCGCCGGTAGTAGCTGCTGCCGGCATCTTTGCCGCGGTCGGGATCTTGTTTTACACGTCAATAGTCAGGTCTTACCTACCCAATAACCCTATGGGATTTCTGCGGGTGGCTCCACCGCTCCAGGAACGCATGATGAGCTACGATCAGGCCTGGAATGACGTCGTGGAGTTCATGAGGAGAAATCACATTAGCGGAAGGATCATGGCAAGCCTACAATTGGCGGATTACATGCTCTTCAACCTACCGGACGTACGAATTTTTATGGATCTGAGGGCCCAGGCCGGGTACACTCCCGCCAACTTTACAGACTACTTCGCTGTGGTCCGAACCCGATCCGGCTCGGTAAACAGGGCAGAAAATGTTCTGGATCGATTTCAAGTCGATTTCGTTGTGCTTGAATCGATAGTCGAAAATCATGTCCCAGCGGCCCTCGCGCTCATGGAAACGCGAAAATGGGCATGCATTTATAAGGATCGCTGGGTTTATGTTCTCGTCCGTACAGATTCCCATCTATACAGGTCCATGCCATCAACCGGTAAACTTAACGGGTTATGGTACAAGAACCCTGAGACGCGATATGTCAGTGAGGCATTCCTTTCCCAGTTCATGACCGGATCCATATCCGATGAGCTGTTGGGCCGCGTCAAGGAGGCGGCGAGAGAATTTCCGGACCCTGAAGTCTATGTTCTGATGGCCCTCGCAATGAAACGTTCCGACGGCTGTCTTCCCGAACAGGCAAAAACGTACTTCCGTGAAGAAGCCCTGAGACTTTCCCGGAGCAACTATATGATCTCAGGTGGCGTACGTGACATATTGGAGAGTGCCCGGCGATTGTGTCTGCTGCTCTACGAGGATGCAACCGAATGCGGCCCGAAAGCCCTTGCCCCCGAATACCGGGAATACGCGGAGCACATGGCCGCCTTGTTCAAGGAGCTTTGTAGGAAGTACAGCGTGATAGTCACATGCAGATAGTCCCCGGTCCTCCAAGCAAGGTGTCCGGTAGGTTATCCCATCTGTGGAGCACAGGTGCGGGCAGCGTACCTGCCGGCCCTCGTTTCATATTTTTCCTGGAACAAAACGGTGCTAACATGCATCGCTCCTCCCTCAGCCCGCTGATATGACTCAGGAGTGCGGATTGACACAGCCTTCCGGCCAAACCAACACAACAGGTGAAGAATCTCGCCAGGCCGTCTCTTCCAGGCAGAGTTTTCGGACAGGACTGGTTCCATTCCTGCTGGTGTTTTCGTTTTGGCTTTTGTTTTCCGAATCATGCATTACATTCGACCGTGAGGACAATGTAACCGCAACCGGTCCGCTCCTTGTGGAGGCAGCCAGACAGGTCTGTTCCGGAATATTTCCATCGCACACGTACTCCGTGGGAGGTGGTGGCGGGACTCCTCTGATTAGTATCATGCAACCCGGTGTCCTCAATCCTCTCAAGTTGTTGCCGGCAATTCTGCTTGGGCAGGATCCCGAAACCATGATGAACGTGATCGTTTCCCTTCACCTGGCTTTTTTTGCTCTAGGCGGCTGGTTTCTGGCCTGGGTCATGAGGGCTCAAACTTGGGCCGGCCTCGTCGCCGCGTTTTCACTTGGTTTTTCAGGATCGTATGCTGTGGGCGCCGGAAACTGGGAGGGAATTGTCTTGCCGTTCACGTTTCTGCCCTGGATATTCGGAGGAATACTAAGTATCGCCGAGGCCACATCTACCGGTCAGCTTCTAGGGGCACATCTTGTCACCGGATGGGCTTCGCTGAGCATCTTATTTTCGGGTGCGCCTGTAGCCGGTTTTTATGGGCTGATGGCGGTGTTTTGGCTTGTCTTGTGGGTGGTGTGGGGTGATCTTGAGCGGCTTAAAATGCTTCTGGTTCGTTTAATTCCTCAAGCGCTTTTGCTGTGCCTGCTTGCCGGTCCCCTCATGTGGGAGGCATGGCGTGTATATGAGTACTATGGTCGCGAAAACCCGTTGATAACGTTTCATCAACTCAGTGTTCCTCCACCGGCTTATCTCGGGCTCTTGCTGCCGCGCACCGAGTCGCTTTGGTTTCACGTGGGAGCCGAGTCTGTTTTTACCAACTTTGTCATGTTCTGCGGAGGCGTTGCACCCTGGTTCGTAGTGGTACTATTGGCCATGCGTCCGGCACTGTTGTTCGAGCGCCGGACGGCAGTCCTACTTCTGGGAATTCTCCTTTTTGTCCCGGTCCTTTCGCCTGCTGCGTTCGGTCTTTCGTCCTTTTTCGCCCGAACTCCGGTGCTGGACCTGTTCAGATGGCCCTTTCGAGGAATACCGGCGTTCCACGTTCTCCTAGTATTCCTTTTCCTGACGATGACTATGTCGGTTCAAGCGCCCCTCAGCAGACTGGTTCAGGCGGGGCTGGTGGTAGTCTGTTTCGCTGTGGGAGTATACGCGGTCGGCTACGAGTTTCAGCTGGCAAGACCGGGTCTGGCTACGGATTGCTGGTTCACCACGGATCGGTATTACGACGACCCTGAAACGTGGTCTCCCTCTTCTCTGGCTAGACTTGAGAGAGGTGGATACCTGTTGAGCATTGCCCGTCTGGATATTAGTTCCGCATGGTTCGAAAAACCCAGGCTTTTCTTCATTGGCAACCTGGGCGCTCAATTCAGAGTCCATACGGTTCACCGATATATTCTGGCGGCACAATCTCCCGCATACAAGCAGGTGGGGATGTACTACGACGGGCTCGTGTACAAATGGGAGGCGGCTAGACGATTTATCGAATCCTCGCTCCCGCAGCCAGGGGCCGAGAACGTTGTCTGGGAAAACGGCATAGGACCGCGCGACATCGGAGAACTGGCAAACAAGACCTATGTCGCCGCGGTGGTTGTGGAGACGGTAATGGAAAACCCCATGAATTATTTCGCGCAATCCGACGAATGGGAGCTGCTGGAAAAGCGGCGGACCGCTGCCCTCTTCGTGAGGAAACGGGAGTGACACCTCATGTCGGTTGGTCCGGTCTCCAAGCTCCGCCGGATGTTCGATCCGTCATTCTATCGATGATGTAGATTGGACGGCCTCTCACCTCGTCGTATATACGTGCGACGTACTCACCTAAGACCGAAATGCCGAGCAAATTGATGCCGCCGAAAAAAGCTATGGCAACCAACTGGGAAGCCCAGGCCACGACTGCTAATCCCGTAAAGAACTTGTGGTAGAGCACCAACAGGATCAGGCCCAAAGAGATGGCCAGCGACAGAAGTCCTACAATTCGAAACAGGAGGATAGGAACGTAAGAGAAAGAGAATATGGCGTTCATGGCCAGACGCCACAGCCCGCGGAGACCGACTCTGGACCGTTTGTCGTACCGTGCTCGACGTGGAACCGGCACGCCGATCTGACGGAATCCCACCCAACTGCGCAGACCGGGCAAGTATCGATTACGCTCCTTGCAGGCCACAAGGCTGTCGACAACGCGACGATCCATCAGTGCGTAATTTCCTGCGTCCGCTGGAATGGGAATGTTGGCCAGCAGACCCAGGATACGGTAGAACAGCCGGAATATACCCCGCAACAACGCGGGTTCCTGTCTTGAACTTCGAACCGCGTATACGACGTCGTACCCCTCGAACCACTTTTCCAGAAACTTGCCGATGCCCACGGGGTCGTCCTGAAGGTCGGAATCCATCAGTATCACGGCGTCCCCAGTTGCAACGTCAAGACCAGCGCAGACCGCTGCGTCGTGTCCAAAGTTTCTGGCTAGATGAATCACCTTGATCTTCGCGGGATAGGATGCGCACAGTTCTTCCAGTTTCTCTCCGCTGGCGTCGGTACTTCCGTCATTGACAAACAGGATCTCGTGACGAACGGACGCATTGAGACCGTTCAACGTCCGCAGCAATTCGTCCGCGAACTGTTCCACAATGTCGGCCTCGTTATACACGGGCGCAATCACGGACAGAAGCGGCTGTGCCGCGATGTCACGGCGCATGGGTTGCTCTCCAGGGGGATAGAGGCATTATATCACTACCGCAATTGAGGAAAACCCGAAGAGTATGTTCCCGAAATCGAGCATGGAGTCCTCAATCTTCCCCTTCAGTTTCAGCGATACGCTGATCACAAGGGAGACCTCGGTAAACGCGACTCTCCTCGCGCGGCGTCCGATGCTTCGCGTCCGCATAGCAGCAACATCGCGGCACAAAGGCTGATGAAATTCCGGCGCGATATCCTGACGGCTTCAATTGCCGCGAAATGTACAAACAAACAATACTGGTCCGCGCCTCGAATACCACTGCGCGTGCCCATCAGCTCATCGCGGAAAGAAAAAACCGGGCACCGACGACCGGTACCCGGCTGATCGCGTTCGTGCAGTGCGCATTAATTAGCGCAGTTTTCAGCTCCCGCATCCACGATAGTGACTGTGGTCGCCGCGGGATCCAACAGGCTCTGGTTGCGGCAATCGGCGTTCCCGTCATACTTTATGAAATCGGTCCCGAAGGTGGTACCATCGTTGGCGCAGGTGTCAACTGAGGCCTTCACGTCGACTCCGCCAAGGAGCCTCACCCGGTAGATGTAACGGTGTGCCGCTGTGTCGTCAGGCTTACTCCCCTTCCACGCGCATGCTGATGCCGTGGCCGGGATTCCGGCTGCATCGTCCGCCGCTGTGTACCTGACCGCAACTTCACACTTCGCGTTGGTGCCGCCCCATCCATAATAGGAGCCCTTCAGATACTTGAAGTCAAATGACGCGGCATTGACGATGTCTTCCAAGTTGAAGTTCAGGTCAACGGCCTCGCTTCCAAGCCTTTCGATTGCCGCTCCCAGCTTGGAGATGTCGGCTTGGGCGGACCGGTCGCAGGTCGACGCCTTATAGGCCGAATAGTACGGGACCGCGATGGCCAGAATGATTCCGATAATGGCAACCACGACCATCAGCTCGATGAGGGTAAAACCCTTCGCGCTCTTCACCTTGTTCAACATAGGCCACTCCTTTCAGTTATGTCTTGTTTTTTCAGCCAGGAGCCGATTGTCCCTTTGGATTGATCTCCCTGCCGTGGAGACTGCAAAAATCGTTCCAGATTATGACAGAGGTAACATGCCGCAATTACTTGATGACATCTGTTCCAGGCTTCCCATAATCGGCCTTACGTGTGCCGCGAAAGGTCACCCTACGGTAACAACGACGGGTAACCGGTTAATTCTCCCCCATTATCCCATGTCAACGAGGTTGACAGTGCTATGACAATTCTCGGCCTCGCTCAGGCATCAGCTTGTGAGAGGAAGTGGGGTGCTTATGTGGGGCCGGCTTTGCAGTTTCGTAGGACACGGTGACCAACGAGAGCCTCATCGTTCGAGGCCTTTGTCCATCGATACGGTTCGCAGGCTCACCGTATCATACCCGGGCTGGACCCCGGCTTCCGCTCATAGGCGCTAACTTTATGGCGCCATGCCTATTCGCCCGTCGTTCCGGCGGAAGCCGGAATCCAGTATTTGTATTCTCTACTGGACCCCGGCTTTCGTCGGGGCGACGAGATTCTCTTGGGTTAACCAATTGAAATAACTAGCCCACGTGGCCGAAAGTTAACGCCTATGGGCTTCCGCCGGGACGACGTATGGATTTCAGCCTGGGTGCCAGTGCCGGCTCGTCCAGCAGTGCTACTCCATTCACGAAAAATTCTTTGGAATCGCTTTATGTCATCCGTCTGAACGCGTATCGGGACTGAAGATATGAATTGCGTGGTGCTCCACCTGTTCGGCTGCTTCTTCAATTGTCTCGGGCAGCGTGGGATGAGGATGGATTGTTAGGGTGAGATCGTCCACGTGCGACGCGGAAGCCACCGCGAGGCATCCCTCGGCAATAAGGTCGGACGCGTGAGGTCCAATGATGTGTACGCCCAGGACGGTCCCGGTCTGCGCGTCGGAGATGACCTTGGCAAATCCTCGACCTTCGTCGGCCATGGTCAATGCCCTGCCCAGCGCCCTGAAGGGGAAATTGCCCACCTTCACTTCGATGCCCTTGGCCTTGGCATCCTGCTCGCTGAGACCAACGGTCGCTATTTCAGGATCACTGAAGATTACGCCGGGCACTTGAATCCCGTCAAACGCGGAAGCCTGGCCGGCTATGACTTCCGCCGCCACCTTTCCCTGATACATGGCCTTGTGCGCGAGCATAGGTCCAGGCGTCATGTCTCCGATCGCGTAAATGCCCTTCGCGGAAGTTTCCATGCGCGGATCGACCTGCACGAATCCGCGCTTGTCCACCTTCACTCGGGCCTTTTCCAACCCGAGGTCCTTTGTGTTGGGCCATCGGCCGACGGCCACCAGGACGCGCTCTGCAGAGATTGTGCGCTCTCCCTGGGATGTGGCGTACAGGACCTCTGCGGTTTGCTCGGTCCGCTTCAGCCCCTGGACGGTTGCTCCAAGGACCAGCTCCATGCCGAACTCCTTCAAGGCGCGTTGCATGACCCGCGCAATGTCAGGGTCCAACATGGGCAGGAATCGCTCAGCGGCCTCAAGGAGGACCACTCGGCTGCCGAGCTTCGCGTAGGCTATACCAAGTTCCAGACCCACCGAACCGGCGCCCACCACGACGAGGTTTTCCGGAACCGCAGTAAGTTCCAGGGCGTCTTTGGACTCGATAACCAGACGTCCGTCGAGAGGGATGCCCGGCAATTGCGCGGGTGACGAGCCAGTGGCCAGGATTGCATGCTCAAATTCGAACCGCTGCATTCCGTCAGGGCCTTCCACCGTGAAGGAGTGGTCGCTCGTCAGGTAGGCTGTCCCTTCCACGACCTGCACTTTGTTTTTGGACAGCAGCGTGGCCACGCCTTTGCGCAGCTTCTCCACCACGCCATCCTTCCACTTCATCATTTTCGGCAGGTCCACGGTCACACCGGTGGTAACCAGCCCCAGTGAATCGGCCCGTGCGATCTGGTCCTTCAAATCCGCTGCGTGAATCAGCGCTTTGGACGGGATACAACCCCAGTTAAGGCAAACCCCTCCGAGGAGCCCGCGCTCGACCAGGGTCACCTCGAGCCCGAGTTGCGCAGCGCGGATCGCTGCCACATAGCCGCCCGGACCAGCCCCGATAACCGCCACTTGCGTTCCCTGAGCAAAATCACCTACAACCATTTCAGAGCCTCACTTTTTGGAGTCGGAGTCACGGGAATGTTGAGTAGCGACGACAGCATCCCATGCCGGCACAACAAATTTTGGGAGTTTTTGCGGAGGGGTCCCTTGCAATCGCCGCACGGCTCCCCCGGTTATTTTCACGCCACGTCCACCAGCATTCTCATCGGGTCTTGCAGAAGGTCCACGATGTGATTGGTGAAGCGGCCCGCCTCCGCGCCGTCCAGCACTCTGTGGTCGAAGGAAAGGGTCAGCGGCATGATTGTCCGGATCACAATTTGACCATCCCTGACCACCGGTCGCGGTTCGGCCCGCAATGAGCACAGTATGGCCACCTGCGGATGCAAAATGACGGGCGTGGCGTACGTTCCGCCGACCGCGCCGACATTGGTGAGGGTAAAAGTCCCTCCTCTTAGCTCCTCCAGGTCGATGCTTCGCTCTCGGGCCTTTCGACTGAGTTCCTGAAGAGCTGCCGCGATCTGCAATATGGACTTCCGGTCCACATCCCGTATGACCGGAACCATGAGACCGGCCTCGGTATCAGTGGCAATGCCGATATTAATGTAATCCTTGTAAACCAGTTCCGCGGTCTCATCATCCAAAGAGGAGTTGACAGAGGGGAATTCCTTCAGCGCAGCAGCAGCCGCTTTGGCTAAAAAGGAAAGGACGGTCAGCTTGATTCCCCGCTTTTCCGCAAGGGATTTCTCCCGCTCGACCACGGCCACAAGCTCGGTGACGTCGGCTTCGTCAAAGTGAGTCACGTGCGGAATGGTGGAAACCGACCGAACCATCACCTCCGCGATCCGTTTGCGGACCCCTTTGAGGGGCACGCGCCGCGTCGGCCCATACTTCTCGAAGTCGAACCCCGCAGAGGAGGGGACCTGAACAGCGGCTTCCTTGGGGACTGTCGGAGGTGGAGCAGGAGCCTCTTCGGCGGCTTTTCGAACGTCCTCGTCGGTAATGCGGCCGTGAGCGCCGCTGCCTCTGACGGCTTCGATGTCAACGTGGAGTTCTCTGGCGAGCTTTCGCGTATGCGGAGTCGCAAGTATTTGTGTTGCGGCCGGAGCTTCTTCCTCTTTTTCAGATGGAGCCTTTTTCTCCTCTTTAGAAGGGGCTTCTTTCGCCTCTTTAGGCGGTGGCTTTTTCTCTTCGCCACGAGGAACGGCTTTCGCTGCTTTGGCCTCTGTCTCAATAACCAGCAGAGTGTCTCCCACATTGGCGGTGTCACCTGGCTTGAAGGACACCTCGGCCACGGTCCCCGACACAGGGGACGGGAGTTCCACTACTGCTTTGTCGGTTTCTATGCGCACCACCGGCTGGTCTGCTTTTACCGCCTCACCCGGCTTGACCAGGTACTCGACTACTTCGGCCTGTGCAATTCCTTCTCCGACATCGGGCAATTTGAATAAGTGTCGCATGGGTGGTGGTCCTCCTCTTATCATTTATGCCGTTGAGCGTTGATTCTGAGCCTTTGTCCTTGCCCGTTCTTTCCTCCTCCCCTAACCCCTCCCACCAAGAAAGGGGAATCCGGATTTATCTCCCCCGGGGTCCCGCGTTTCGCGGGACAGGGGGAGACAAAGAGGGGGGTAAGCTCCTTTCAATTTCGGTGCGCCGCCGTGTAGTCTATTGGAACTGCACAGTCTCGTGGATCGCGCGGACCACCCGGTCCGAATCCGGATAATTGTACTCTTCGAGCTTGGCCAACGGTACTATTACGTCATAACCTGTGACTCTTCTGATCGGCGCCAGCAATGAGAGCAGGCAGCGTTCCCCTATGGTCGCTGCTAT
>Ga0247841_10009278_pt1 | contig 13827 bp, 7 predicted proteins | sample LaCruzMarch2015__2_FD_192410 | JGI IMG/M metagenome (GOLD analysis project Ga0247841, IMG submission 192410) | Freshwater microbial communities from meromictic Lake La Cruz, Castile-La Mancha, Spain - LaCruzMarch2015_18m | ecosystem: Environmental > Aquatic > Freshwater > Lake | place: Spain...
CATTGGCGTTTGCCTCCATCTTCTTTGTTGAGTTCCATTACGGCATGCATGGAAGTGCCGGAACCGGCAAAAGAATCGAGGATTATATCAGTATTTTCTGTTGCTTGTGCAATCAATGTTTTTACTAAGCTAACAGGTTTGGGATAATCAAAAACTTGGGTATTATCGAAAAGTGTCCGTAAATCTTTAGTTGCTTTCATATTGAAGTCGGAAGTCAGGACTTTTGATTCGACTATTTTCTTCGTGTATTCTCCTGAGGGCTCATTAAAAATATTTATGTTTCCATTGCTATATTTGTTTTGTTCGATCCAGGTTGAAACAGGTTTTTTATCTGAACGTACCTCTGACAAATGTCGTTTGTATTGAGGTGTGCCTTTACCGTCAGCAGGGAAAATTACTTTATCCTCCTGAATCATTCGTTCCATCCGGTTCTTTTCATAAACCCAAACACGATTAGGGTTACACATATATACTATTCCTGTTTTGGGGTCTGTAATTTCGTAAAATAAATTTGGTCTTTCTTCCTTTGTTTTATTACAAGTCAAATTATCAAAAGCCCAAGAACCTCTTGAGTCATTATTTGGATTTTGATAATTTGAAAAATCCTTCCCAACCCCTTCGAAAGTAAAGGCTTCTGTTTTTCGATAAGTTATTACATATTCATGGTCAATCGAAACAAAGTCTTTTGCATCGTTTGAGCCTGAACGTTTTTTCCATACAAAGGAACCTAAAAAACACTCTTCGCCAAACATTTCATCCATTACCCAACGCAGGTTATGCACTTCGTTGTCGTCAATACTGATGAATATTACGCCATCATCACAAAGCAGTTCCCTGAGCAGTTTTAAACGTGGGACAATCATGCACAACCATTTGTCGTGCCGTGACAAATCATCTTTCCCTACTGTTCTTCCAATCCATTCTTTAATTAAAGGGCTATTTGTTTTGTCATTATAAATCCACCCCTCATTCCCGGTATTATATGGCGGATCAATATAAATACACTTAATCTTTCCTGAAAACTGTGGCAAAAGTGCTTTCAGTACAATAAGGTTATCTCCCTCAATAATCATATTGCCAATGGCTTTTTGGGGTTTGCAATGCAGTTCGGGTACTTCCTCCATTGTATGAAACGGAACAGCCAAATGGTGGTTCCAGATTATGTTTTTCCCTTTGAATTGGAGTGTTGGCATGGTTTATATATTATTTGTTCGTTTATAAATTATTTGTTCCTCAGCAACCTTTAAAGCTTCAAGTCCAAATTCTTCTTTTTCTAATTCATAAAGTACTTTTTCACTCAAAAAGTCAATTACCAGTTTATCCGAATTCGTTTTATAAAGCTCAGCTAATTTTAAAATCAAGTCTTTTGAGAATTTCCGTTCGCCACGTTCCATCTTACTTAATATAGCCACGTCAATGTCTATGGCTACTGCGGCTTTCCTTAACGAAAAACCAGCCTTTTCTCTCAATTCCCGTAATTGCAATCCTACTGTTGACATTTTATGTGTTGACTGTTATTGTCAAAGATACAACAATTTCATTTTACTGAATCAAAAAGATTACAATTATTTATCAACAGTTTATTATCAGCAGGTGGGTCGGTAAGAAAAGCAAGTGTGTAACGGCGAAGGGAAGGTTGCGGGGAAGGTCAGCCACACTCTTGATTTACGAACCGGGATTTCATTAACTTTTTTCAATTTGGAGCAAATTTTCTGCGGTCATTGTCCATTTGAGGTTGTCTAAAAAATTCAATACACATCAGGCAATACGAGGTTCATCAGATTCTCTCCATTTTTAATTTGAGCATGTTTGCAACCAACCCGATTGCAGCTTCCAAACAAGGCTTGATCGCTGATAAGGTTATGCCGTTCGGGCAAAAACACATGTTACCAGCACTGATTCTTTCTGACTTACAGGAATTGTGGTTTCAGGCCTGGGATTAATCATTAATCCCATGTTGTCAAATAGTTACATCGGATTTGGAAATAAAATTCAAACCAAGCATTTTGGAAAATTCAGGGTAATCAAGCTAAAAAGGTAAGCCGATTATAAGAAAATTACAATAAAGTACGGCTTAGTCGAACCGAATTGCTTTTACAGGAGTAATACGGGAAACAATAAAGGAAGGCAACAGCAGCATAAGGGTGCAGGCTATCAGGGTTCCGGTGTTTAGCATCAGCAAATGGAGAATATTGATATTGATGGGCACCACCGACATGAAATAGGATTCCTGCGGAAGCTTGATGATTTCAAAGTATTTTTGCAGCAGGCAAAGCGAAATACCCACGATATTTCCCCACAACAACCCTTTCCCGATGATGTAAGCGGCATTGTACAAGAAAATTCGTCGGATACTCAAGTTGCGCGTACCCAAGGCTTTTAGCACTCCTATCATGTTGATTCTCTCAAGGATCAGGATTAAGAGGGTGGAAATCATGGCCATGCCCGAAACTAACGCCATCAAAATTAAGATGATGATCACGGTCATATCCTGAAGATCGAGCCAGTCGAATTCCTGTGGGTAAAGGTCCCTGATAGTATGCGTGTTGAGGTCGAAACCTGCCTGTTCATAAACTATTTCCCTCATCTTGTCAAGGTCGTGGAAATCTTCAATATAGACATCAAAACCAGAAACCATGCCTGCATCCCATCCGTTTAGCTTCTGAATGTGACGGATATCCCCGAAAATGAATTTCCTGTCAAATTCCGTCAAACCTGTATTATAAATACCTGAAACAGTGAATCTTCGTCCACGCGTCTTATTGTCAATGATGAAATACATCCGCAAAGGGTCACCAGTTTTTATTTTTAACATTTCTGCCAGGCTTTGCGAAATGATAACCGAATCGTTTGCCGCGGTATCGCGGGTTGAAAATGTACGCCCTTCGATGAGTTTATCCTTAAAAAACGACCAATCGAAATCGTCGCCAATGCCTTTTAGCACAACACCCTGAATCTGGTCGGATGTCTTGATGATACCGGATTTGTAAGCAAAAACCTGGATGTGTTTTATCCCCTTGGTTTTTTCTTTTGCGAGGTAAAAAGGCTGGTTTTTAGTAACCGGTTCAAATTCAAATGAATTGTTGGAATCGAATTTTGCAACCTGAATATGCGAGCCGAAACCGATTATTTTTTCACGTACCTGAAGTTGAAAACCTGTCGTGATGGCCACGGCCACTATCATGACAGCGAGGCCCAATGCAACGCTGATCACCGAAATCCTGACAACCGGAGCCGAAAAATTGCCGGTTCCACCTTTGATAATACGGCGGGCGATAAATTGTTCGGTGTTCATGGGTTCGTGTTGTAACAGGGATAATAATTATAACAGATCATCAAGATTGGAATTCCAGGTAATCTGAAAGTCAGCCAAAACCCCAATGTTGCCTGCAGCATGCAAAAATATCAAAATATCGGTTGCGACCAGATTTTGATTATACCGGCAACACATGCCAATGTCCTGGGTCCTGTATTTTGATAGGCGGTTGGAATAGTTTTTGTTATTTTGTAAAATTTTCATTCCAGATCGAATCTAACCCAAAATTTGTCAATTTAAAAATATAACATGCTGATAAAGAAATATTTCTCGTTTATTCTCTTATCTGTTTCGGTTTTTGCCGGAAACAGCCAACAGTCCTTCCATCAGCAAAAACAGCTATCTTTTCAGGAGCAAAGGCCTGTCCTCCCCGGAGCATACCAGATGGATGAATATCTGCCATTGCTCAAAGGTAAGAAAGTGGGGGTTGTGGCCATCCCGGCTTCCATGGTTTACGATACTCATTTGGTTGACACCTTGATTTCTTCAGGGGTGCATGTTGAAAAAATATTCGGACCTGAGCACGGTTTCAGAGGCGATCAGCCAGATGGAAAAACTGTTGAAAATGAAAACGATCCCAGAACACTCATTCAGGTGATTTCCTTATATGGCAAAAATAAAAAGCCTTCAAAAGCCGATCTTGCTGATATTGAAGTGATGCTTTTTGATGTTCAGGATGTTGGGGCGCGTTTTTTTACTTATATCTCAACGCTCTCGTATGTAATGGAGGCCTGTGCCGAAAACAATATCCCGCTGATCATTACCGACAGGCCTAACCCGAATGGTTTTTATGTGGACGGCCCGGTGATGGAACATGGATATACCTCTTTTGTTGGACTGCATCCTGTCCCGATAGTTTACGGGATGACCATTGGAGAATATGGCATGATGGTGGATGGCGAAAAGTGGTTGAAAGAAGGGATCAACTGCAATCTTACCGTTATCAAATGCAAAAATTATTCGCATTCGTCGCGATTTCAGTTTACGCAACGACCCTCTCCCAATCTGCAAACCATGAATGCTATTTACTTGTATCCTTCTCTCTGCCTTTTTGAAGGAACTGTAGTGAGCATTGGCCGGGGGACCGAAAATCCTTTTACTGTGATTGGCCATCCCAGATACTCGGCAGGCTCGTATCATTTTACACCACATCCCATAAAAGGGGTAAGTGAGAATCCACCTTTGAACGGCCAGGATTGTTATGGTTCAAACCTAAATGAAGCTTCTGGAATTATTAGAGAAAAAGGGCAAATAGAATTGTTTTGGCTCCTTGAAATGTACAAAGTACTAGGCAAACAGACGGATTTCTTCAATAATTATTTCGATAAACTTGCCGGGAACAATACGCTACGTGAACAAATAATTCAAGGGTTAAGCGAAATGGATATCCGTAAATCGTGGCAACCAGGGCTGGATAATTTTAAGAAGACAAGGAAGAAATACCTGCTTTATGTGGATTTTGATTAGACAATTGACAGAAGACAGAAGCAGGCAGAAAAAATCGTAAATCGTAAATCGTAAATCGTAAATCCTAAATTCCTAAACCCTTCCCGGATATACTTTTAAGGCTTCGGCCAAACACTTTACGGCCTGGCTCAAATCTTCAATTTTAAGCACATAAGCGATCCGGGCTTCGGTTTTGCCCAATCCAGGGGTGGCATAAAATCCCGATGCAGGAGCAAGCATAACGGTTTGGTTTTCAAAGCTAAAGTCCTCCAACAACCATTGACAAAATGTATCGCTGTCGTCAATCGGGAGGCTGACAATGGCATAAAATGCACCTTTGGGTTTTGGTGCAAGCACTCTAGGGATTTTATTTAATTCATCAATAACAAAATCGCGGCGTGCAATATATTCGTCATACACTTCCTTAAAATAGGAATCGGGAGTGCGCAATGATGCTTCACCGGCTATCTGCCCTAACGATGGCGGGCTTAACCTGGCCTGGGCATATTTCAAAGCCGAGTTGAGTATGCCGGTGTTCCGGGTAACCAAAGCCCCGATGCGCACCCCACATTCGCTGTACCGCTTGGAAACCGAGTCAACCATTACCACGTTATCATCAAGGCCTTCGAGTTTCATTACCGAAAAATGCTCGTTACCATCGTAACAGAATTCACGGTAAACCTCATCAGCAAATAAGTACAAATCATACTTCAACACCAGGTCGCGTAGCTGAGACAATTCGTCTTTGCTATACAGATAACCTGTAGGGTTGTTGGGGTTGCATACCATGATCGCCTTGGTTCGTGCGGTAATAGAAGCCTCAAATTCGCTGATGGCAGGAAGAGCAAAACCGCTCATAATATTGGCTGTGATAGGTTTTACGACCACACCGGCGGTAAGAGCAAAAGCATTATAATTGGTATAAAACGGCTCAGGGATGATGATTTCATCACCGGGGTTTAGGCACGAAAACATGGCAAATAAAATTGCTTCGGAGCCACCGGTAGTAATAAGTATCTGGTTGTGATCCACCATGATACCATGTTTCCGGTAGTTCCCGGCCAATGCCCGGCGATACGATTCATTACCTGCAGAGTGGCTGTATTCGATCACTTTCCCATCAAAATTGTGTATGGCTTCGAGGGCCACTTCAGGAGTTTTGATGTCGGGCTGTCCGATATTCAGGTGATAGACTTTGATACCTCTCTTTTTTGCAGCTTCGGCATATGGAACCAGTTTGCGGATGGGTGAAGCAGGCATTTCGGAGCCACGTTGGGAAATGGTTGGCATGGAGATTATAGTTATTGGTTAATGTTAATTTGTTAATCGAAAAACAGTGCAAAAGTAAGAATTAGCAGTAACGATTGACGAGGTATAAGGGATGATCGCCAGAAAAATTTCGATTGCAGATCAATAATTTAAAAAGCAGCTAATTCTTCCGAATTCCTTCAAACAGAGACATAAGAGTGGGCAGTCGTTTTCTTAAACATGGAACTGACAGAGTAACAAAATATGGTTATTGATTATAAGTCTGCGTCAACAAAGAGAAATGCGACAAACCTGATTAAGTATTTTTGAGGTGTATGCAATAAACCCTGCATCAGATTGTTTTTAAATTATTCCTACTTTTGTCACCCTAAAAAATTAAGACCCGATGAAGAGCATTTTAATCAGATTTTCTGCCCTAACGCTAATAGCTTTCGTTTTTTCGTCCCTCCAGGCCCAACGGGCATTAAAACCTGTTGTGATCAATGGCAAGCTTGGCGATAAAGGATCGTTTACTCAGATATACCTTGATACGCTGAATGGCAAAAACCCCTGGATATTCGCACAGGCTCCAATAAACAGCGATGGAACTTTTCAATTAAATGTAAGTATCACAACACCTGACATTTACCGTTTACGCCTTGATGACAAGAATTTTCTGATGATGATCCTGTCGCCAGGTGAAAATATCTCATTAACTACACCCGGTATAAAATTAAGCACTGATGTAAGCATTGAAGGATCAGTTCATTCAAAGTTGTTGTATAATAATCTTAGCCAGTGGCAGTTTTTTGAAAGCCGTCGCGAAAGTCTCAACAAGCAATACAACGAAGTTCAGCAATCGCCATATCGCGATTCCTTATCTGCCATTATTATCAACGATTTCAGGGCAAACGATTCATTACAGAAAGTTACGCTGAAAACGCAGATGGAAAAGCTGCCTGCATCGTTGGCCTGGATTTTTTTTCAGGATAAACTTGATATGACAGCCGATTTCGACATTATTGACAAGACGGAGGTCGCCATGTATAAAACATTTCCCGAAAACGACTTTATAAAACAGTATCACGATCAGGTAGAGCATGAGCGCAAGACAGCTACGGGTCACGAAGCCCCGGAAATTGCCCTTACCGACCCGGATGGCAAAATCAGGAAGCTTTCCTCCCTGAAAGGCAAAGTCGTATTGATTGATTTCTGGGCTTCATGGTGCGGCCCATGCCGGAAGGAAAACCCGAACGTGGTTAAGATTTATCAGCAATATAAAGATAAAGGGTTTGAGGTTTTTAGCGTTTCGCTGGATAAAGACAAAACTGCATGGATCAATGCAATAGCAAAAGACAACCTTTTATGGCCTAACCATGTGAGCGATTTAAAATACTGGAAATCAGAAGGTGCACTCACTTATGGTGTGTCTTCCATACCCTATACCGTGCTGCTTGATAAAAAAGGACGCATTGTTTCCAAGAAACTCCGTGGCGAAGAACTCGAGCAGAAAGTGGCCGAGTTGTTGAAATAGTCCGGTTTTTATCCAGGATTCTTCATTTCGAGGCAAGCGCGGCTCTTTCCAGGAAATCCGCAATTCCTTTTATCGCCATCGCTTTCGCCCGGCAATATTTGCCAAGTTTTGATATTTCGCTATCCGAATCCTTTGGTTTTACGGCACTACCGGTAACTGATAGCGAGTTGTATGCGACACCTGCAAGAATATCGGAAAAGTATTCACGGGGTTCGTCAGGAGATTCGCCTGAAAGAGCGGCGAAAACATCCAGGCAATCCGAAGCACCAGCCAGTGCTGGCGAATAGTAGGACTTTTCGGAGAAAACACTTTTCAGGTCGAGGATGTTTATCGTGTCAAATACATCAAGGGAAAAATCAAAATCGTTTTTACCAAAAACCATGACGCTTTTAAGGTCTTCAATATTCTTTTTGAGTTTTTCCGGCATTACATCCAACGGATTGATGCCAATAGGAACAATAAACTCTTGATAATCATGCCCTTCCGGAGAATTGCCGACAATGAGACATCCAAACGCAAAAACCATTGACTGATATGGACTTGTCCCATCGAACAATGGCACGGCCGGGGTAAATGACAACATACTGATAATCGCAGCAGGACGTTCAAAGGTTTCAACAAACTTCGAGATTTTAGTATTATCAATATAAACTCCTCCCATTCTGTGAGTTTTTACCACGATTTGCTGCCTCGGAGTAAGTTGCAGAGATTCAGGCAGGTCATGTGGCAAGAGATGAGACTGCGAATAAAACCCAAATTTTTCGTCCTCAGTAAATTCATCCAGCGAAAACACCGATCCGGCAGGAATTTTCTTCCAGCAAAGTCCATGGAAATCGCAGGGATAGGGGTAATTGCAATGCCTGCCGATATCAATGGAAGGCGATTTGCCGGCTGAAATCACCTGTTTTTCAATGGCAATCTGCTCTTTCACCCAACCCAATTTTTCTTCAGCTTCTAATTTCACGCTCCGGTGAACAAAAAGTTGTTCCAGATCAAGTTCTCCGTTCCTGACATACCCCGGATTGATATGGACAAGCTGAAAATCAACCAATTCAACACCTGAACCGGCAATGACATAATATTGCAGGAAAGCATCCTTAAAATAGGTTTCCGAAAGGGAACGTGAACTTTTTACTTCAACAGCCTTCCAGCCATTGCCGGTTTTCACAAGAATATCAATCGCGATAAGCACATCATCGTACAGAAAAGCTGCCTCATAAATCACCGGTTGTCCTTCGACCATCAGGGCAAAAGTACGGGCAACTGCCTTTTGCGAAGGCGGGCTGACATCCACGCCACCCGGGTACATACCCAAGGCAAGCTCATTAACATCCCATCCGCGCGAAAACTTTGCCAATTGCTCAGGTGGGATAGCGTCCTTGAGATAATTCCTGTTTTTATATAGGTACAGCGATTTCAGGCATTGCTGCCCGCGGATGAAAGTGGATTTGGAAAGGATGTGTTTGGGCATTTGGTTGAGGATTGGGGGTTGGGGCGAGGGGTGACAGGGCGAGGGGGAGATGAGAGACAGGGCGAAGGGGCGAGAGGGCGAAATGATTTGCTACATTTCATCGGCGCAACCGGCACCGGCACCTGAAGTAAGCTGCGAAATGAGATAAAACGAACCTTTTACAACAATTTTGGCATCGGCGGGCAAAGATTTTACAGGATATACCTCAGTGAAACCCCTGTCCGATACTCCGGTGGTTACCTCGGCGATATCGAAAATGACATTGTTGTCGGCTTTATCCGTGCGATCGGTTTTTATGAAAATGAACTTTTTGCCTTCGTTGCGAACGATAGCCTCGTCGGGCAGGCAAGGTACATTGTTTTCGCCGGCATTGATAACAGCATTCACAAACATGCCGGGGATAAGCCCGGAGCGTTCTTTGGTAAGTATTTCAGCATGAACGATGATGGCTTTGGTATCGTCCTCAAAGGTTTTACCAATACTGAAAATCACCGCTTCAATGGACGAAGCTGCCACATTGGTAAGTACAAAATCAACTTTTTGCCCGGTTTTAATTTTCGCGATGTCCTTTTCATACACGAACAGGTCGAGATGCAGTTTGTTGTTATCGGTGATGTTCATCAGTTCCTTGTCGGTACCAACATACTCACCCAAATTTATGGAAATATGGCCGACATAACCGTCAATCGGTGATTTTATGGCAAGAGTTCCCGAAATCAGGTTTTCGTTCAGCTTTTCGGGGGCAACACCCAATAAATTAAGCTGTCCGGAAAGTGCGTTCGCCAGGGTTTTTTCTGAAAGGTAATCGGCCTCGGTTTGCTGAAAAGTTTTGGCCGCATTGATATTCTGCTCCTGTAGCGATTTTTGTCGCTGGTATTCCAATTCTTTAAATTTCAAAGTGTTACGGGCTGTAAGGTATTCCTGCTGCAATCGGATAAAATCAGGGTTTGCCAAGGTAGCCAGCGTTTGGCCTTTTTTTACATAATTGCCTTCGGTAACAAAAATATCCTGAACCGTACCGCTGAGCAGGGTAAACACTTTTGCTTCGTTTTGCGGGGGAAGTTTCAGGTAGCCATTTACCTTCAAGGCTTGCCGGAGGTTCTTCTTCGAAATCACTTCGGCAACCACCCCTGCAGTTTTCACCTGATCGGGCGATAATTCTACTGTCTGAGGCATTTCTGTGGTATCAACGATTGGCTCCTGTTTCGTAATTTCAGTTGTCTTGTTTTTGCATGCAAATGCCAGAAGCATGATGACAGCAAGGGCGAAATATTTATTTTTCATAGTTGATTCCTCCGGTGATAAATTCAATGTTGATGATGGATTGGTTCAATTGAAATAGTTTTTCAATGTATTTGCTTTTGGTTTTAAAGACGTCTTCAACAGCTTTCAGGTATTCGAGGTAGCCAATTTCGCCTGAACTGTAAGCCTTCTGGGCAAATGCAAGAACAGTCTCCGATTGCGGGACGGCAGTGGTTTTGTAATATTCCGATTGGTAAAAAAGTGAATTGTAATTTTGTTGTTCGCGGAAAAGCATGGTTTCCGTTTCAAGCCGGGCTTGTTCGTACGCTGATTCTGAAACCTGTTGCCTGACTTTTGCAGCCTGGATATTGGCTTTTTGTGCACCCCAAAATAAAGGAACGCTGATTCCAGCCGTGAATCCGGTAAACCGGTCACCCCTTCCGAATGACTTATCAATCCCGTTTTCCAACTGATTTCCCACAAAGGACTGGTTATAATAATTGAGTGACACATCGGGCAGGAGTTTCGCTTTTTCCACTTTGGTTTGCCGGTTTGCTATTTCGGCCTGTTGCTTTTGAAACTGCAAACCAGGATTGGCATCAACCCGGTATGAACCTGAAACGGGCATTGAAAGCAAGGCTGACCGGCTGTTTTCCGGCGCAACCGGTACGTTGGATAGTAAACAATTTTGAAATCCCTTCAAAGCTGCAAGCCATTCATTTTCAATCTTCTGAATTTCGTTCTTCGATTCTCCTAGTGCATTTTGTGCCGAAAGCTGCTCCAAATATGAGGCATCACCAAGCCTGTAACGCGCTTCGGCAATCAGGGCATATCGCTGGAAAACACTATCGGACTGATAGGAAATATCCAGGTTTTGCCGGAGGAATTGCAACTGTATGTACCTGGTTTTCACCTCGCTAATCAAAAGCTGCCTCGCCATTTCCTCTTTAAAAACCGCACTTCTATAAATGGCTTCGTTCAATTTGTATTTAAAATAATAGGATAAAGGAAATTCAATTTGCTGCCCAACGCTAATTTCATCATCTTTTGCCAGGCCGTTCAATTGTCCGTACGAATAGGCAAACGAAGTTTTGGGCAGGTCGCAGGCCGATTTTTGGGAAACACGGGCAAATTCGGTTTCAAGATGCGAGGTCCTGTATGCGAGATTGTATTTCAAAGCTGTATCAATAGCTTGTTTCAAACTCAGTGTAGCGGGTGTTTGCTGTGCTTTTACCGGATTACAAAACAGTAAAACCAATAGAATAAGCGTTGCCGGTACTGATACTGTTGCCAAATTTTTTGTTTTTTTCCGTTTGCCCGAAATCAGCAGGTAAAGCACCGGAAGCACATACAAAGTGAGGAGCGACGATGAAATTAACCCTCCGATTACCACAGTTGCCAACGGGCGTTGCACCTCGGCCCCGGCTGAGGAAGAAAGTGCCATAGGTAAAAACCCGAACGAAGCCACCATAGCTGTCATCAGCACAGGCCTCAACCGGCTGCCCGCGCCTTCGCGGATGCGCTGCCAAACATCGGAAACGCCGTTTTCTTCCAGGTGGTTGAATTGCGCCACCATAACAATTCCGTTCAGGACGGCAACCCCAAACAAGGCGATGAAACCGACCCCGGCCGAAATGCTGAAAGGCATATCGCGGAGGTACAAGGCCAGCACGCCGCCGATTGCCGAAAAAGGCACTGCCGAAAAAATTATCAATGTTTCCTTGAACCTCCTGAAACTCAGCCAAAGCATGATCCAGATAAGGAACAACGCAATCGGTACAGCAATCATCAGTCGTTTGCGCGCATGAACCAGGTTCTGATACAAGCCGCCATAAGATAAGGTATAACCTGCTGGCAATTTTAGTTTAGTATCCAGGGTAACCTTAATTTCGTCAATAAGGGATTGCACATCGCGGTCGCGGGCATTTACACTGATGGTGATCCTGCGGCGGGCGTTATCGCGCGATACCTGTTGGGGGCCTTCGGTCATCTGGATGTCTGCGACCTGTTCGAGTGGAATCTGTTTGCCTGAAGGCAATGGAATGTAAATATTCATTACATCTTGAATATCAGTTCGGTAGTTCTTATCGAGGCGCACCACCAAATCGAAACGCTTTTCCCCTTCAAATACAAAACCAGCTTCGGCACCGGCAAAAGCCGCTTTCAGGATATTGTTGATATCCTCAATCTGAAGTCCGTAAAGCGAAATTTTATCACGGTTATAGGTTACGTTGATTTGAGGCAATCCTGCGGTTTGTTCAACTTTCATGTCGCCTACCCCGTTAATCCTGCTGATCAATTTTGCTGCTTCAGCCGATTTTTCAGCCAGCACATCCATATCCTCGCCATATATCTTGACAGCAATATCACTTTTCACTCCTGTCATCAGTTCGTTGTAACGCATCTGGATTGGTTGCGAAAACTCAAAAGTTACGCCTGGCAACACCGAAAGTGCTTCTTTCATTTTTTCGACCAGTTCCTCACGGGTTTTGGCCGAAGTCCATTCGCTTTTATCTTTCAGGGTTATCACATTGTCAGAAGCCTCTATCGGAGTAGGATCGGTCGGGATTTCGCCAACGCCCATTTTCCCTACAAAATCTTTCACTTCCGGGAATTTGGACTTTAATATCAACCCGATTTTGTTGGAAGTTTCAATATTCTGCGCAAGCGAACTTCCCGATTTTATTTTTGCAAACAGCAGGAAATCGCCTTCTTCGAGGGTTGGGATAAACTCACCGCCGAGGGAAGAAAACATGACCAAACTCCCTGCAAACAACAAGATTGCTGTTGCCAGCACAATGGTTTTCCGTTTCAAAAAATAGGCAAGCGAAGAAATATACCTGATTTTCAGATGCTCCATGATCCGGTCGGCAAAATTGGTTTTCACCGATATGCTTTTGCCGATAAACAACCCGGCAAATGCCGGAACAAAAGTGAGGCAAAGGATGGTTGCCCCGATGACTGCAAAAATTACGGTGAGCGCCATGGGTTTGAACATTTTGCCTTCAACACCTTCGAGCGTCAGTATTGGCAGATAAACGATAAAAATGATGATCTGCCCGAAAAACGCGGAGTTCATCATTTTTTTTGACGAGTTTCGGATGGTTTCGCCAATTGCCTGTGGGTGAAGCATTCGTGACGGCGATCTTCGGACGTCCTGGGTAAGTTGGTGTACCACCCTTTCGACAATAATCACGGCTCCATCAACAATCAACCCAAAATCAATGGCTCCCAGGCTCATCAGGTTGCCGGCAATGCCGAAAGTTTTCATCAAGGCTATGGCAAAAAGCATGGAAAGTGGGATGACCGAAGCCACCAGAAGACCGGCGCGGATATGCCCAAGCATCAGTACGAGTATAAAAATGACAATCAACGCGCCCAGCATCAGGTTTTCAGCAACAGTATGTATCGCACTGTTTACTAATTTTGTACGATCGAGAAAGGGTTCTATATAAACCCCTTCCGGCAGCGTTTTTTGGATTTCGACCATTTTTTCTTTGACACGAGCAATTACTTCGGCACTGTTTTCGCCTTTGAGCATCAGCACCATTCCGCCGACTACCTCGCCTT
>Ga0247841_10009279_pt1 | contig 13826 bp, 19 predicted proteins | sample LaCruzMarch2015__2_FD_192410 | JGI IMG/M metagenome (GOLD analysis project Ga0247841, IMG submission 192410) | Freshwater microbial communities from meromictic Lake La Cruz, Castile-La Mancha, Spain - LaCruzMarch2015_18m | ecosystem: Environmental > Aquatic > Freshwater > Lake | place: Spain...
TGACGGCCGGTGTCGGCATCCGCATCGAGGTCACGGTCAAGGACGCCGCGGTGCGGGCGAAGTTGGCGCAGGATCGTAGGTTGCCCTGAAAGTCCGGTGGGCGGTGGCATAACCATACCCCTCGCAGTCTTAAAGAGACACGATACGGATACTGAGCCAGCCGGGCCTGCGGCGGTCGGCCAAGCACCACCCCCGAAGGTGCCTATAGCGTCGCGTCTTGGGCTCGGCACTAGTAAAGGATCGCTGGACTTTCATGGGCAGAGGTTAGCGAGCCGATCATGACCGTTGGGCTGAGGAACGAAGCCAAACGCCCCGCCCGCGAAGTGTTGGGCTTCCTGCGTCAGCCTAACCTACGGGCTGCCAACTGGCGCGAATTGAGCGCGGATTTGGCGGGGGGTAAGCGCCCCCACCGCTCAGGGCCACCAGCGCAACAGGGTGTCGCCGATGAGCCCGGCGAGACCGATCAGCAGGGTCAGCAGGAGCGTGAAGATGCTCCAACCAACCAGTATCCCCAGGGCCTCGCTCAGGCCGTGGGTCTGGGGTAGAAAGACCGCCATCGGCAGCGCCCAAATGAGGGCGAGCCCGTATCGGATGAACCGCCGCATGGTGCGCTAAAACGGGCCGAACACCACAAACAGGAAAACGGCCAGGGCGAGCCAGGCTAAAACGGTCAGGGCGCCCTCGATCATGCGTAACAGTTCCATGACGGTCCTCAGGATAAGCGATGAGGGGTAATATGATGACCTTGGGGGTTGCTCTCAAGTTGTGAAACAATGTGTGACGTACCCCGAAAGCCCGGAAGGAGTGATTAGTGAACGAGACGGTCAATCAGCGTGATGCGGCACTGGTGGTGCTGGAGCAGGTCATGCAAGTGGCGCGAGCCGGCGCGGTCGCGGCGCAGGACGAGTCGGGGTCATTCGCCAGTGGTCGCAAGGTGGCTTACTACGACGTGCTGACCGTGGCCTTGGAACAGGCCGCGCTTTTCGAGCTGGACCCTGCGGAGTTCGGTCTGGGCGGGTTCGACCCGGACACGTTGCTCGCCACGGGGCCAGCGGCGGCCGACTGATTAGCGTCGCTGGGCTCTGCCCATCTTAACCGCTGAAGCGCTCGATATCGCGGCGGCACCGCCGCGCAGTAGGGCCGTTATCACCCGGTTACTTGATGAGCTAAACCTATGATCGTTCGCGTCACCCTGATTGAAGTCACACCGCAGCAGGTGCGCGCGGTCGGCGGCTGGGTGGAATGCCAAGGGACACGTTACCCGCTGGATTGTTTCCTCGGCCCGGATGATGTCGCGGCGGGGCTCGCCTTTGCGCAATTGCTCGCGGCGGCCCGGTCCGGCCGCGGCCTGTTGTTCGACGAAGCCGATGGCAGCCTGGTGCCGGAGCCCGTCTGATGGCCGGAGCGGGAATCAGGATCGGGAAGGAAATAGGGGGGCCTAGCCCGATAGGCCCCTGGCCCCACCGCGCGGACCAACTGAGGCGACGCCCGTCGCACTGGGTACGCACCGCCGAGGCGCTCGACATTGCCCCGGTAGAGCCACGGAGTGCGGCGATACTGAAAACGCTATGCGATCATCTCCTATGATCCTGCCCATTGCCTTGCTGGAAGTGGCCCCTGACCGCGTGCGCGTGCGTAGTGGATGGATCGAGGCCGCTGGCGTGCGTACGCGCTGGGACTTCCAGATCCAGCCTGGCGACCACTTGGCCGGGCACGACTTCGCGGACTTGCTCGCGGCGGCGCGGGCCGGACAGCGGCTGTTGCTTGATGAGTCGGACGGAGCGCTACGCATGGAGGAAGGCTGATGGCCAGCGCCGGGTCCCGCATCGAGGTCACGGTCGAGGACGCCGAGGTCCGGGCCAAGTTGGCGCGGTTGATCGCCAAAGTCCGCCACCCGGCCATGGCAAAGATCGGCGAGGTGCTGTCGGCAAGAACGCGCAAGCGCTTTGAGACCGAGAGCGGCCCCGACGGGTGGCCATGTGGGTGCCCAACAGCGCGGTGACCCTGGCGCGCAAGCTGGGGGTGATCATGAGCAAGAAGCCCAACGTGACCAACCAGGGAAATAGGGGACGTACCCCGAAAGCCCCGTACCCCGAAAGCCCCGGCGGGGCTGCCGCCAAAGATCGGGGCGGACCTGAGCGCCGATGTGGCGCGGGTGCCCCTGGCACGCGGTGCGGCGGCGAATGCTGCGGTGGGGGCACTGGTGCCGCCGGTGGGCTTCGTTCTCAGGCCCGCCGCTGGCGTGGTCGCGCCGGCGGCAGGCGTCACCAGGTCAGCCGCCGCGGACGTGCTGACCGGCGAAGCGATTGGCGGACTCGTGCAGCGTGCCGAGCAACTGCCGGGGGACCTCACTGACGAGGCCCGACTGCGCCAATTGTGGACGAATGACACCAGTTTCGACCAGCACGTCAAGCGGCGGATCGCCTATGGCCATGCCACCTCGGCGGCGCACCTGGCGGAGTTGACCTTTGCGGCACTGGCGCGGGCGCAGTCGGCGCAGGTCGCTCTCGGCGAGTATCCGGTTACGGCGGTGGAATCGCCCGGATGGGCTACACTGCTGACTCAGGACGGGCGCATCAAGACCGCCTATCCGATCGAGCCGGACCGTCCGTCATTTACCGACAACCAACGCCGCCTGGGGTATACCGTCAATGAATCAGCCCTCACCGAGCGAAGCGTCCAGAACCTTGCGCGGGTATTTGGGCCACATTGAATACTGGGACCCCGACGGCGGGGACGCGGCCCTGATGTTGAACGCGCGCGAATGGCTGGAAGCCCATCGCAGCCAGCTGACCGCAGCCGAGCAGGCAGACCTGGCACAGGCCGATGAGCGGTTGCTGGCGCTGGCAGGCGCCGCCGTGGGCGATGCGCCGGAGGTGGCGTTTCTGCGCATGACGGCCGAGGCGGTCAGCGCCAGCCGCCAACGCCTGGCAGCCTGATGGCCACCACCAATGCGCCAACGGCTGGAGCGGGTCATCCTCCAGCAGGCTCGGCCACACGGGCCCCCGGTCGAACACCAGCAAATCAATCACCGCCGCATCACCGCTCAGCAGTCGCTCGCGCGCCTGGCCCGTCACGGCCTCGGCCCGCTCGCGCACCCTTCGCCACTCGGCGCCGACGCCGAACGGGAGCGCGTAGTCGACCAGTTCAAGATGCGTGGTCAGCGCGAGAGCAGCGTCGCGAGCGTCCATTGAGCGGTGCCTAAAGTGTCCGGAGGGGTATTCTCGTCGAAAGTTGGTAGGATGGGCAGAGTGCAGCGCTGCCCATCATTCAGCTATCCGCGGATACCAATCATGTCCCCTGGATTGAAGTCAGCCATCCCGACCTCCGCCGCGGTCAACCCCGCCGTCTCAGCGCTGGTCAGAATCGCCTGCAGACACTCGAAATAGGCCATCCTTCGCCCCTCCTCATAGGCGTCCGCCCCGGTGCCTTGTTCCGCCTTGGCGCGCAGGCGCTCAACCGCCGCCAGCACCACATACCGATAATCGTCAGCCGTTGTCATCGTCTGGTCGGATGGGCAGTTAGGCTCTGAACAGCCTCTTGCAGTAGGGAGACCGAGCGCATACGCAGCAGTCAGTAGCTTCCGTCTCCGCAAGGACATCCCGATTGCTTTTGTCTCCAAACCTGAAGTCATCGCATATCGGCGTGTTGTCGAACCAGAGACGAACCCAGAATGGAATCAGCAAAAATATCGGGCTCATCCCGCGACGTTGCGCAGCGGCGCCAGCACCGCCTCGGCGCTGAAATCGGCCCCCAAATGCAGATCGGTCGGGGCAATGCCCATCACGTCGCACTGATTGAGCAGCGTCGAGAGCGCTTCGTAATAGCCCATCAGACGCCCTTGCTCGTAGTCGGATGCAGACCCTACGGCGTGCGCCGCGGCGATCAGCGACTGGGCTGTTTCCTCCAGGGCCGTCATCGCGCCTTGTTGTCGATTCGTCATGGCTTACGCTCCGCCAGTAGGCCCTCAGGAATGTCGATTTGCGCAGCCCGCAGGTTGGGCTGAGGAACGAAGCCCAACGCGAGGCTCTGCATTCCCATCCGACCCCAGACCGCCCATACTTTGCTCAGCCCACGGTCCGTCTCGGACGTCAACGCGGGGGGCGTAAGCATCCCGTCCCGTGGGTTCCCTCACCGCTTGTACAGTCCGCTCGGATGGGCAGTTCGGTCGGATGGGCAGCGCGCAGCGCTGCCCACCATTGGGCTGCACCGCGCGCCCTGCCGCGCTTATACTTCGTTAAGCCACACGCCGTCCCGGACGTTCCGCCAGGGGCCGCAACGCATCTGGCAGTGTGGCCTCTTCACCCCTTGCGCTTCCACAGCGTCACCGGCACCACAGGCTGTCGCCGGACTTCGAACACCGCCGTATAGGCTGTAGGTTGCCGTGAAAGTCGAGCGGGCGCAGAGAAAAGAACAACCCTCGCGGTCTCAATGAGACACGATAGGGGTAAGGCGGTGGCCGGGCCTCCGGCGCTCGGTCAAGCATCACCCCGTGGGTGCCTATAACTTCGCGGCCTTGGCTCGGCCCTGTAAGCATAGCCCGACTTTCATGGGCAGGGGTAAGCGAGGCGATCATGACCGTTGGGGTGAGGAACGGACCCCAACGATCGGCGGCCGGGGTGTTGGGGTTCGTTCCTCACCCCAACCTACGGGCTACGGGCTACGGGCTGGTGGCGAATTCTTCGTGGCCGAGCGTTGATTGGAACCGGCAGGTTCGGGGAAAACGTTTCGGACGGGGCAAATGCCCCGTCCAGCCCAGTGCGGCGTAGGCCCGTTACCCAACCCCCCCGCCGACCAGAGGACTGAGATGCACGTGCACACGAGCAACGGTTGGTGGATGGCGTCCCGGATCACCGGCGGTGACGATCATTTTCTCGGGGTGTGCTTTGGCCCGCCCGGGGACCTGGCTGGCATTGATGGGCGCGTGGTCTCGGAGGTGCAGCGCGCGGTCGATCAGGCGAACACCGAGCGCGGCACGGCACTGGCGGTGGCCGCGATCAAGGTGGCGCCGGATGCGCATTTCAGTCGCGCGATCTATGCGCGCCTGGCCGTGGCGATTGCGACACAAGCCGCTGCGGTCCGCTCGGGCGACTGAAGTCGCCTCGTTCTCGCTCCCACGCATTGGAGACATCATTGAACGCCGCTACCGCGCTCGTTATCCCTTCTGATTTCGTGTTGGACGAGGGGGTGATCACTTCGGCGATCGGTCCGCAAGAGGCCGGCGATCTGTCGGATATCGTCGGGAAACCGCCGGCCGATCTCGAGCCCCAGGACGAAAATGGCCTGCCGGCCCTGCTTGCGCCCTGAATCCATGATTACCATTACCGTCCAAGACGACCAGATCCGCGCCGGACTGTAGGGGAATTGGGGACTTACCCCGATAGGCCTCCCCCGATAGGCCTCGCGTCGATCTGGGGCGTCCGTCCTTTACCAATAACCAACAGCGACTGCACCATGTTGTCCACGACATCACCGTCCCCGAGCGCATCCTCCAAGGACTTGGCCGTCTATTTGGATTACGTTGAGTTCTGGGATCCGGACTGCGGCGACGCCTTTCTCATGCTGAACGCCCGCGAAGCGCTCGCGGCAGCGCCCGCCGGCAGCCTGTCCGTCACCGAGCAGGAGGCCTTGGTGCGTGCCGATGCGCGGCTGTTGGCGTTGGCGCGGACCGCCGTAGGCGATACGGATGATGTCGAGTTTCTGCGCCTGACGGCACAGGCCGTGATGGCGCAGCAGTCGGCGGCCACCTCGGCATGATCGCCATCACGGCTTAATTTTTCAATTTGTTACTGGACTCTTCGGGCATTTCGCCACCAGGGGGAGCGTTGGGGTTCGCTCTCGCTCACCCCAACCTCCGCGACTGCGCGCTCTCACCGAAAAAGCAAATGCTCTCACAAAGACACAAAGACACGAAGAAGAAAAGAGAGATAAGAAGCCATGCCTATCTTCGGGCTGATGGTACGCGCACCAGCGTCTATGCTTATACTCAGGTGAGTTTGCTGCGACTTGGAGCCGAGGTGTGGACATTAAGCGAGCTGATGCCCTAGGGACCTACTTGCGAGAAATCTGTTTTGCCCTGCCGGCGGGTGAGGGGGCGATGCTGCGCAACGCCCGCGCGGCCGTCGCTAACATGACGCTGGATGCAGCAGACCGCGCCGCGGTGGCCCGGCTGGATGCGGACGTGATCAACACGCTGGTGGTGGAGGCGACCGACACGCTCGCAGAGTACCTGCTGACTGATGATCCGACCCAGCCCCTTGACGATTGGTGGTGGCACCTGGGGGCGATTCATCACCGGCGCTACCCCGCCGACCGGCTGCCTGAGCACTTGCAGCGCGAGTATCTGGCATGATCACGATCACCGTTCAAGACGACCAGGTGCGCGCCGAACTGCGGCGCATCCAGGCCACTCGGCGACCTCAGCCCCGCGATGGCCGGGATTGCCATGGCCCTGGAGATGGCCGACCTGGATGAGTCGGTCATCGACTCGCTGTTGACGCTGGAAATCCAGGGCTACCTGCTGGCGGATGTGGCAGACGCGCCCTTGGATCAATGGTGGTGGCACTTGGGCGCGCTCCACGACCACAGTTACCCGGCGGACCTGTTGCCCGCGCCGTTGCGGGCGATCTATCTCGACCGTTCCGCAGCCCAGTAGGTTGGTGTGAGCACGGTCGGTTGGGGTTCGTTCCTGACACTGGTGGCGAATTCGCTAACCCATTGAAGAACAGCGCCTCCTGAACATGCTTTCAAGGGGATACGGGGCTCTTCGGGCATTTCGCCACCAAGGGAGCGTTGAGGTTCGCTCTCGCTCACCCCAACCGACGCGCTCTCACCGAAAAAGAAAATGCTCTCACAAAGACACAAAGGCACGAAGAAGAAAAGAGCGATAAGAAGCCATGAAAGGCTCCTCTATCTTTGTGTCTTTGTGTCTTTGTGAGAGGATTTCTTCTCTTTCTTCCGTATCTTCGTGAAAAACCCTTGATCGGGCTCCCAGGCTCAAGCGCGTAGAATGCGGTGAGAGGGAAATAGGGGACGTACCCGGAAAGCCCCCAGCGCGGCCGACGTGGCACGGTGCGTCAGCCGGAAGTGCCCGGAAGACATCGCGCGCCAAACCGAGCAGCGCGACATTCTGATGATGCTGTTACAGGTGTTCGACAGTGGACGTGGATAAAACGCGGGCGATTCTCGAAGAGATCATGACCCACGCGATCACGGCCGGCCAACGGGCACGGGCGGAGGCGGCGGGCGGCAGTGCGCACGCGCAGGGCCAGGCGTTCGCCTACAGCGACCTGATCGGGTTGATTCAGGAACAGGCCGCGCTGCTGAATCTGACCTGGGAGGATCCGTCGCTCGGGACGTTCGACCCGGTGTCATTGCTGGCGACGCCCGAGCGGTCGGATTGACCATGATCACCATCACGGTGCAAGACGACCAGGTGCGCGCCGAACTCAAGTCCGTTGGGGTGAGAAACGAACCCCAACGATCGGCGGCAGGGATGTTGGGGTTCGTTTCTGACACTGGTGGCGAATTCGCTAACCCATTGAATCCGAGCGTCTCCTGAACATGCTTTCAAGGGGTTACGGGACTCTTCGGGCCTTTCGCCACCAGGGGAAGCGTTGGGGTTCGCTCTCGCTCACCCCAACCTACGCGCTCTCACCGAAAAAAAAAATGCTCTCACAAAGACACAAAGACACGAAGAAGAAAAGAGCGATAAGAAGCCATGAAAGGCTCCTCTATCTTTGTGTCTTTGTGTCTTTGTGTCTTTGTGAGAGGATTTCTTCTCTTTCTTATCTTTCTTCCGTGTCTTCGTGAAAAACCCTTGATCGGGCTCCCAGGCTCAAGCGCGTAGGATGCCGTGAGTACTCGGACACTGGTGGAAAGATGCCGGGAGATCCCCGTAACCCCTTGAAAGCATGATCTTGATACGATGTTCTTCGATTGGTTAGTGAATTCGCCACCAGTGTCCGTTCCGCACCCCAACCTACGGGCTGGATGCGTTGCGCTGATCCACCCGACGAAACCGCCGTTGCCGTAGGATGGGCAGAGCGCAGCGATGCCCATCCGGTCACCACGGCGCCGAATGATGGGCATCGCTGCGCTCTGCCCATCCTACCGACTTGGTCGCGTACGGCCGAATCCCTGAGCCATGGGCGCCCGACGCTCCCCTCCAACCGAGCCTAACCAGCCAGGTAGCGCCCGTCGTCCAGCCGGCGGGCGTGGCCGAGACTGGCCAGGGTGTCCAGGAGTTCGGCGACTTTGACGCGGGGCGCGCGGGTGAAACCCTGGGCCAGGTCGGCGGCGGTGACCGGTGCGGCACGGGCGGCGAGTGCCGTGCGCAGCGCCTGGAATTGATCGGGCAGGGTCTTGGGCCAGTCCGGTTTGGGTCCGGTGCCGACCGCGGCGGCGGTGTCCGGCGCCAATGCCGCGGCGACCGCGCCGGTGCCCGCGGGGTGTTGAAACGCGGGGCGCAGCCAGCGGATGAGGCCGCGGCGTTCCTCGGCGGCCCGCCCGGCGTTGAGCGCGACCAGGCGTTGCAGGATGATCTCCTCAACGTCGGCGGCCGGGGCGGCGGACGCGGTCGCTCCTGATGCGGTTCCCGCGTCACCGCATCCGACAGCCGGGCGCGGGGCCGACAGGGCCGCGGTGAGGTCGTCCCAGCCATAGGCGGCCAGTACGGCGGCGTCGAGTTCGTCATGGAGCTGACGCAGGATCGCGACCAGACCTTGCTCATGGATCACCCGGTCCTTAGGGCTCAGGGGCGCACCAGTGCGCAGGTGCTCCAGGACGTTGTACATCCCGGTCATGGTCAGGCCCGGATGCAGCGCCTGGCGCTGTTTGCGGTGCGCGTCCAGATCCTCGGCCAGTTGGCGGATGCGGGCCTGTTGCGGCGCGCCCGGAGCCGGAAATGGAAAGGTTTCGAAGCAGCGGGTCTTGACGTAAACCGGATCATTGCCGACACCCAGGTGACTGCCGGTCGCCAGTGTCCAGTAGACGTGGACGCGGCTGGATAGGACGCCCAGGCACCAGGCGTCATCCAGGGCGATGGCGATCAGCTTGTTGTCGGGCAGCACCGAGTGATCCAGAAAGACGAAGGTCCGGTGCTTGGCGGTCTCGACGGTGGCGATGTAGCGCGGCAGCCCCGCCAGGTAGCGACGTAATTCCGGCCTGGGTTTGCCGTGCAGCCACCACAAGGCCGCGTAGCCGGCCCCGTCCTTGGTGTGGCCCCTGGCGTCCCGCTCCGGCTTCACCCGCTCCAGCACCCATTGATAGATCTCCGGGTAGCGCCCCCTGACCTCAGCGGCGGTGAGTCCGAACAGGTCGATGACCAGAACCCCGCGCGGGGTCTGGGTCAGGTCGCGGCCGTTGCGGTAGCACCGGAGATGCCGCTCCAAATCCGGCAGTCGGCCGAGCCCCAGGGTCGACGCCTGGTCTGGTGTGACGATGAAACCGGCCCCGTGCAGTTTGACGCCGGGCGAGGAGAGGCCCAGGTTCGCCAGCAGCGGGACCGCCGAGGCGACATCGGCCCCGATCCGCAGGTCGGTATGGATGGGCCCCTCGGTCCGCTCCAGATCGACCTCCAGCCCCTCGCCCTGGCCGGGGCGCTCGGCCGTCACCCGCTCCAGCACACCGGGAAAGCTGCCCGCCTGGCCGACGGTCATGCCGATACGCACCGCGGCCCCGTCGGCGGCATCCACCCAGGGATGATCCGGCACCGCGTAGCACAGCGACAATGGCTCGGCGGCGCTGAGATGACGCTCCAGCACGCGCCGGTTGAAGGTCTGACGCAGGCTGTTGGTGGTGATGAACCCGAAGCGGCGCAGGTGGCCGGCGCGCGTCAGGGCGGCGGCGTGTTCCCACCAGTACATGACATAGTCGGCGGACTCGGGGACCTCGGGCCAGGCGGCGCGCAGGGCCTCCACGTAGCCGTCGCCGAGGGCGCGGCGCAGGGTGGACGCGCCGATGAACGGCGGATTGCCGACCACGAAATCCGCCTCGGGCCACTGCGCCGGTCGTGGATTGATATAGCGTTCCAGCGCGACCCGGGCGCTTTCATCCGGGACCGGTTCGCCGGTCACCGGGTGGGGCTTGGTGGTGCGCCCGTCCCAGCGGGTGATGGTTTGGCCGGCGGCGTCGGTCACGAACTCCACGCGGTCGGCCTCGAGTACGGCGTCGCGGCACTGGATGTTGCGAAAGTCGCGGATCACCGGCTCCGGCGGGTTGACCGCGCCGTGGGTCCGAAAGTGCCATTGCAGATAGCCGATCCACAGGACCATCTCGGCGATGGCGGCGGCGCGCGGGTTGAGCTCCAGACCGAGCAACTGGTGCGGGTCGACACTGACCCCTTCCATCGCCATCAGCAATTGCCGTTGACCGAGCGACTCCAGGGTGTCGAGCACCTCGCCCTCCAGGCGCTTGAGGTGTTCGAGCGTGACATAGAGGAAGTTGCCCGAGCCGCAGGCGGGGTCCAGGACCCGCACGTTGGCCAGTCGGACCTGAAAGGCGGCGACGAGTTTGATGGCCTCGTCGGCCTTGCCCTGCTCATGCAGGCTGAAGGCGGCACTGTGCACGGCGGTCCATTCGTCGCGCAGGGGCGCGATGACGGTGGGCAACACCAGGCGCTCGACATAGGAGCGCGGCGTGTAGTGAGCGCCGAGTTGATGGCGCTCCTGGGGGTCGAGTGCGCGTTCCAGCAAGGTGCCGAAGATGGCGGGTTCGACGTGGCGCCAGTCGGCGCGGCCGGCGTCGATCAGCAGGTCGAGCTGATCGCGCGCCAGCGGCAAGGCCGGGGCCTGGGCGAAGAGCCCGCCGTTGAAGCGCAGGCAGCGTTCGCGCAGGATCACCGAGAAAGGGGTGCCGGTGTTCATGTCGCGCCACAGGTGCTCGGTGAGCGGGACGAACTGCGCGGGCGTGTCGCGCACAGAACGCAGCAGATCGGTGAAGGCGGCCTTGGGCAGCAGGCCGATATCCTCCGCGAACAGGGTGAACAGACAGCGGATCAGGAAGGCGGCGGCCAGTTGCGGCGGGTGGCCGGCGGCTTCCAGTGAGCAGGCCAGGCGCGCCAGGCGGGTGGCGATGTCGCGGGTGACGCGGGCGGCGCGGCGGCTGGGGTCGAGTGACAGGGGGTCGAGCCAGACGGCGCGCAGGCGGGCGCGGATGGCGGGGCGGCGCAGGTCTTCCAGCCGGATGCGGTGCGAGCGCGGGTCGGGATAGGGGATGTAGGCGCCGCCGCTGCGGCTGAATTCGCTATAGAGCTCGATGCTGCGGCCGACATCGACCACCACCACGAAAGGCGGCCGGCCCTCGGCGGCGGGCAGCCCGCGGGCATACTGCACGGCCTGACCATGGGCGCGCAGCATGGCCTTGTCCCAGCCGGTGGTGTCGAGCGCGAGCCCGGTCTGCTTGCACTCCAGCACATAGCAGGTGCGGCGGTAGAGATCGATGAACCCCTGGCTCTGACTGCCGTCACCGTGCTGGAAGATGACCCGGCGTTCGAAACAGTACGCGTTATCCTGATGGTCCTCGCGCGCCGGCTCCGGCCGCGGCAGGTCCAAGAGGGTGCACAGTTCAGTGAGAAAGAGTTGGTAGTTGGCGCGCTCGGTGCCGTTGGCGTGTTGCCAGCGGCTGATGAAGGCCTCGATCGCCGCCGCCGGGGTGTCGTCCGGTGCGGACACGGTGTCGTCGAGGTCCGGGGGCGGCATGCTGGGGTCGTCGTCCATGTCGTTGGGAGTGACTGAGGGTGCGGTGCCGGGATGCTACTCGTGGAATCCTGGTCGGGCAAGGATGGTACTCGAGTGATGTCCGGGAAAGGATCTACCGACCTTCGGGGCGACTGAAGTCGCCCCTACATTCGCCCCTACATTCTTGTTGCTTACCGCGGCAAGTACTTGTAGATCACCCAGTACGCCATCCCCACGAAAACGCCCCCGCCGACGATATTGCCCAGCGACACGTAAGTCAGATTGCTGTAGAGGAAATTCCACCAGGTCAGCGCGTCCAGATGGGGCACATGATCGGCGACGCTCGCGACGAATGCGGGGTCCCACCAGGACAGCAGGAGCGCATAGGGCAGGAAGAACATATTGGCGACACAGTGTTCGAATCCGGCCGCGACGAACATCGCAATCGGCATGGTCAGCGCGGCGATCTTGCCGCCGATCGTCCGGGCGGTGAGCGCCACCCAGATGGCGATACACACCAGGACGTTGCACATGATGCCGCGGAAGAAGGCTTCACCCGGCTCCAGTGCGGCCTTGGCTGCCGCGATCTTCAGTGAGGCCAACCCCAGATCGCCGCCGGCTGAGGTATAGACACCGGTCAGTATCAACAACACCGCCGTCCCCACCGCGCCTACAAAATTGCCGATAAAGACCAGACCCCAGTTGCGCAACATGCGCCGGAGCGTGACCTTGCGGCTTGCGTAGGCCATGACGATGAGGATATTCCCGGTAAAGAGCTCGGCCCCGCCGGCAATGACCAGCACCAAGCCCATCGAGAAGGCGATCCCTTTGAGCAACTGGATGCCGCCGTACCAGACATCCCCGGCACCGGTCGACACAATGACGGCAAAATAGGCACCGAACGCTATGAATGCGCCGGCCAGAATCCCCAGTACGAAGGTGGTGAGCGGCGGATTATTGGCCTTCTTGACACCGGTTTCTTCGCTTAATTCCTCGACCTCTTTTGACAACCGGTCATCGAAGGTGAGCGGCAGGGTCGCCGCTGTTCCAGGGTATACGCCCGACTCTGACATATCCGACATGCTTGCCATCCCGCCCCACCGGACTCGGCGACCGATCCTCGACCAACGGGGCTTGTTTCATGATGATGATGTACACGATCGATACCTGAAGCTGGCGATCGACCCCATGAATAACCCCGATTCAATCCGGTTTTCCAGCGAAAACATGCGTGGAACCGCGGATGACGGATACTGTACGCAAGCGGTCTACACCGTTCGCTTAGATGATGGTAGCGACTGCGAAGACGACAAACAAGGCTGAACGCGGTTTGCGTTCGGACTGAACCGTTCTAGACTGGACTTGCTGTTGCAACGTACTGACGACGATCGCCGCAACCAGCGCGAGCGCGTTCACCCGGCAGAAGATATAACAAGACCGTTTTAAAACGCTTGCGTTATCTTTGTTCCTTGCCGGCCCGTCCCCGTCACAACACCTTGGCCACCAGCTTGATCGCCGGGTCCTGCGGATCGTTCTCGATGCGGAACCCGAGCGACTTCATCAGGGCCAGCATGCGGCTGTTGGCGGTCAGGACCTCGCCGTCCATGATGCGGAAGCCGCGCAGCCGGGCATTCGCCATCAGGGAGCGCATGAGGCGCGCGCCGATACCGAGGTTGCGGCAGTTGTCGGCAACGACAATGGCGAACTCGCACACCTCCCCGCCGGGGCGCGAGATGTAGCGTGACACGCCCACCTGGACCTCGGCGCCGTCTTGCTCGACCACCCCGATCAGGGCCAGTTCACGGTCATAGTCGATCTGGGTGAAGCGCACCAGCATCTCGGGTGTCAGCTCCTTGACGGCCTGCATGAAGCGGAAATATTTGGTCTGCTCGGAGAGCCCGCGGACGAACTCCTGCGTCATGTTGGCGTCCTCCGGGCGGATCGGGCGGATCACCAGTTCCTTGCCGTCCGGCAGTTGGACATGCTCGATGAGGGTCACCGGGTAGGGATGGATGGCCATATGCCCGTAGGTGGTCTGCTGCGGCGGGCGGTAGTTGACGACGATGCGGGCGTCCACCGCGATGACTTCCTTGTCATTTCCAATCAATGGATTGATCTCCATGCCGATGATCTCGGGCAGTTCGCAGA
>Ga0247841_10009280_pt1 | contig 13826 bp, 3 predicted proteins | sample LaCruzMarch2015__2_FD_192410 | JGI IMG/M metagenome (GOLD analysis project Ga0247841, IMG submission 192410) | Freshwater microbial communities from meromictic Lake La Cruz, Castile-La Mancha, Spain - LaCruzMarch2015_18m | ecosystem: Environmental > Aquatic > Freshwater > Lake | place: Spain...
ATGTGCTCTGTTCTGAAAAGTCCGATACCTTCTGCACCGAACATTCTCGCTTTGGCGGCGTCTTCCGGCGTGTCAGCGTTTGTTCTGATTTTTAAATCTCTTAACTTATCGCAAATGTTCAGGAATGTAACCAGGTCGGAATTTTCCACGTCCGTTTCCATCATCGGAAGCGAGCCGAGATATACCTTACCTTTAGTTCCGTTCAGAGTAATGAAATCGCCTTCTTTAACAGTGATATCGCCGACGCTGAAAGTTTTATCTTCAAGAGAAACTTCAATCGCACCCGCGCCGACAACACAGCATTTACCCCAGCCTCTTGCGACAAGCGCCGCATGCGAAGTCATTCCGCCGCGCGCCGTAAGTATAGCTTCGGCGGCTCTCATGCCTTCAATGTCTTCGGGATTGGTTTCTTCGCGCACGAGTATAACATCTTTTCCGTTTTTCTTCCATTCGACGGCATCGTTGGCTGTGAATACAACCTGTCCCGAAGCTCCGCCGGGTCCAGCCGGTAATCCTTTGGTAATCGGTTTCGCGGCAAGTTCTGCCAGCGGCTGTATGATAGGATGAAGAAGTTCTTCAAGCTGATCGGGCTTTACTCTCATAACGGCTTCTTCGGCGGATATCATTTTTTCATTATACATATCAGCCGCCATTTTCACTGCCGCCGCGCCGTTTCTTTTACCGACTCTGCATTGCAGCATATAGAGCGTGCCTTCCTGAATAGTGAATTCAAGGTCAAGCATGTCGTGATAATGCTTTTCGAGATTGCGTTCAATCTTATAAAGCTTCTTATAAACTTCAGGCATAGCCGTTTCAAGCGACGGCAGATGATTGTTATGCTCGCTTTTTCCGACTTCGTTTATCGGATTTGGAGTTCTTATACCGGCAACGACATCTTCGCCCTGCGCGTTAGGAAGCCATTCACCGTAAAAATAATTTTCGCCCGTTGCTGGATTTCTTGTGAAAGCAACGCCCGTCGCTGAGGAGTCGCCCATGTTACCGAATACCATTGACTGCACATTAACGGCAGTGCCCCATTCATCCGGAATTCCCTCAATTCTTCTGTATGAAATCGCGCGTTTTCCGTTCCAGCTTGAGAAAACGGCGCTGACCGCGCCCCAGAGCTGTTCCATGGCGTCTTCCGGGAAAGGTTTACCGAGCACTTCAAGTACTTTTGCTTTATATATTTCAATAAGTTCTTTTAAATCTTCAGTTGTCAGGTCAGTGTCAATCTTTGTTCCTCTGGAAGCCTTCATTTTATGCAGTTCTTTTTCGAGCTGTTGTCTTATACCTTTTCCTTCAGCAGGCTCAATACCTGCCGCTTTTTCCATCACTACGTCGGAATACATCTGTATGAGCCTTCTTTGCGAGTCGTAAACGAAGCGCGGATTGTTTGATTTCGCGATTAATCCTTCGCGTGTGATGTTGTTAAGTCCTACGTTAAGAACGGTTTCCATCATACCCGGCATTGAACTTCTTGCACCCGAGCGTACTGAAAGAAGAAGCGGGTTTTTTTTATCGCCGAATTTCGCGCCCATTTCCTTTTCCACTTTCCCGAGCGCTTTTTTAAGCTGTTCTTTTAATTCTTCCGGATATTTTTTCTTGTTTTTGTAATAGTGAGTGCAAACTTCCGTGGTTATTGTGAAACCGGCAGGTACCGGTAATCCGAGATTAGCCATTTCCGCAAGATTTGCACCTTTTCCTCCGAGTAAAGTTTTCATTCCTGCTTTACCGTCGGCTTTTTTACAGCCGAAATAATAGACATATTTTGTAGCCATTTAGTATGTGTGAAGTTTTTATTATGAAAAAGAGTTCAACCACAATTATACTTATTATATACATAAAATAACAGGCAATTATTAACCCGAATATGTAAAACTTATGTTAAAATATAAATTTTTATTGCCGAGTATAAAAAGAATATTGTTTGATTTTTGTGCTGAATGGACATTGGTATAATAAGTTACTACAATCATTTCAAATCTACGGGGTTGAACATGATTTATTTAATTTTCCGTTCTTCAACGCCGGAGGCGTTGCCTGTTAATAGATACTGTGTTATCCCACAGCACACCCGAACCCTGCCATAGGGCAGAAATGTCTATGGAATGGGTGAATTTCGTTTACAAGCAATAGTTCTGAATATCGTCATTTGACGAGGACCATTTTTTTCGTCATAACGGTCTGCTTGCTGTTCGATTCGGCTATGAACCTATAGAAGTATATTCCGCTTGCCATACTGCCGCCGTTGAAATCAATTGTGTAATATCCCGCGGTTCGCTGTTCGTTATTTATTAGCGTTTTTACTTCCCTTCCCGTCACATCATAAATACGGATTGAGACTTTACCGTCTGCGGGTAATTGATAATCAATTTTCGTCGTCGGGTTAAACGGATTGGGATAGTTCTGGCTCAGGTCAAACTTTGTCGGCAATCCTACTTCAATTACGGTGTTCAACGAATGATATTCGAAGTTACCGTTGTAATCAACCTGTTTGAGGCGGTAGTTATATTTGCCGCTGTTGAGCTTCTTGTCGTCAAAATTGTATGCTGTTTCCGTATTGGTTGTGCCTTTGCCGTCAATGTAACCAACTTTTGTCCATTCTTCATCGGTTTTCTTGCGCTCTATTTCAAAACCCTTATTATTCGTCTCTTTTACTGTTCTCCAATTAAGCGATACGTCCCGAATACTTATGTTAGCCGTGAAAGACGCTAATTCTACGGGAAGTGGTTGATTATTTATTACCTCGTATGTTCCTGTTGCAGGTTCAGACAGCCAAGGACTAACCGGAGTATATGACGTGACAATAGTTTCAGGACTCCATGCTAGACCAAATGTACCGCTCGTATTAATGATTGTTTTTACTACAAATCTTCCGAGCTTATGCTTATCGAGTGTTTCATCAATCTTTGCAACATTAGCATTAAATCCTGGCTGACTTCCAGGTACGTAGGCCGCAAAATTTATAATAAGCAAATGGGTTGATGCTTGATATGTTGGAGACGTTTCGGGCGAAATAATAGCATTATTAGAATTGTATAATACTGCTGAACCGTAAACCATTTGAAAATCATCAGTTCCATTTAAAATAGTAAAATTGCCAAAATTAAACGTGAATTTAAAATCCGAATTTGCTAAATAAAGCGGGCCTGTACCGCCATTTTGCTGAAGATAAACATCAAAATACACGGTGTTTGCACCGGCATAAGCCGGATCATTAAGTACAACTTCCTGATTCTTTACGTATGCCTTAAATTGTACCTGAGCAAATAAATTTGCAGTTAGCAGTACTACAATTACTATTGCCAGTTGAAATAATTTTAGCGTTTTCATACTTTTTATATTATAAGTTCAAAATTAATGTTTTTATTTAATTATTAATTTCCCAATATTATTTAGACTTATTCTTCTTCTGTGAATTAGAACCGTCGGATTTCTTTGAACCGTCGTTCTTAGTATTCGAACTGTCGGATTTTTTCTTTGAGCCGTCAAGTTTTAACTCGTTATCGCTTTGCTTATCTTTCTTTATATCCTTGCCCTTTATATCAGTGTTCTTTATTTCCTTGTCTCGTTTATCGTTCTTATGTTTCATATTAAAGTTATCAAGAGCAGGTTTTTCTGTAATAAGATTTCTGTTATTCCAGACCATAGACCTGTCGTTTGCGTCCACAACTCCGCTTCCGTCAACATCCGAAGCCTCATACCCCGTCTTATTCCTGTCGTTCCATGTGGAAGACCTGTCACTTGCGTCAACACTTCCGTCCTGATTTATATCTCCGCTGTAAATACACACTCTTGATCCTTTTAATATCATATTATCTCCGTATGCCTGCATAATGGAACTTGTAAAATCATAGTTGATTGTTGCATACTTCGTAAACGCTATACCGCCTGACTTGCACCATGTCTCAATTGAGTTTCTGTGTTTGATTACGATGTAATATGTCCCTGTCGGCGCTATCTTAAATCCAAACTTTATCGTAAACGTGAGGGAATCTATGACACCCCTCGCAGAATCTATTAACGAGTATGGTGAGTCAACACTTCTTAAAAGTGCTGTTACAGTGTCTCTCATATTAAGACGGTTCAGTACTGCATCATAAAACCCCTGCGGTATGACAGTTATTGATATATATGAATTCTGCAGAGGCTGTGCGTCCTGAGAGGCAATCGCAAACTCGCTGAAGGAAGTGAACGGTATTGTATTAACCAAATATCCGTCCTGAATTACGCCGCCTATATTAATCCAGTTATCTCCTGCATTAGACCGCTTCAGAAAGACAAGTTTTGACGGGTCTGAAACTCCACCGATTGCGGATAAAGGAATCTTAAAAAGTCCGTCCGAGAATTCAATACCCAAATCCTGAATTATCCAGTAATACTGACTAACGGATAAAATACCCGCAGGTAACTCACCGCTAACTGGAGGAACCGAATAATATGCTACGGTGACATTTGCGGGAATTGACACATTAGCATTAAAAGTTAGGTCTGTTGCTCCGAATGTGGTTGTTGAATTACTTCCTGACGGAGGAACGGCAGAGTGACTGAAATCGGGCGGTGATATAGTAGTAAATTTTGACCATGCAGAAAAATTGCCCCATCCAATTTCATTCTTAGCTTTTACTCTCCAGTAATAGTCTTTCAGGTTTTCGAGACTTGAAACTAATTTAACTGTATCGGCAAGAACGGAATCACGAAGAAGGTTTGACATAGAAACAGTGTCCCTTACGAGTTCAAACCAGTAATTAGATATGTTATCAGTCTGAGATTCCTCTTTATATAGGGTTTTGTTAGTTTTGTCAACAAAGACTTTTTCTTTTGAAATTGGTAAATCTTTCGTTTCCTTAATATTTAAATCTGATTTGAGTTCTTTTTGTATTTTTTCGGTTTTTGTTCTTACTTTTAACTGATTATCAGACTGTATATAAGATTTTTTCCATCGGAATGCCTGTGTCAGGGGCTGGTGAGCAGAAGAATTAGCAGGATGTAGTAATACTGGAGCTTGAGGAAATTGATTCCCCGTTTTGAAAGTTCTTATATTTGACCATTCACCGGAACTGGATGAATTCAAAGCTTTCACTCTCCAAAAATAAGTACCGGAGTCATTTAACTGAGCTATAGTCTGTATAGTATCCATCACATTACTGTTTTCAAAAACAATATTATTGAAAACCGGATTATCCGATACCTGAATATGATAACTAAAAGCCGAGGAACTACGATTCCAGTTGAAATGAATATCGCCGGAAGACTGTACGGAAGAATCAGCAGGATTAACAAGGTTTACAATTCCTGGAACCAATATTTCTCCCGCAACTATGAAAAACAATGTATCGGTGATTCCATTTACAGAAACCAGCGCGTACGTTTCACCAGATGATAATGCATTAAATGTTTTATTTGTGTTATCAAAAGTCACGACAGACGGGTTGGAAACAACGGCTGATATTGCAGAATAAGGACCTTCATAAATGAAATTACTAAATACAGTTTTGTAAGTTGGTGCGGCAATTTCATTTTTCATTATAAAAAAAGATTGTGAACCAGCACTGAAAGCGACCGGGGATGAATATGTTTTCACGACGACGCTTCTCAAATCGGTTGAAATTCTTAAAGTATCTGCATTGATGTATGTAGCTGAAATATAAATCAAATTCGTATCTAAAGAATTTCCACTGACAACGAGATTTAAGTTATGAGTAAATGACTTAACCGTATCGGAATAACTTTCATCCTGAAAACTAACTGTAATATATTTCAAATTAGTCGTGTCAGTTATGTTATATGAAACACTTAAAATGCTATCCGCAAACACTACTTCACCATCAAACGGCGCAATAATATTAACAGTTTTTAAAGAATCACCAGTGCCTGACTTGTTATCCGAGCCAGATGATAAACCGGAATTATTTTTGTAAGCGGTGACAGGAGTTGCAGGAATTGACTCCATGAATACATTCCCTGGAAGTTTTGTATTCAGCAAATGGAATACTTTCGTTCCTATAGAAATTGCATCTGTACATGAATATAATAAAGCATGACCAATTCCAAATGAATTTGGATCATCAGGATTGAATCTGTCAAAAGTATTATCAATTGTTCTTGGTTTACCGGCTAACTGGCTATTAACAGAAACCACAAAATCACTATTTGGAAAAAAATTTTGTTCAGAACTTAGTTTCTTTGAAATTAAATTAATAAGTTCAAAAACAGGTTTTTGTTTTAGATTATTGTAAAGAGGGTAATCATCCATTATTTTTTTTACTAAACCTAAATCTTCCGGTCTGTAAAATATATCCCTAACTATAAGATACTTTGTATAAGGGAGAAATTCATAAAACATGGATATCAAATCATTGAAATTCTTGTCAAAACTAAAATTCCAATTAATATCGTCCATATTAGAAGCTGTGCCTGGAATTAAATCCCCTGCGATTAGAAATGATGGAATATTTGTTTGTTTGAAATTATATTTACCAAGTCCATTTGATTGTAAATTAATCACTGCAGAAGTAGGAATAATAATACCACCCTGTTTAACAAAGAAAGTTTTTAAAAAATCGCTATCCAGAACATATTTCTTAATTAACATAGTTACCGGCAAGTGTAAATAAAAAGGTAAAGGAGAATTGTTTGTAAAAGTCAGAAGTAAAGCAATGTTCCTGGCTAAATCCGCCAAAGGAGAACCGTTATGAGGGGAATCTATCGTTATTATCCTATTTGCAAATCCTTTGCCATAATTATATTGCGATTTATATCCTAATTCCGAATAATAAAAAGGTATCTCCGAAGCGGCTCTGATTACTGAACCGCCCATACTATGACAAACATAATACACCTGATTGCAGGCATATCCTTTCTTACGGACTGACTCAATTGAGTATATGAAACTGTTGCTGTTTGTTATTCCGGGTAGATTGTCAATATTTAATAATCTATGTGCATTTTCTTCAAATGATGCTGATTTAAGCATTTCAGGAGCTTTCCGGAATTTAAATGTTGATTCTGATTCTATACCCATAAACGTTTTTTTATTGCCGCCGACTTTATAAGCAAAATTATTCCAACCTAATGGATTCCCACCTAAACCATGTACAAACATAAGCAGAGGTCTGATTATTTTTATATCCTCAATTGTTGATTCAGGAATACCCTGTGAATAATTAACAGTTACTTCAACTTTTACAGTTCTTTCACCGCGTATATCATTTAAATCACCGAGTGAAAAATCATCAGGTGAAACATACCATACCCAGTTATCATCCTGCGGATTGGAAATGATTAACGATGTAGCATCCGCAGTGTTTGCTTCATCGCTATAAGAATTTGTAACGGTTGCAATTTTCAACTTACCAAGCAAATTGGTAGTTGTGTTATTTTGCTCGTCAAATAATCGCAGGGAAACAGAAGTAATCGGAAAAGAACCCGGCTTTTTCGAGATTTTCAGGTATATTCTGCTGACACCGTCGGAACAGACTCCTAAAACTTGTGAACTGCTTGTTTGCGGATAGCTATGATCCCATAGTTTATATACAGTTGCATGAGTTAAGTTGTTATATTTTACCGGCAGAGAATTCGACTGGGACTTTCTGCTTGTTTTATTTAAGTCTGTAACTTTACAAGTTATCTTGTCATTACTTTTGGCACTAATTTTTTGATTTATTACGGACGATAAATCAATCTGACGGTTAAATAATTGAGTAGAATTAATATTCTGATATCCCTCAGATATTCCCGACTGAATCCAGTTAACACCATTATCCAAAGAATATTCTACGCTGTATTTATAATATCTTTTGATGTTAGAGACCGGATATTCGGGACCCGGTACCATTTTATCTCTCCATTCAACGTCAAGAATACTGCCGACGGAATCATACATGGGAGACGTAATTGTCAGATTATATGAACTTACTGCGCCAAGAATGTCGAATATTTTTGGCGATGGATTCTGATTGTTTATTGTATCTATTACATTACACGTATATATCCCCGCAGAAGAATTTGCCAAGCTCGAATAACTTGCAGTGAACATTCCGCTTCCCGAAGCATTTACGGTTTGCTCATATACAATCTGGCTTTCAGGGCTCACAATTATTATTCGTGCATAAGAGTTTGGCTTAAAATCCTTGCCTGTTATTGAAACTGAACCGCCGGCATTTATCTGAGCCGGTGATAAAGAGACCGAGGGCATATTAGCAAGGTTTCCCTTTTGTATTGTAAATGAGGAATTGCTTGTTCCATACAAAGAAGAATTTTCTAAACTCGTTATTTTGATTTTACAGTTGGTTGATGAAATATTTGGCACAAGCCATGAGAATGTACTGCCGGAAGCATTTACACTATTGACTATGAGGTTCCAGTTAACTCCATAATTGGTTGTCAGTTCGATTTTTACATTTTGTACATCGTTACTGTTCCAAGATATATTTTGAGTACTTCCTCCCGTGAAGCTCTCACCGCCATTCGGGAAATTCAAAGCAATATTCGGAGCCTGATTGAATAATTGCTGGATTTCGGATGAAGTTAAAGCTCTATTATATAATCTCAATTCATCAAAAATACCAGTAAACCTTGTTGATCCGGCACAATTGCACCCGTACCAGGAATGAGCCCCAACACCGGAAAAACTGCCATATATGTTCGGAGTATAAGTGCAGGTAATAGTTTTGAGAAGCTGACCATTTCTATAACCTTTTAATGTTCCATTGTCATAAACAAGGGAATAATATACGAAGATATTTTTTTCATCATTTGAAGCAGCAATGTTGAAGCCATCATAATTACTGGAGTTAAAACTGATGCTATCGCTGAAGTTTGATATTCCTATGAACCCTGAGTTATGGTCTCCAAAAAAAACATATCCTTCTCCGTGTCGATCATTAAGATTTTCGTATTTCACCCAGAGAGAAATTGTAAATTGCGAATAATTATTAATAAATTCCATATTCGGCAATAAAACATGTCCTCCATCTGAACCTAAATAATTCGGACTCCCGAATACCTTAATTCCATTTCCAACCTGACCATTTACAAACTCACACTGATTCATTATTGTACCGTGTTTACCATTACCACTCATATCGTCGGCATTACTCTCAAAAGGATAATATGCTATTAAACCCAAATTTAATGAATAAATTGAAACTATAAATGTATTATCACTTATATCATTTATACCAGAATTTAAAACATCGCTAATACGGGTTTTGCAGTTAGCTGAATTGTAATTAGGAACTGTCCATGTGTAACTTCCCGATGCCGCAGGATAGCTTGGGCTAATTGTTGACCAAGTTCCGCCGTTATTAGTTGTCAGTTCGATTTTTACATTTTGAACACCAAAACTATTCCATGTGATATTTTGAGTAGTTCCCGGAATATAATTCTCGCCACCGTTCGGGGAAGTGACTATTAAATAACCATCTATCATTTCTCTTTTCCATACGGAAAAATCACTTATTCCTGCAAAGATATAATTATTTGCATTTAATAAGTTTGACGAAAGCCCGACATAAGGAAGATTTTCGAAACCCTGATTTTTATTTATCCAGTTTGTTCCATTATTTGTTGAAAGGTAAATTCCTGCTCCAGTTCCGGCAACTATATTTGTCCCGATTGAAATAATAGAACGAACATCTAGATTTGTTAAACCGTTATTTACAGTGGTCCAGCTTGTACCGTAATTAGTTGAGAGATAAACGCCACCCGTTCCAACAGGATCATTGCTTGTCCCCGCAAAGATATTATTCCCACTCGCAGTAAGTGCATTAATATATTTGGTAGATAAACCTTTAGCGGTCCAGCTCTCTCCGTTATTACTCGATTGGAAAACTCCGGTATTAGTACCAGCGAAAATATTTGAACCGATTGAAGTAAGGGCCGTTACAGAAAGATTAGTTAAACCTGCATAATTCCAGCTATCACCGTTATTGGATGAAAGGAAAATTCCCGCCCAAGTTCCGGCAAAAACATTGTTCCCGCAAGATAAGAAAGAACAAATGCTGTTTAACCCCGTAGAAGACCAGCTATCTCCAGTATCGGTTGAACGGAATACCCCACCCTCTGTACCTGCTGTACCTGCAAGCATGATAGTTTCATTTGAGAAAAGATACTGGACTTGATAATATGAAAAACAATTATTTAGTTCCGTCCAGCTATCGCCATTATTGGATGTCTTGAAAACTCCACTTCCGTAATATCCAAGATCTTTCCAAACGGATGCAAATATATTAGTTCCGTTTGAAGTAAGAGCATCAACATATAGGCATGTTAAACCGCTATTAACCGTTGTCCAATTATTACCGTTATTGGTTGAACGAAAAACTCCATTAGCATCTGTTCCTGCAAATATATTAGTTCCACTTATTGCAAGAGCATTAATAGCTTGGCTTGTTAAACCGTTATTAAAGGCTGTCCAGCTTCCTCCGTTATTATTTGAATAATAAATCCCACTGTATAATGTTCCTACAAACAAATCATTTCCATTCGATGCAATAGTATTAACATAAAGGTTTGGTAAACCATTGTTTGCAGCTGTCCAGGATTCTCCGTTATTTGAACTAACAAAAACACCGCCACTGTATAAAACGGTAAACAAATTAGTGCCGCTTAAAACAAAAGATAAAACAAAAAGATTAGGTAAACCATTGTTTACGGCGTTCCAACTTTCTCCATTATTAGTTGAGAGATAAACACCATATTCAGTTCCGGCAAATAAATTATTTCCATTTACAGAAAAAGAATAAACACTTAAAATAGTTAATCCATTATTAACCGTAGTCCAGCTTTCTCCGTTATTTGCTGAACGAAAAATTCCCCCGCCAGCAGTTCCGGCAAATGTATAATTTCCTAAAACAGCAATAGACCATACTTCTTGATTTGTTAAACCATTATTCCTTGGAACCCAATTGTCGCCGTTATTGCTTGAGTAAAATATTCCTCCGCCAGAACCTGCAAATATATTTAATCCATTCGCTGATAGACAAGTAATCGAGGTATTATTTGTTATGCCATTATTTACAGCAGTCCAGCTCATTCCACTGTTTGTAGAACGATAAACCCCTCGACCAAAAACCCCCGCAAATATATTAGAACCAGAAACCCCGAAACAATTTATCCGTCCACCACCAGGACCACTTGTTGGCACCCATTGCGCCACAGAATTATTAATGCTAATGGTAAAAAGTACAATAGGTATTAATGCTAATGAGGAAATTATTTTTTTCATAATTGTAAATAAATCCAATTTATTAAATACAGTTTATTTGTGAAAATGGAAATTGCAGAAAAGGGTTTGATAACAAGGGCAACCTCAATCAAGATGTAGTGAATCTCAAATATATTTATTGTCAGATTCAACATTTTGATTTATTATAGGTTTAATTTGACCATTTTCTTTAAAAAATATTCAATTATCTTACATAATATCACAAAAAAAGGACGCAACTTACATTACGTCCTATGCTGAGGTACTGGTATACCTATCACTAAAGACATAAGAAAGCGCGTCCATTTCTGGACGCAGCCGTCTCGCTTGTTCTTAGTGATTTGAAAATTACCAGTTTTCAGCATAGAACATAGCAAAAAGCTACGTAAAACCTTATAAATATAAAGAACGTAATCCAGTGTTACTTTTCGGATTATTCAATTAACGGAAGGTACTTATTTAGAATAATTAAAGCAAATGATTAAATATTTGAGGCGAAACGCCGCATTGACTCATAATTAATGTAACTATTGGTTAGGTCAAAAATAGGTCGTTGACTTATAATTTATGTACCCGTATATTTAAAGATATATTTATAAAAACAGTAAATATTTTTGAATTCTACGGCTGTGTCCTGAAAGTCCTCAGCTCCGACTTTATCATTGCCTTATACCCGACATCATTAGCAAATGTCCGCGGCTTCACATAATCATCCACCGACATATATGTAATATATTTCATCACCTCCCAGCTGAATTCTTCGCCGTCCATCAGGTTTCGCGCATAAGCTAACGGAGACCTCACACTCCTTTCCGTCGTTACAATATATAAATCCGCCACCGGCGCAAAGGCATGAAAATGCGCCACGTATATTCCCGTTCCCGAACCCCAGTCCCATGCAAAACGCGTGTTATTCGAGACGCCCCAGAATTTATCCTGCGGCGCTTCTAACATCATCGGTGTTTCAGTGCTGATGTTCAGCGTCGCTCCGGGATATGAATACGTCAGGTTGTAAAAACCGTCGCCCTTCTTGAAAAACCCTTTTCCCGTCACTCTTAACCTGTATCCGAAAGACAATCTCAGCGGCACAAGTACCTTGGTTGATATTATGTCGCCTTCCGTAATATTAAGCTCTATGCACGAGTTCCTGTGAAGCGCTAAGAAATCGGCGTAAACAGAAAACCCCTTTACGTCATAAGCAAAAGCAGGAGGATAAATCGTAACAATAGATGACCCCGGATTCTCATAGTTTGCGAGAGAATCGAACACTACCGTCTGAGGGTAGTAATTCTTTGCGATTGTAATCGCCCGTTCAACGTACTTGTTAAATGACGTATTCGATTTCTCAAGATATATAACCCTGCCGTTTATGTTATTCATGTATGACGGATAGTCCACCGATATCGTTTTGCTCGTTTCTCCGGGATTTACCGTCACGTCGGATGACCAGTATATGCTCTCGCTCAGAAATTTGATAATAGCCGTCTTTCCGCGCGGTACTGGCGGGAATTCAATTTTCAGTATGTCTGTATTAACGTATTTGGATGATGCCAGTCCGAAAAGAAATAACTCGGGCGTCTGCGTACTGAGGTTCGTATATAAAACTCCTATGGCGTTTGCATCGTCATAGACATAAAGCTGATAAGGAGTTTTCTCGGCGTCAACTCTGAATTCCCCTCTGCTGTCAGTTTTAGCGTTTCCTCCGGGAGTAACGGTGATGTAAATATTAGGTACGGGAAAGTACCTGTCGTCTAATACTTTTCCCCTGATTTCAACTCCCGATGCCGTATTGACTGTAAAAATAAAACACAAAACAATAAACGGTATCAAACTTCTGTAATTTGCCATAACGTAATATGCGTTTTATTTTACTCGTCCGAAAGTCTTTTAATTTCGTCTCTTAATTCAGCCGCTCTTTCAAATTCCAGGTCCTTCGCCGCTTCAATCATTTCATGCTTGAGCTGGTCAAGCAGTTCTTTTCTCTGCTCTTTGTTTATCTTCTTGAATATCGGCTCCGTCATCATGCTCAGCGATGTTTTTTCGCTTTCTTTTCCCTTGCTTCTTCTCAGGTCTTCCTTTGGTTTCGAATCCGCTACAATCGTAGTTGACATTATCTCTTCGTATGTCTTGTATATAGTCTTAGGTTCGATATTATGCTCCGTATTGTATTCTGTCTGTATCGCACGCCGTCTTAATGTTTCGTCTATCACTTTTTTCATTGAGTCCGTAACTTTGTCAGCGTACATTATCACAAGTCCGTTCACGTTCCTCGCCGTCCGTCCCGCAGTCTGCAAAAGGGATTTCTCCGACCTCAGAAATCCTTCTTTATCAGCATCAAGTATTGCAACGAGGGAAACCTCCGGCAGGTCTAATCCTTCCCTCAGTAAATTCACACCCACCAGCACATCAAATTCTCCGAGCCGCAATCCCCGTATTATGTCAACCCTGTCAAGCGAAGCAACTTCAGAGTGCATATACTTCACCCTCACTCCTATGCCAAGCAGGTAATCCGTTAAATCCTCGCTCATTCTTTTCGTCAGAGTTGTTACAAGGACTCTTTCGCTTTTCCCGCTCCGCTCTCTTATCTCTTTAATAAGGTCATCAATCTGATTCTTAA
>Ga0247841_10009284_pt1 | contig 13819 bp, 7 predicted proteins | sample LaCruzMarch2015__2_FD_192410 | JGI IMG/M metagenome (GOLD analysis project Ga0247841, IMG submission 192410) | Freshwater microbial communities from meromictic Lake La Cruz, Castile-La Mancha, Spain - LaCruzMarch2015_18m | ecosystem: Environmental > Aquatic > Freshwater > Lake | place: Spain...
GGCTCCGCGTCTTGGGGCATCATAATGAGAGTATTTAGAATAATGATAAGGCCACCACCATATCACACCATCTGCATCTGTAACCCTTCGTAAATTTTGAAAATATCCTTCTTTATCATAAAAATCTTTTTCATCACAAATGCATGCGATACCATTTAAATATCCAGGTGCGGTTGCGTTTACGGGAAAGTAATTATATGGATCGTTTGCCCACCTAATACAGCGCAGTTTCTCGTTGTATGCCACATTTTCAGGGCTCATAGCAAAACGCATAAAATTAAGATATTTTTCATTCATTTTATCGCAATAACCATAGTAAGGCATTAATGTTGTGTCAGATTCCTCTCCATCACTGAGTAAAACAGGCTCCCTGCCATCTGCAAAATACCCCTCGTTATAGTGTGTACCATGCTTTGTGGTACTTTGGCAGTATTTTTCAATATCTGCATGAGTTTTTTCTGCTAAATCATTGTAATAATTTGCTTTTTCCTTATCCTTAAATACACCGTCAAAAATTGCCGACAAGCTTTTAAGTGCTCTCCAAACACAAACGTTTGTACCTACATGCCAATCTCCATAACAAATACCATCTGATAAAAATTCTGATGAATAAAGATAAATATTATCGTCAATTCTGCTATCTAATATTTCTTTTATCGTTTTTTCATAAGCGAGTAAAAGATGAAAATTCGTTTTAAAAAACTCGTCATTTCCTGTTAAATCATAATAAATTCCTGCCATTATCGGGGATGCAACTGATAAGGAGGTAGCATGTGTAGCACCACCTTTTGACATATGCCCCTTATGGCGTGTTCCATACTTTTCAAACCAAAGTATGATTTTTTCAAAAAGGGTGGGGTCGCATGTAGCAATTGGCAAGCAACTGTAATACATATCCTTTATCCAAATATGAAAATGGGATGGGAATGTTCCCCAATTAGCCCCTGAAATATCGCCATTTTGATCCATAGAAATACAAAATAAATTATGAAGCAAATTTCTATCATAATATTCACCAAAATAGTCATCTTTATCTACTGTAAGTATGCCAGTTAAGCCTCTTAAATAATCCCATGTTTCATTAAAACATCCAATTACCCCTTTTTCATTTACAACATCTAAAAAATCACTTCCAGACATACAAATACCAACTGGCACAAAAAAACTAGAATTAGGCTTAATTGTTTTATTTACTGAAAGTACATCTTCGTTGCTTTCAAGTAAAAATATCTCAAAATCATCCCCACGAAAAACATTCCAGTCAATAATGCCATCTGCCTGCTCGGTTGCAGACCGCCTCTGCCGAGTTTGAAACTGCTCAGGCAGTATAATCTCGCATTCTACGCTCTTTCCTGTAATATTTTCAACATAACAAGAATAAATTCCGCCCGAAGGACGAGTTTTACCATTGTCCAAAATAGGAGAAAAACAAATTAAGGTAATTTTCAGCTCATCTGAACTTAGTGTTGTGAAAGGAAAAATGGTATCAATAAGACCTGTTCTACTATTCCATCCTTCAGTATACGGAAAAATATTTGCAATGTCTATTATTTCCCCATCAACTTTTACTTTAAAAGAATATTCACCAAATGCCATAAAATCCTTATGTAACCATACCCCTGGCCAAGCACCGTTTTGTAAGCCTTCATTGACCCTATAAGTATCTCTAAATAAAGTCATTTTTTTAATGGTGCCGTTTACATCCATATTTAGTAGCGTACGATTGTTGCCTATGTCGAAAGTGAGTTCATCTAAATTGGTATCATTTGACATAAAGCTTTCCTTATCACCAAATGTAACATTGTCAATATCTCTTTCAATCCAAAAATATTTACTCTGATTTAATTTCAGAATATCCTCCACTGTGCTTACTTTTCTCATAATAATTCCCTTTTCCTTTCTTTTTATTGTAACTTAAATTTTTCATTTCTAAAACTCGCAGGAGATACTTTTTCTCTTTTTTTGAAAATTTTCATAAACCCGTGATAAGTTGTATAACCAACCAAAGTTGAAATATGTTTTGCTGAATAATTTGTGTTCTTTAAAAGAAATTTTGCTGTACCAATTCGTAATTCAATCAAATATTCAGTAAATGTTTGACCTGTGGCTTTTTTGAACAACACACTTAAATAATAAGGATTGTAATGAAATTTTTCTGCAATATATTCTAATGATATTTGTTTTTCAGAATAATTGTTATTAATATATTTTACTATATTATCTAAATTATCTAATTTTTCGAATTTATTATTGGCATATTTCCTCCCTAAAATAGCAATCATAAAGCATTCTAATATTGAGATTACAAATTTTTCACTTTCATCTAATGTTTTAAAATTTTTCAAAATATTGTTGATGTTGTAATAATCATCAATATATTTTTCACCCATTAGTTCTTTTAAATCCATCTGCATTTCTTTCATTTCTTCAATTGCAATTGCTATGAGTTGTGTCAATATTTGGTTTAAAAAATCTAAATCAAATCGACTTTTAGTTGCTTGTTCAAACAACCTCCTTACTCCAAATTCAACTTCATCTATTTTATTTTGCTTAAAATTCATAAGAATTTTTTTGATTATAGCATTATATTCAATGAAATCATAAGAAGCACTTACTTTGTTCATAAGTTACACCATCTTTTGTTTTAGTTTATTTTTATAACATATTGACAAAGTTTATTATATGCCTTTATAATAGTATATAATCAGGAAAAAATCAACACTTCAAAGTAACAAGATAATTAGTATAAGTTATTATTTTTTACAGGATGGGAAATTATATGAAAAGCTTGCGTTGCTATAATTATAAAAATTCAAAACAAAGACATTATCATAAACATAATTCCATAGAAATAAGCTACCTGTTAAGTGGTAAGTGGGAATTTGTTATAGATGACTTAAAAATTCCAATGAAAAAAGGAGATGTTATTATTTTAAGCAGTCGCAATAACCATAAATATCAAGGGGCCACTAACAATACAGCTTGTGTTGGCTTTGAGTTTGATATTATTAAAGAAAATGAGGAACTTTTAAATATATTAAATTACAAAGAAGGTTGTGACTTTAAACACAAAATAATAACAAATAATATATTTCTTGCTCCTATATTTTTAGATATTTTTGAAAAGCTTCACTCGAAGGATACACTTGATTATGTTAATCATGCCGTTAAATACATTTTAAGCTATATTGCAAATTACAAAAATAATGATTTAACGCAATTAATAATAAATTATTTAATGGAGAATTTTATAAGAGAATGTAGTTTAGATGATTTGGCAAATAATTTCTGTTTTAGTAAGGTTCACATACAAAGGGTATTTAAGCGAGATACAGGGGTAACCATAGGTAACTTTTTAAATAGCATCAGAATGAAACAGGCACATTATTTATTAACAAATTCAGTTATGCCAATAGGAAATATTGGTTATAGTGTTGGCATAAATTCAAGGCAGAGTTTTTATATTGCCTTTAAAAAAATGTATGGTATTAGTCCGCATAAAGTTAGGGCAGAATGTAATAAATAATAAACATTAATCAATGTGCATATATAATACATCTCTTTATATTTAAGTGGTGGGCATGCTTTGTTGTGTTTAGAACATAACCGTTAATCAGCATACGGTTTTACCATATGTGAGCATGACTGGGATGTGGCTGAAAGCTATGCTTATTTTCCTAGATTATACGTTAATGGGCGGCGAGGCATATTATAATAATGGAACTGGAAAAGTTAAGTTAGAATTTAATACTCTTTATCTTTTCCCTATTTATAGTCAATGTAGCATTAAACATAATCCTAATGACCCTCTCATTTGCCTTTGGATGCATTATATACTCATCGATTATTTTAACCAATTTAGTTCTCATTTTATAGTCATAACAATACCCCCAAAATTTAATTTGAGGGCATTATATCACTTCTATTCTGATTTTTAAATGTGGTTTTATTTGACGCTTACATTTATCCAGCAGGTTCTTAATCTTTCACTTGTATTATTAGCTGCCTTTTTTAATAACTTCCACGGTATACAAAATTGTCTAATTTTACATCAAGTGGAAGTGTTGTAGTACTTCCTTGTCGTTTATATATTTGAAACACCGAGGCATTAGTAAAGGATTCACTTTTTGCTGAACTCGAATATATAAAACTCAAATTTGATTTGTCATACAATACAATAGGAGAATTTGGATTACTGATATTTGTTATCTTAATATGCGAGCTTTTGGTTTCCAAATCAAAATCCAAATTAATTGTATACCATGTGCTTCCATCGTTTATAGGAGTTGTAACTGATTCTGATGTCAGGACACCTGTTGTAGCGTTTCCGTAATAAATTGTAGCACTTGCATTGCTAAACACTATAAAACAAGGTCCAATATCAGAAGATAAATAATTCTTATCTCTTACTTGCAATCGCATTTGTCTTGTTCCTTGCGAATTAGGTGAAACATCAAACTCATACGATGCATTATGAGTGTAAATCGAACTTGGTTCATAATAATAAGCACTTATTGTAGTATATTGTGAAGGCTGTCCTAAGTCAAATTTCATTGCTGTATCACTACCGCTTTTGGTTGCATAAAAAGGCATCGAACTGGGTGTAGCATTCTTAACGGAATTATCCAAGCTCCATCCTGATTGTATACTTGTCGATGTGCTATACGGCAATGTAATAACAGAACCCGAAGAACCTGTGAATGTTTGTGCAATCGGCAATATCACAGATGTATCTTGCCATATCGATACGCTCGGCACCTGATAAGCTTTATTTTCTGTAAATGTAATTCTTACATATTGTACATCTGCACGTTTATTAAATAAATATTTAACAAGATCTGCTGATGACGTTGATGTTGTTTCCGGAAGAGCGTTTCTCCACGTAGTTCCATCACCTGACACATCAATCTTAAAATTAAACGTTGATGCAACGCCGTTATTAAATGCTATCGATACTCCTCTGACAGCTGTAGAATTAGCAAGTTTATATTGCAAATAATCGCCACTTACTCCGTCAGATTCCCAATATGTTTGCATATCATTATCAATTGTGGCACTCGCTGGATGTTCTGTATTGTTAACGTTTGACGTAACACTATTAATCGAAACAGGGTCAATGTCATCAGGGTTAGGAATATACATTCTGTTGTTATCCCTTCTAAATGTAGATTCAACTCCGTTTATTAACACTTTATTAATAATGTTGGGGGCATAAAATGAGAAATTTAGGCTTGAAATATCAACACTGCTTTGAATATCTACCGTATCATTATTGTAAGTCAATCCGAAATCTTTTACAGGTGAATCTAAAGTTACTAAATCAACTCCCAAATTTTCATCTCTAATATAACTACCTTGAGTAAGATTAAAAGATTTTAGTTTATTTAGACTCTCGTCATTATCAATAAATGCGACATTTGAATTCGTAGAATAATTGCCAAATTTTCTTGCAACGCCGCTTTTATCTTGCGAATTATAATAATATGCTTTTTCATTTTGATTAATATTGACTTTTAATGCGGTTGCAACAGCTTTGTCAACAGATATACCTCCATAGGTTACCGGTAATCTATCTACAGAAACCACAGTAGTGGTGTCACCTGTTTCTATTGGATATAACACCGTATCAAAAGTTACATCTCCGCCCGATTGTTGTTGCTTTGCATACATAAGCTTTGTGCTTGGTATAAAATTCAATAGCTGATAGCTAAAGGGTGTACCTGTATATTGAATCGAAGGATTTGGATCTATCTTATCGGTAGCGGTTACCCACGACAGCTCATTAGGGTCTGCTGGAACAACATAGATATTAGCACTATTAATATAATTTGTTTTCATTATTTTGGTTGTGCTATCAACAGTAGCGTTATGGTATAGGTTTGGCGACCATGTTTGTGTAAATGTATAGTTTGTGGTATTTGAAAGGTTTTCATTTTTAACCAAGTCCGAAACCACCCAGAAGCCAAGTTCCTTTAAGAAAAGCACCTTTCTGGTTACAGATTTATTTATTCCTTTGAGAGAATTCGTGTAGGCTTCAATATAATCAACCTTATTTGTTGTAGTCCATTCCTTAATTATTTCAGAGGTGTCTCTATCTGCCTCACTTGTTGACGGGATTCTTTGAAGTATGCCGTTACCATCAATATATGTAATGGTATTGTGATATGCCGCTCTCAATGGAAGCAATTCTCGTTCGGTGCCGGTGCTGTATTCTCGCGAACCACTTTCACGAAGAAGTAGCTTTCCGTATGCGTACACATCTATATTAAGCGGATGATCGTGTTTATGATATGATGTATTGTCAAGGGATCCCGAAAGTGCCAGAGCATTTGAATTAATTAAATCTGTTCTCATCATCCATAGTTTGCTTTTGGGTATTAATGCGGATGTATAGGTAGGCTTGGTTCCTGCTTGCCCTTTATTTACTATCCATAAATATTCCTGACTGTTTTTTACATATTCAGGATACCCATATGTTATAGCATCTGAATTTAAGAGAGTGGCGGCGGTCTTTATATTGGCAACAGGATAATCTCCGCCAGCATCTGCGTAGTTTGGTGAAATAAGATTTGGCCATAAATAATTAATTCTGTACCTTATCATATTGTCAAGTTTGTCATACCAAAATTTTTCAGGTGTCTCGCCTCTTATATCTCTGATATTTTTAATAATGCCTACAATGTGATTTATAACCATTTGAGTATAGCTACCAGCATCCGCCTCAATATATCCGCCATAGTTAGAATAGACTATATTATTATACAAATCCTTTGCTCTATTAATAGTATATGCCCAATAATCTTGAGTTATAAGCTCGGGAAAATAGCATGCCAAATCTATCGCACCTGCAACGAATACAGAGCCTTGATTATTTGGTGGAAGCGGTGCAGCTTTGCATATCTGTGCCGTATATTCAAGCATTTTCAAAAACATCGTGCAAACTTCTGGTGTCATATACTGGCTGTTTAAAAGTAAAAAAAACGTTCCATGGAGGTTTTGAGCACGCCAAGATGAGTCCAAAATGCGTGGTTGCCATTCGTTTCTTGTTTGATAATATGCTAAAATGTGTTGTATAGTGGCTTTTGCATATTTTTCATCATTTGTAGCAACATATTTTTGTGCGTTTGAAAATTCACGTGGAAAACGGCTCGTGCTATTTATCCATTCAAATTCGGCACTTGACGGAGGAGAATAATCATATACGTCATACCGGTCAAACATTTGGTCGGTATAATTCCAGTTTCCTACGGTTGTTGTATTCCAGCAAAAATTACTCACTAATCCAGGCACATTTGTGCTAGACGCAATAACTCTTACATTTTTGGCACTGTCAGTAGTATTCAAATTACCGTAGAAATATATTGAAGCCGACTGAAAGCCTGATAAATCATAATTTCCTACCGGAAAATTCAAAAATGTCCGCGATGTAAAATCGCTTACTGGCATTCCGTCCTCCCTTATTTTCCATAAATTTTCCGAGCTGAATTTACTATCGGCAAATACACCGGCACGAATATACGTTCCCTCTGTTGCATCAATTTTATATGTCCCCTTTGAAGTAGTTACTAATAAATAAGGCTTGTTCCCCGATGTATTGCTTGTACTATGCAAAAGCACATCCGCTCCAACCTTATCAATTGCCCATAAGCTGAAAAACTGCAAAGCCGAAGAAACAGGTATGCTGTACCATCCCTCAGTATTGGTTACCGTTGTTTCTCCTCCCGTATATTGATAGCCTTGTCCACTATAAAAATTTTCATAAGCTGAATCCCCCCATTTTAGGTCAAGCGAATAAGCCGAATATGTAGGTGTCGGAACGCTGCGGCTAGTCCTGAAATATTCAAGCAATGCTGCCTTTGCCATTGAATAATCTCCGCTTGTACCGGCTTGCTTTACATATGCTTCGATATTTGGAAAGCTGGTAAGTTTGCTATATTGAAGCAATGACGTAATAGGCGTAGGCTTATAGTTTGCATTGTCAGGAGATTTATCCAAAGGATGATACTGTGTTTTCCACTTAGTTCCATCCCAGACTCCAAAAAACAACGTATCCGGTATCGATTGATTATCTTTCATAACATCAAAAGATGTAGTAGGAGCAAGAGAAGATACACCCGAAACATCTCCAGCATACGCAATACAAGCAAAAATATTTATCAATATTATTACTACTAAAAATATTTGAAATGATTTATTTCGTAACACCCAAGATTCCCCCTAAAATTTATTATTCAGACTATGGTTTTAAAACATAAATTTTATAACTTCGTGCATCTGGAATAACAGTTTTAACCGTTACTGCATCTTTATCGGTTGTTATGCAGTCATCCGAAACAGGTATTTTTTCTCATTCTGCATTATAAATACTAATAGATTTAATTGCAAGTTATGGAACCAATGCTTTTACTGTTCCGTAATACTTCTTAATTACCGTTATATCATCTTTTGCAAATACCGCCGTAAGGCAAAAGCTCTTATCCGCAGTACCCTGTGTTACAACTCCATCATTTGTTATATATGTCGGAGAGTCCGAATACCATGTAATCGTGGTGTCATTAATCGACTTAGGCAAAAAAACATCGCCGATAACTGCACTAATGTTTCCTATTTTATAAGAGTCAGCCAAGTTTTGTAAATTGCCTTCAGAATTATTTTGATAAAGTATAATAGCAGGACGATTATCAACAACATCCGCCTTACTGCTATGGATTGAAAACCCATTGCCAAATCGATTTTCAGTCCACATCCAGCCCTGTATCATTTTTTGCAGCTTGAAAGCAATATAATTTCTGTTTGACAAATCGGAATCGTATAGTTTGTTAAACACAACATAATCTGTTACATCCAAATAGTATGTAGTGTTTTTCCTAACGGCATCTACTATTGCTCCTCTTAGAAGATTGCCAATAGTGTTTAGTTTAAGTCCGCCTGCTGTATCCCAAGTCGTGTTTGCATTCCAACTGGTTTTGTAATTGATGGGTGTTTCTGTAGTTCCATTCAAGGAAATGCCTTGCTGCAATCCAAGTACTTGCAATACATCCTTTATAGGAGCATTCCCTGGTGCAACCAATCTATAATCACCGCCGGTATATGTTTCATTGGATGCACCTCCTGTATAACCGGTTTGCGTTTCATCAACATCGCTTGCTGTCATCAATTTTATTTTTATACAAGTTGCATTTCTTACATCATCATCCGTCCAACCAGATGTATCGAATTGAATAAGGCCATATGATACAGGTGCCGTAGAACGGTAGACAAACTTATTTTGAACAGGTGATAAATAAAGAGTTTTAGATGTTGAATGTGAAGTTGTTTTGTTTGCGTAATCAATATATGTATCCATAGAAGGACTTAATGTCTTCGTAGGAGTTAGATAAGTATAAGTCAAATTATCAATTCTTAAATATTGTGTGCCTGCTACCTTGTTTTTGTAACTTATAGATAACATTGGAATGTTAGTGCCACCGGCGTATGTTTTATCAAAAATGGCATTTTCGGCATAGGTTTTTCCGTTGGTTAAGTTTTTTACTGTGTAGGTTACGGTTTTAGGAGAAACCGAGTTGTCAACTACCATTACAAACCTCAGCCAGCTTGGCGAGGATGATGTAAATGTATCACCTTGAACATCAAGTGCTGTTGAAGATAAAAAGCCGTTAGTGCCTATTACAATTGAGTTTGATGCTATTCCGAATCCAATCTGGCTACCTGTGTTGGTTGAATCATCAAGGCTGCCTATATATAACCGTATATAGCCCGAGGCATTTGTGGCAGTATTGATTACTGGCTGAACATCGCATGAAAAAGACACCTTGCCGCTAAAGTCTGTCGCATTGGTAACATGAGCATAACGTAACACCTCGGTTGTGTATAACATAGTGCTGCTCATATCAATATTGGCAACCTTGTCGTCAGGTTGTCCGGTTACCTTTTCTTGATAAATTGGACGGGATGCCGTATAATTGCCGGTAAATGACCAACCATCGGTTGTACAGGTTCCGCTCTGTATAACGGATGTAGTAAATACTCCTGTTCCAACCGTTCCGCTGTCAAAGGGTTCCTTAACATACGGCGTTGCTGCACTAACAAATAAAGTTGTCATACTTGCTATGACTGTTGTAACAAAAATTGTCGGTAGAATTTTGCAGATTACCTTTTTCAATTTCTTATCCCCCTTATTAATTTTTTATTAATGATATAATTCCTTTATTAGGGATTACATCATAATAAACATAGCGTTTTGTGCCTTCAACTACGCTTGAATATGTATTGCTTGCTCCGTTTTGTGTAACCGCAACACTTACCCAATTGGCAGGAACCTCTGTTTTCATTGTGAGAGGATATGCAAATACAGCTCTGTCTAAATGGCAGACTAAATCATATGTAATTCTTGAGCTTGAATATTCCCTTTCAATTATGGTTGAATTTTGTCTTTCACGAATATATTTTGTTACCTCGTTGATAGTTCCACACCACAATTTATCCAATTTTGTTGCGACATAGTTGAAATGTGCCGATATTTCACCTTTTTTAACTGGTGACGATCCTTGTCCACCGGTGCCATCATCATTCATAACACCATGTGCAAGCTCAATAAGCCATTGCTTGCTTGCTATTGCATTGTCAACCCATGCGTTCATTCCAATGCTTGTAGATGTACTCATAACCTGCTGCCAACCTAATCTGAACCAGTTATCCTCGGTAGGGTTTAAAGTATTATATGACCCTCCACTTCCATTACGTGCAGCGTAGTGATATTGTTTGTCAACCTTATCCGCAGTATCTGTATTGCTTACATTAGGATTTGCAACAACAATAATATCTTGATTCGGGAACTTAGCCATTAAATCAGACCGCCCTCCGTTTACCTCTGTTATCAAATCTGTCTCGGACAACGGACCATAGCTATCTGTTACACCGCCGGGGACTTTATGCGTTTTAAAATGGTTTACTACATCAAAGTTCCCTTCAGAAACCAAGCCCTGCCAATATGCCCAATTTCCACTATCGCTGTTGACTCCCACAAATCCTGGAACCATCATTAATGAAGCTCTTAGTTGCACACCGTTATTTGCTTTTATGCTTTTAAATACAGAATCATAATACATAACCGAATTCATTAATGAATCATCAGTGGTAAATGAATATGCCGCATCCTTATTGTCTTTTAAATGCGTAATAGAAGTATATTGAGCCGGAGTCAAGGAAGAACCTCCTTCTGTAAATGTTATTATACCGGCAAATTCTACAGGGTTTGTGTCTATTGTTTCAATTTCAACAGTATGAATCCCATTTGTTAAACCGATTTCAAGAATCGGATATGAAAATCTGTACGAGGCTGCCTTAGTGTCGACAATCTTATAAGCCCCGCCATCAACACTATATTTAATCTGACCATTATTTGTGTTTGACTCGCCGAAGAAGCCAAAGCCTACTCCGTTAAATGTAAACGCTAACTTTTGTCCTATGCTGTTTGAAGTATAGGTCTTCATAGGTCTGTAGAAAATGGTCGCAGTATTTGTTGTCCAAGTACCTTCAAGTAAAATTCCATTGGTTGAATTTACAAAATCAAGCATTTTGCCGACAAGATAGTTGCTATATTTCGGTGTGGGAATTACGCCATCTGTTTTTGCTGTCAACTCGCTTAACCTTGTTGCAAAATAATTTTGTATTGATTGAGCATATTGTGAGTGACCCGCATCTGTAGGGTGTGAGGAATCACTCATATAGGTACCCGGTATTGTAGCACCTGTAGACTTATGCAGGTTATACAAATCTCTGCCCATATCAATAATTGGTATTCCGTAATAATTTGCAATTTCTGTGCTTGCAACCATACACGGCTCGGCTCCGCCTACATCATATACACCATTTAAATATTTACTAAAGGAATACAGGAAGTATATTTTCATTTGAGGATTATTTACCTTTGCCTGACGCACAATACCTTCGTACATTTTTTGGAAATAGCTGCTGGTGTTGGGCTTGCCTTGATCGTTTACGGCAAACTCCACAAACAATACATCGGGTATATATTGGAGTACATCCTCACCTATTCTGCACGTTCCAAGATCAGACCCTGTACTTCCTATTGCCGCTCTTATTTCAGATACCGTTTTGGTGGGAAATTGCTGCTGGAGCCATGCTGTTGTTAATGCTCTGTATGATTTTGTATTAATATCGGTAGAACTCATTCCAAGTGTAATAGACCCACCTAAGTATGCAACCTTCATAACATCTCGTATTATGTTAATTCTTGTCACAGGAATATAAGGCGCAACAGATGTTAAACTGTTTAAGCATAACAATTTAATATACTGTGCTTTGGAAATATCCAGCCCTGATACTGTTACAATTTGGTTATTGGTATATGCCGGCAATGTGTCATCAATAGCCTTAAGCCCTACCAGCTTATTATTTGAATCATAAGCCGTTGCAATGTATTTCATCGATTTATCCGTTGTGTAAGTATTTTGTAGTGTAGCGTTAATGTTAACCTGGTCGATAGGGTCATTGATATGTAATGCATCACCTGAATAGCTTAAATTATTATTATTTTTATCCTTAATGCTAACGCCTAACTGTGTAATGCCCTTTGGGAAAACAAAATCATATGGAGCATAGGTTAAATTGTCGATTCTCATATATTGTGCACCTACTACCTTATTTCTGTAACTGACCGAAAGCATAGGTATATTGATAGCTCCTGCATATGCCTTGTCAAAAGCTACATTATCAGCATATGTCTTCCCATTAGTTAAGTTTTTCACGGTATATGTTACGGTTTTAGGAGAAACAGAATTGTCAACCACCATTGAAAACCTCAGCCAGTTCAGCGATGTTGATGTAAAAGTATCACCTTGAACATTCAGTGAGGTTGTTGTAGTAAAGTTGTTGGTTCCTATTACAATTGTGTTTGATGCTATTCCAAACCCAATCTGACTGCCTGTGGTGGTTGTATTGTCAAGGCTACCTATATATAACCGTATATAGCCAGAGGCATTTGTGCCAGTATTTATTACTGGCTGCACATCACACGAAAAATATACCTTGCCGCCAAAGTCTGCCGCATTGGCAACGTGAGCATAACGCAACATCTCGGTTGTGTAAGTTAAAGTATTACTCATATCAATATTGGCAACCTTATCAGCAGACTGTCCTGTTACCTTTTCTTGATAAATTGGACGGGATGCCGTATAATTGCCTGCAAACGACCAACCGTCAGTAGTGCAGGTTCCTGTTGATACATTGGATGTTGTAAATACGCCGTTTCCAACCGTTCCGCCATCAAAGGTTTCTTTTATGTATGGTGTCGCTGCATTTACTATGCCTGTTATTCCCGGTACGGATGTCATAAGAAATATAAATGTTAGCAAAAGAATTGAATTTTTCATTTTGTTTTCTCCTCGTATAAAAATGTTTGTGCAATCATAACAAAACAACTGATAGAACTTCTTTTGTTATACTGCTTTATATACCAATAATATCATTGTTTTAAGCCTCTGTCGATGTAATTATAATTATGTTATGTAACTTTTATTTGATTGTTTGAATTTATTTCACATTTTGTTTATAAGATAAAAATAAAATCTATATTGAGCCTGTAATCAGTAGCTTGAAAATTGCTCTTGTAATGTTTGCAAATTCAAATTATGCTTTACGAACACAAGGGGACGGTTCTTTTGTGTTACTATTACCTTAATTCCACGCTAAGGCAACTACAATAGGCTAAAATGTCAATAGGTACAAGGCTTACGGGCGAAATTACAATTCACTTAATGGGTGAAAAAATCGGTACATGATTTAAGGGATAAAAAGC